>Ga0066798_10001196_pt1 | contig 11550 bp, 9 predicted proteins | sample PersoiDNA2013203_FD_70961 | JGI IMG/M metagenome (GOLD analysis project Ga0066798, IMG submission 70961) | Permafrost soil microbial communities from the Arctic, to analyse light accelerated degradation of dissolved organic matter (DOM) -... | ecosystem: Environmental > Terrestrial > Soil >...
GGCGTCCGCCGGTTCCGCGGACAAGACAGACGAAGCCGTGCTTCGGGAGGCTCCAGCGGCTTTGGCTACGTCGCCAATGGTTGCCATGTCTCGTCCCTGAGTCATCGTCGAACCGGTTCGCCTAATGTAGTTCGAATGTTAACGCTGACGCAAGACGCATGTGACGAGCCTCACGGCTACACACGCCCATACGGTGCTCCAGTCGCTCATCAGACACCGGACCGTTCGAATCGGTTCGAAGGGTAGGTGACTGCGCCGCCAGTCCCGTGCCGATCGCAGTGACCGGCCCGGACGACCGCAACGTCGTCACGGCGGTATCCAGATATCCATCGACGACTTCGGCACCGGGTACAGCTCTCTGTCGTACCTGCGGAGCTGCCCATCGACGAGGTCAAGCTCGACCGCTCCTTCATCTTCCCCATGGTCGACGACGTCCGCGCCGCCCCCCCTCTGATTGCGGTGTGATTATGGCCAGGTGTACGTTGCGGCGTGACTCGCCCCGCCTTGGTCGGCGCGCCGCCGTGTCCCCGTGCTGGCCACGACCTCGAGTTCGGCTTCCGGGTCAGCCGGGACGGGACCTACGGTCACGCTCCGACGCGACAGCGCTACCGCTGCACCGGCCCCGACGGGGTCTTCCATCGCTTCACGCCGCTGCTGCCTCGGGAGATCACGGTGGGCGGTGTGTGTGGGGCGTGCGACACGCACGTCGCCGCGCACGCGGGTCCGGTGGTGTCCCGGACGTACCGCCATCGCCTGCACCTGGTCGCCGACGTCGGACGCGATGATGGTTACCGCCCGAGGCCTGGCCAGTTGATGGCGGGGGTGCGGCGATCGACACCACCACCGCGGCGGGCAAGCTCGTCTTCGGGATCTTCGCTGCCCTGGCCGAGTCTGAGCGCGAGCTGATCTCGGAGCGCACGAGATCGTGGGCCTCGCCTTGGCGCGCGCTCGAGGGCGGACCGGGGGTCGGCCGTTCACGATGACGCGTGCGAGGGTGCGGCTCGCGATGGCCTCGATGGGCAAGCCTGATACGAAGGTCGGCGAGCTCTGCAAAGTGCTCGGGGTCTCCCGGCAGTCCATCCACGCGAAGTACGGGAAGCGAGGCAACCGATGGTGATGCGATTGAGTGCCGACGCGGTGACCGGTGCCTGGGCGCGGACCGCCTCCTGCTCGGGCTCCTGCACGACCCGGACTCCCCGCCTGCAAGAGCCCTCGGTGTCCGCCTCGCCGATGCGCGCCCCGTTCAGCCCCGACGGCTCCCCCCGTTGACGTCCGTGGCCTGAGGCGTCCTGAAGGGAACGATCGACGAGGCGAGTCCGGCCAAGACCGGGCGCATCGAGACCCGCCACTTCGTGCTCGCCCTGCTCGCTCGCGACCGTCCGGACCCCGGGGCCGAACTGCTCCGAGCGCTCGCTTTCGACCCGTCCGAGACGCGGACCCGGTTGGCGCGGGCCGTCAGATGACCACGACCGTTGTTGAGGAGCACCTCTGCATGGTTCATCGCCCGGACCGCGCTCTACTGGGGGAACTGTTCAGTTGACCGATCCCGCGCCGCTGTGGAAGCGCCAGGTCACCTCGTCCGCCGGTCACGGCAGCCACCGAGACAGCGGCGACGCTGGAGCCTGCCAGCGAGGTCGAGGAACTGGCGGGCACGCCCTGACCGATGCGCACGTCTTGCCGAGCCGGGACGGCCGAGAAGGCTCCCTCTGCGGTCTCGGGAGCGTCTGCTCACCCGACACGCTCGGCACCCTCCTCCTCGATGAGGCGCGACCCGCCAGCTCGTGACGCTGAGCCTGTGTGGTTCGCGAAGCTCGCAGCATTGACGCATGTCGAAGGGGATGCCGTCCCGTCGACAGCACCACCCCTGTCTTTGTGTCGAACCGATTCGACGTCGTATTGCTCTCCGAGCCTTGCTATACGCCATTTTCATGGCATAGTCTTCGAACTGGTTCGACGATGAACGGAGGCAACGTGGTCAACATCGGGGACGTGGCACGCGCAGCGGGGGTCTCTCGCAGCACGGCGTCGTATGCCCTGTCCGGGAAGCGGGCCATCTCCCCCGAGGTGCGGCAGCGGGTCGACGAGGTGGTCAAGGATCTGGGCTACACGCCGAATGCCGGTGCGCGCGCCCTGGCGACGTCGCAGACGATGGTGCTGGGTCTGCTCGCGCAGTTCTACGAGGACGAGTTCGCGCCTGCGATGCTGCAGTACATCCTGGGCGTCTCGGACACGGCACGAGAGCTCGGTTACGACATCCTGCTGATGACCGAGGCAGACGGGGCGCGGGCCCTTCAGCGCGTCACCCGGGCGAGGATGGTGGACGGCGTCGTCCTCCTGAACGTCGCGGAGGACGACGAGCGACTTCCGGTGCTGCGTCAGGCACCGCAACCCGGTGCCCTCATCGGACTCCCGGCGGACAGCTCGGGCCTCGACGTGTTCGACCTCGACTTCGCCGAGGCCGGGCGGATGATGGTCGACCACCTGTGGGCGCTCGGACACCGCGATCTCCTGCTGGTCTCTCCGCCCGAGCACGTCGTTGAGCGCGGGGGCGCCTACGTGTGGCGGCTCCGCGACGCAGCACTGGAGCAGGCTCAGAGGCGCGGCGTGGCGCTGCAGACGATCTCGGCTCATTCGCGCCAGCCCGCAGTGGGCCGCTCACTCGTCGCGGCCCTGGACCAGTACCCGGAGACCACGGGGCTGCTCGTGCACAACGAGGCGGCGGCAGCCGCATTGCCACCGGTCTTGCATACGCGCGGGCTCGAGGTTCCTCGCGACCTGTCGGTCATCGGCAGGTACTCCGACGAGTTCGCCAGGACGTTCTCGCTTCCCTTCTCGTCGATCGAGAGCGCTCCGGACCGGCTCGGCCAGATGGCCGTGCGCCAGCTCGTACGACGGATCGAGTCGCAGGAGGGGCGAGACGAGCCGCACGTCGTGCGCTTCATCTCGCCCGAGCTCGTCGACCGGGGCAGCACGGCGGGGCCCCGCTGAGGGCTCGACGAGAAGCAGGAGCAATCGCGCGGTCATCCGAGGCGCGGTCATCACGAAGGTCACAGATTCAAGGAGGAATACAGTGATTCGTCTAGCCAAGTCCGCCCGCGTGGCGGCGTTCGTGGGCGTCGTCGCCCTCTCCGGCGCCGCGCTCACGGCGTGCTCGTCGGCAAGCAACAGCAGCAGCACGGCGTCAACGGGGGGCGGCACCTACACCTGGTGGGACCCCTACCCCCAGCACGACGCATCCTCCGACTGGGCGAAGCGCGTTGACGCGTGCGGCACCGCGGCGGGCGTGACGATCAAGCGGACCGCCTACGACACCACAGCGCTGACCAATCAGGCTCTGCTGTCCGCGCAGGAGGGCACCTCGCCTGACATCATCCTGCTGGACAACCCTGCGGTCTCGACCCTCGCCGATACGGGGATGCTGAACACGACGGACGAGCTGGGCCTGGACACGTCGAGCATCGACAAGAACCTGCTCGCCGCAGGGGTGGTCAAGGACAAGACCTACGGCATCCCGATCGGTGCGAACACGCTGGCCCTGTACTACAACAAGACCATCCTGGACGCCGCCGGCGTGGATCCCGCCACCATCACCAACTGGGCCTCGCTGACCGACGCCCTCGCCAAGGTGACCGCGGCGGGACACAAGGGCATCACCTTCGCCGGCATCGGTACTGAGGAGGGGTCGTTCCAGTTCCTTCCGTGGTTCTGGGGCGCCGGGGCCGACCTGAAGCACCTCGACTCGACCCAGGCCACGGATGCGCTGACCCTGTGGACCACGTGGCTGAGCAAGGGATACGCACCCAACTCGGTGATCACCAACTCCCAGAACACCACCTGGGAAGAGTTCCTGACTGGCAACTTCGCGTTCGGCGAGAACGGCACCTGGCAGGTCGACAGCGCCGCCAAGGCCGACTTCCCGACCGGCGTCATCCAGATCCCGGCCGAGAACGGCGGCGCGGCACCGGCGCCTACCGGAGGGGAGTTCCTGACCGCCCCGGTCCAGAAGGCCACGGGTCGCTACGCGACCACCAAGAAGATCATCAACTGCATGACCACGACCGACGGCCAGGTCAAGACGGCCACCACGTTCGCGTACTACATCCCGCCGACCGCTGCCGGCCAGCAGCAGCTTCTCGCCCAGAAGCCTGACCTCAAGGCGTGGGTCGACGCGGTCAAGTCGGCGAAGGGCCGCACGAGCGACAACCTAGGGACGGACTACCCGAAGATCTCCCAGGCGATGTGGACCGGCGTGCAGAAGGCGCTCAGCGGTTCCCTCAACCCGAAGGACGCACTGGCCGAAGCACAGCAAGCAGCAGCGAAGGCGACGAGCTGACGGTTCCCCGGCCCACCCGATCCAGGAAGAACAGGACACCATCACGAGAGCGACTCAGACACGTGCTGTCGGGTCGCCGGGAACGCCCGGGGGGGCGGCGATCACGTCGTCGCCTCCCGCCTCGGGCGGACTGCCGGCCGATCGACGCATCCGCTCCACGCACTTGGCAGCGACGGCCTTCGCCGCACCGCTGATCGTCTACCTGGTGGCGTTCTACGCCTTCCCGCTCTACCGCAACATCGAGCTGAGCGTGCACGACTACACGATCCGGGCATTCGTGCAGGGGAACGCCAAGTTCGTCGGCCTGTCGAACTACGCCGACGTCATCACGTCGCAGACCTTCCTCCCCGCCCTGCGGAACACCGCACTGTTCACGGCCGTCTCGATCGCCTTCCAGTACACGATCGGGCTGGGTCTCGCAGTGTTCTTCAGGAACAACTTCCGACTCTCGGGGGTCCTGCGTGGGATGTTCCTCATCCCGTGGTTGCTTCCGCTGATCGTGTCTGCCTCGACCTGGTCGTGGATGCTCAACAGCGACAGCGGGATCGTGAACTCGGTCCTGCAGGCCTTCGGCATCGGCCAGATCAACTGGCTCACCTCGCCGGGCATGGCACTGGTGTCGGTCATCATCGCCAACATCTGGCTCGGCATCCCGTTCAACCTCGTGATCCTGTACTCAGGGCTCCAGAACATCTCTCCGGACATCTACGAGGCCGCGTCGCTCGACGGCGCCAGTGGCTGGAAACGCTTCTGGCACATCACCTTTCCGCTCTTGCGGCCCGTGTCGGCCATCACGCTGCTGCTTGGTCTGATCTACACGCTCAAGGTGGTCGACGTGATCTGGATCATGACGACAGGTGGGCCTGGTGACGTCTCCACGACGCTGGCGGTCTGGTCCTACCGCGAGGCCTTCGGCACGGGCCAGCCCGCATTCTCGCCAGCCTCCGCCGTCGGCAACCTCCTGATCCTCATCGCGCTCGCCTTCGGAGTCCTCTACCTCTACGTGCAACGTCGACAGGAGACGTCATGACCTCGCGCCCGAGGTGGTGGAAGACCGCGCTCGGGGTGTTCTTCACCGCGCTGATGCTCTTCCCCGTCTACTGGATGGTGAACGTCTCGTTCACCAAGACCAAGAACATGCGGGCGGATCCTCCGCACTGGTTCCCTTGGGACGCGACGACCGAGGGATACCAGGCCGTGTTCCACCAGCAGACGCCCGCGCTGGCGACGAGTCTGCTCATCGGGTTCGGGTCCGTCGCGCTCACGCTCGTCATCTCCGCGCCGGCCGGCTACGCGCTCGCCAAGCTGCGACTGCGAGGGACGGGGTCCTTGAACTTCATCCTCCTGGTCGCCCAGATGATCCCCGCAGTGGTCATGGCCATGGGCTTCTACGCGATCTACCTCAGACTCGGGTGGCTCAACACGATCGTCGGCCTGATCGTCGCGGACTCCACGGTCGCCGTTCCGTTCGGCGTCCTGCTGTTCACGGCCTTCATGTCAGGTATCCCCGAGGAGCTCATCCAAGCGGCGAAGATCGACGGGGCGAACACCTGGCGGACCTTCCGCTCCGTGATCCTGCCAGTCAGCCGCAACTCCATCGTCACGGTGTCCCTGTTCGCCTTCCTGTGGGCCTGGTCGGACTTCGTCTTCGCCTCGACCCTGGACCGCAACGGCACGATGATCCCGATCACGCTGGGCATCTACAAGTACATCGGCAGCAACACGACCCAGTGGAACTCGATCATGGCCGCCGCCGTTGTCGCGTCCGTACCGGCAGCGGTCCTGCTCGTGGTCGCTCAGCGGTACGTGGCCGCGGGCGTGATAGCCGGGGCCATCAAGGAGTGAGCCGTGCCGCCGGGCGCCCGCCGCGGTCGTACCGCGGGTCTTGCCGTGCGCAGGTCCGCTGCCCGGGCGACCATGCAGCAGAAGATCTGGAACAAGGGAGAAGAGTGTCGTGACGACGAGAGCAGTGCGCACGGACCGAACTGGCGGTGCCCCGGTCGCCCCGTCGCGGGGCCCCTGGAGGCCGCTGGGGGTGGCCGATGTCGCGCTGGCCGGGGGGTTCTGGGGCGCATTGCAGGCGACGAACGCTCGCGCGACGCTCGACCACTGCGAGCAGTGGATGGAGCGGGAGGGCTGGCTCGCGAACTTCGACCGCGTGGCCCTGGGGCAGACGACCGGTGAACGGCCGGGCTGGTCCTTCGTGGACTCCGAGGTGTACAAGCTCCTGGAGGCACTGGCGTGGGAGTACGGGCGGACCGGTGACCCGGCCGTCGAGGCCGGCGTCCGGCGGCTGACCGCCCGGGTGGCCAGCGCGATGGATCCCGACGGGTACCTCAACACATGCTTCGGCCATGTCGGGCAGCGCGCGCGATACAGCGACCTCGAGCTCGGCCACGAGCTGTACTGCACCGGGCATCTGCTCCAGGCGGCAGTCGCCCGCATGCGCACCGTCGGGGAAGACGCGCTCGTCGACCTGGCCCGACGCGCGGCGGACCACGTGTGCGACACCTTCGGGCCGACCGGGCTGGAGGGTCTGTGCGGTCATCCGGAGATCGAGGTCGGGCTGGTCGAGTTCGGACGAGCGGTCTCCGAGCCGCGTTACGTGCAGCAGGCCGCGCTCTTCGTCGAACGGCGGGGTCACGGACTCCTCAAGGACATCCCGCCCGGGTCTGCCTACTTCCAGGACGACGTGCCGGTGCGGGAGGCCACGGTGTGGCGCGGGCACGCAGTGCGCGCACTGTACCTGTCGGCCGCCGCAGTCGACGTGGCGGTCGAGCAGAACGACGACGAGCTGCTCGCCGCGATCGAACGTCAGTGGACCGCCACCGTCGCTCGGCGCACCTACATCACGGGCGGGATGGGATCGCGCCACCAGGACGAGGGGTTCGGCGAGGACTGGGAGCTGCCCCCCGACCGTGCGTACTGCGAGACCTGCGCCGGGGTCGCCTCGGTGATGGTCTCATGGCGGCTCTTCCTCGCCACAGGCGATGTTCGGTACGCCGACCTCATCGAGCGCACCTTCTACAACGTCATCGCGACGTCGCCACGCGCCGACGGGAGGGCGTTCTTCTACGCCAACCCGCTCCAACAGCGCGCCGCGGGCCCGTCGGCCAACGACGACGTGGCCAGCCCGCGCGCCGAGAGCGGGACACGCGCGGCCTGGTTCGACGTCTCGTGCTGCCCGACGAACATCGCTCGCACCCTCGCGACGTGGCAGGCTCACTGCGCCGCCGTGAGCGAGAACGACCTGGTGCTGCTGCAGTACGCCGGCGGTCGGCTCCTTGCGGCGCTCGGACGAGGCGACGAGGTGGAGCTTGAGATCGCCACGGCCTACCCCGAGGACGGCCTCGTGACGGTTCAGGTCATCGCCGCGCCGACAGATGCCTGGGGTCTGCAGCTGCGTGTTCCCGCGTGGGCGGCCGGAGCGGTCCTGGACGACGGTGAGCACCGACGCGAGGTCCCGCCGGGCTTGGTCAGGGTCAACCGTTCCTTGGCCCCCGGCGACGTGGTGCGCCTCGAGCTGCCGATGCGTCCGCGGGTGACGGTTGCGGACGCCCGTATCGACGCGACGCGCGGATGCGTCGCCTACGAGCGGGGCCCGCTGGTGCTGTGTGCGGAGTCCACGGATCTTCCGGCTGACGTGTCTCTCGACCGTGTGCGGGCCGACCTCTCGGTACCGCCCGACGTGCGCGACGGGGACGTCTGGATTCGGACCCGCGTGGCGGACCAGCAGCCCGACAGCCCGTGGCCGTACGGCATGACCGCGCGACCGAGCACGCACAAGAGCGACGAGCTGGTCCTGCGGCCCTACCACTCGTGGGCCGAGCGGGGCCCGTCGACCATGCGCGTCTGGCTGCCCGCCGCCGCAGCAGACTAGACGGCACTGGTGCGACGAGGCAGACGGACGATGAGGTGCAGGCTCGGCAGGCGCCCGGACGGTGCGCTGCCGATGAGCTCGAAACTAGGGGAAGGGTTGCGACGGTGTTCACCAGCAACGGGACTGCACTGGTCTGGCGCGGGGACGGAGAGACCCTCCTGGTGGAGGCGTGGGGTGAGAACAGCCTCCGGGTGCGCTCCCGGATGATGGGCGACGTGCTGGAGCAGGACTTCGCCCTCCTCCCGGCTCCGGCAGCACGCGCGACCATCGACATCGAAGGTGACCGCGCGGTGATCCGGAACGGGAAGATCCGTGCCGTCCTCACGACCGAGAGCACCCACGAAGGGAACGGCTACTTCGATGTCAGCAGGTGCGCGATCGAGTTCGCCGACGAGAGCGGGCGCGTGCTGTTCAAGGAGCTAGGACCGGGCGGTTCCCTGAAGCTCAAGGCTCGGCGCTTCACCCCGATCCCCGGCGGCGACTTCCGGATCACGGCGAGCTTCGAGTCCGATCCGCACGAGAAGCTGTACGGGATGGGGCAGTACCAGCAGCAGCTGCTCGACCTCAAGGGCAGCGCGTTCGAGCTGGCCCATCGCAACTCTCAGGCGAGCATCCCGTTCGTCGTGTCAAGCGCCGGCTACGGCTTCTTCTGGCACGACCCGAGCATCGGGCGCGCGAGCTTCAACCTCAACCGGACCGAGTGGCATGCGGAGTCCAGCAAACAGCTGGACTACTGGGTGACGGCAGGTGACACGCCCGCCGAGATCGTGCAGGCGTTCGCGTCCGTGACGGGCAAGGTGCCCATGATGCCCGAGTACGGCCTCGGCTTCTGGCAGTGCCGGCTCCGCTACTGGAACCAGGACCAGCTCCTCGAGGTCGCGCGCGAGTACCGACGCCGTGGCCTGCCGTTGGACGTCATCGTGTGCGACTTCTTCCACTGGCCGAAGATGGGCGACTTCCGCTTCGACGAGGAGTTCTTCCCCGACCCGCAGGCGATGGTCGACGAGCTCACGGCGATGGGGATCGAGCTCATGGTCTCCGTCTGGCCTCAGATCGCCCTGACGTCGGAGAACTACCAGGAGATGCGGGACCGGAACCTGCTCGTGAAGGCCGAGTCAGGAGTCGACGTGCACATGCGGTTCGTCGAGGAGAGCGTGTTCTACGACGCGACCAATCCCGAGGCGCAGCGGTACGTCTGGGAGAAGTGCAAGCAGAGCTACCACGACCTCGGGATCCGTGCATTCTGGCTGGACGAGGCGGAGCCGGAGTACGAGCGGTACGACTACGCAAACTACCGCTACCACGCCGGCCCCAACGTGCAGGTGGGCAACCTGTACCCCCAGCTGTTCTCCAAGGGCTTCTACGACGGCATGGTCGCGGCCGGTCAGACGGATCCGGTGAACCTCGTCCGGTGCGCCTGGGCGGGCAGTCAGCGGTACGGCGCTCTCGTGTGGTCCGGTGACATCCACTCGACGTTCGACGACTTCAAGAACCAGATCACCGCAGGCCTGCAGATGGGCCTCGTCGGCATCCCGTGGTGGACGACGGACATCGGCGGCTTCCACGGCGGGGACGGAGAGGTCCCAGCGTTCCGCGAGCTGCTGGTGCGGTGGTTCCAGTATGGGACGTTCTGCCCGGTCATGCGCCTGCACGGGGACCGCTCACCGGAGCGCGAGGTGACACGCCAGGGTGGAGAGCCGAGCTGTCCGACCGGGAGCGACAACGAGGTGTGGAGCTTCGGTGAGGACGTGTATGAGATCCTCGCCCACTACCTGCGCCTGCGCGAGACGTTGCGACCCTACGTGCGCGAGCTCATGAAGCAGGCCCATGAGGACGGGTCCCCGGTGATGCGGGCGATGTTCTACAGCTTCCCCGACGACGCAGCCTGCTGGGACCTGAACGATCAGTACATGTTCGGTGACGACATCCTCGTCGCCCCCGTGGTCGAGCTCGGAGCCCGCGAGCGCGATGTCTACCTTCCGGCCGGCTGCTCGTGGACGAACGTTCACGACGGCTCGGTCCACCCCGGCGGGCAGACGGTCCGGGCGGCAGCTCCTCTCGAGGTGATCCCCCTGTTCACCCGCAATGGCAGCCACCGCGAGATCATCAAGGCGGCAGCCCGCGACTGATCGGCACGGGCGGCGCAGGGGCGCACCGCCCGTGCGTCACCGAGACATCGCGCAGCGCGGCAATCCGCATAGCGCGCTCGCCCAGGCTGGCGAGCGCCAGCACGGCCTGGCCCATCGCCTGATCAACCTCATCGAGCTTGGCCAGCAGGGCGGCTGGCTCGCCGCTCTCGCCATCTCACGCACCCTTCCCTGTCGTCCGATAAACCCTCACTGCTGCCCAAACCGGCTCTACGAAGTTGACCGGACAGGTGGGGTGGTGGGTCGTTGACGTGGTAGGCCCGGGGAGTGTCCGGGTAACGGTGTAACCGCTGGTCTGGCCTGACACGCCGAGCGTGGCTTGGCACGAGACAGTCGGCCGAGGCGGCTGCCGATCGGGTCAGCGGGACGCCGGTCACGGTGTCTCTGACGATTCAAGGGCCCGTCGACGCCCTGGCTGTGCCCGTCTCGGCGATCCGCTCCGGACAAGGAGGAGGAGCCACCGTCATGGTCGTGGACGGCACCACCGAGCGTGAGGTCGCAGTGACGACCGGTATGGTCGCAGGCGGATGGGTCGAGGCTCACCGGTGATCCTGGGCGAAGTACGAGGCTGCTTTTTTCAGGAACTCATTCTCCATCCGTACCTCGCGGAGCTGACGCTCGACCTCGCGCAGCCGTGCGCGGTCGCTCACCGACAGCGGCGCCTCCTCACCGGCGTGGTCGCGCCGATACTTGTTCACCCAGTTCCCCAGGGCTGCTTCACCAATACCGAGTTCACGCGCGACCTGCGCGATGGGCCGCGACGAGTCGATCACCAACTTCACCGCGTCCTCACGGAACTCCGGCGAGAACACCCGCTTACTTCGAGCCATTTCCCAATCCCCTCATCTCAGTGGATCAATTTAGCCCACTGTCCGAGAAACTGAGGGCAGGTCAGTCCCTCCAGTGGTCACCCGACGGGACCAGGATCGCCCTGGCGGTCACCTTGTTCGGCTCACGGGAGGACCTTCCCATCTTCAGGCCGACACTCCTCATCCTCGACGTCGCGACCGGAAGGGAGATCTCCCGCACCAATGACGTCAGCCTCGCCGGTTCGGCGTCCTGGAGCCCGGACGGCAACCGCATCCTCGTCACCGACAGCGACCAGATCGTGCGGATCCTCGACCTGACTACCCAGGAGCTCTCCCCCGTGCCGTTCCTGCCCGGCCCACGCAAGGAGGCGTGGGAACGCG
>Ga0066798_10001200_pt1 | contig 11492 bp, 5 predicted proteins | sample PersoiDNA2013203_FD_70961 | JGI IMG/M metagenome (GOLD analysis project Ga0066798, IMG submission 70961) | Permafrost soil microbial communities from the Arctic, to analyse light accelerated degradation of dissolved organic matter (DOM) -... | ecosystem: Environmental > Terrestrial > Soil >...
GGCGCCACGGTGCGCGTGGTGCCGGACGCTACCTTCGATTGCCCGGACATCATCGGCAAGGTCTTCGATGACCGCAACGCCAACGGCTACCAGGATGAAGGCGAACCTGGCATCCCTGGCGTGCGCATGGCAAGCGCGCGCGGCTTGCTGGTGACCACCGATGCGGAAGGCCGCTTCCACGTGCCTTGCCCGGCGATTCCAAATGCCGACCGTGGTTCGAACTTCGTGATGAAGCTTGATGACCGCACCCTGCCTAGCGGCTATCGCGTGACGACGGAAAATCCGCGCGACGTGCGTCTGACCCGAGGCAAGGTGGTCAAGCTGAACTTCGGCGCCACCGTGCACCGCGTGGTGCGTATCGAGCTGACCGACGCTGCTTTCGTGGCCGGTGGCACGGCCCTGCAAGCCGAGTGGGCTGGCCGCATCGATGGCTTGATCACGACCTTGCGCGGCAAGCCGTCGATACTGCGCATCGCTTATCTGGACGGAGCGGATGCTGCACTGCTGGCGCGCCGCAGCAAGGCGTTGGAAAACGATGTGCGGGCGCGCTGGCAAGCGTTGCAAGACGAATATCCCCTCGTCATCGAGATCGAGGGCACAAAATGATACAGAAGATAACCATGAATGTTCGCAATCAGCCTGCTTCGCGACCTGTCCGCACACCCGCCCTCAAGCGGCTTGTGTATCTGCTCGGTAGCCTCGGTTTTGTCTGCCTGGGCGCGCAGGCGCAGGAAGGGGAGAGTTCAGCCCTGCGTGGCAAGATGCTCGACCATAGCCAGAGCATGGGCGCGCAGCAGCCATCGAGTGGCGAACGGGAGTCGCCCGCTTTCAGCGGCCTGGCGCCGTCTGGCCTCACCCGCAGCGAGCGCCGCATGATACTCGAGGCGCAAGCGCCCGCGACGCCGGCGCAGCAGGTCGTGACCTTTGACGACCTGCTGTCGGGGACCAATTTCGAATCGGGCCGCGACGTGTTGCTGCCGGCGGCCACGGCACGCCTCGATGCGCTGGCCGAACGCCTGCGCGGCAAGCAGAAGGTGCGCGTGCAGGTGATCGGCCATACGGATAACCAGCGTATCGCCGCCTGGCTGAAACCTACCTTCCCGACCAATCAGCATCTGTCGGAAGCGCGCGCGCTGGCCGTCACTGCTTATCTGATGCGTGCACTGGGCTTGCCCGTTTCGGCGTTTGCCGCCAGCGGCAAGGGCGACAGCGAGCCGGTGGCCTCGAACGACACGCCGCAAGGCATGGCGCAGAACCGCCGCACGCAAATCCGCGCCTGGTATGAAGAGACGCTGGAAGTGCCGGGTGTCGCTGGTTTACCGCCGCGTGCCGTCGAAACGATGGTGCAGGTCGATGACTGCGCCGTCGCCAGTACGGTCAGCAACCGCGATGCAGCCTTCTCGATCAGCATCGACGGCGTGGTGCAGGACACCGATACGCAGCAGCAGGAAGCGGACCGCCAGCGCTGCGTCGACGTGGCGCTGGAACGGGCCGACATCCAGGTCAAATATGATCCCTTGAATGTGTCGCCAGCCCTGAACGTGTGGCTGGCGGCGCCGTATGCTCAGCGCCACGCGCCCGTGCTGTTCGGTACCTACACCAACTACGCCTTCTTCCAGCAGCGTGCCGAGATCCGCATCTTCATCAAGGGCCAAAGCACGCAGGAGCAGCCCTTTGCCATCGTGCCCGTGGCGATCGGCGAGGCGGCCGCCTGGCAAGTGCCGCTAGATGCGCCCGAGCAGATCGGCTATTTGCTGCGCGTCTATGACGCCAGCGGAAAGTTCGACGAAACACGCTTGCAGCCGCTGCGTTTGCTCGACGTGGCGCCGCTAGAAACGCCGGGTAAAAAGCCGGGCAGCGAAGCGCTGGCCGGCTGGGGCGAGTCCAGTCTGATCCTGCGCAATATCGACGCTTCGGGCGGCAGCGTGACCATCAGCGGCGAGAACATCAAGGCAGGCCAGCATGTCACGGCGCTGGGCATGGCCGTACCGGTTGACGCCAAGGGCAAGTTCGCCATGCGCCAGATCATGCGTCCCGGCGCACACACGGTGGAAGTAGCCGTCAAGGATGACAGCGGCGCCGGCATGACCTTCCGCCGCAACCTGAATATCGCCGACCAGGACTGGTTTTATGTGGCGCTGGCCGACATCACCGTGGGCCGCGACCGCACCAAGGGGCCGGCCGAACTGGTGACGGGCGATACCCAGCACTACCGCAACGAGACCTGGGTCGATGGCCGCGGCGCGTTTTACCTGAAGGGCAAGGTCAAGGGCGACTACCTGCTGACGGCCAGCGCCGACACGCGCGAGCAGCCCTTGCGCGATCTGTTCCACAACTTCCAGAGCAAGGATCCGACCTATCTGCTGCGCCGTATCGACCCGGATAAATATTATCCTGTGTATGGCGATGACAGTACCACCGTCGATGATGCGCCGACCCAGGGCCGCTTTTACGTGCGCCTGGAAAAAAGCGATTCCTCGGTCATGTGGGGTAATTTCCAGACCACCTGGAGTGGCTCGGAACTGGCGCAGTACAGCCGTGGCCTGTATGGCGCCAACCTGATCTGGAATGGCGCGGACAGCACCAGCCATGGCGAAAAGGCCAGCACGGTGAATGCCTTTGCCGCTTCGCCGGGCACCTTGCAGTCGCGCGAGGAATTCCGTGGCACGGGTGGTTCGCAATACTATCTGCGCCACCTGGACCTGACCCAGGGTTCCGAGCGTTTGTGGATCGAAGTGCGCGACAAGGATTCCGGCCTGGTGATCGAGCGTATCCAGCTGACGCCGTCGCAAGACTATGAAATCAACTACCTGCAGGGCAGATTGACCTTGCGCTCGCCGCTGTCGTCGGTTGCCGATGGCGGGGCGCTGGTGCAAAGCGCCAGCCTGAGCGGCAATCCCGTCTACCTGGTGGCGACGTATGAATACGTGCCGGGCTTGAGCGCGATTGCCGGCACCTCCGTGGGCGTACGGGCTAGCCACTGGTTCAACGACCATGTGCGCCTGGGCGCCAGCAATTACCACCAGGGTGAACAGGGTTCGGACCAGACCTTGAAGGAACTGGACCTGACCTTGCGCTACAAGCCGGGAACCTGGCTCAAGGCCGAGGCGGCCCGCTCCAGCGGCGACGCCAGCACCGTGCTCAGTTCAGCGAGCGGCGGCTATGACTTCAACCAGACCACGGCCGGCGGCCGGCCCGCCAATGCCAAGCGTTTTGACGCGGCAGTGGACCTGGCCGACCTGGGGGGCGGGGCACGCGGCCGCTTCGCCGCCTATTGGCAAAATCGCGAAGCAGGCTATTCGGGACCGGGCATGCAGACACTCAATGGCGAAGCGGTGCGCCAGACGGGCGTGACGGCAGCCTTGCCTATAGGTGAACGCACGGAAGTGAGCTTGAAGGCCGATGAACGCACTGCGATCAGCCAGGACGCGCGCGCCGTGGAAGGAGCACTGCGCCACAAGCTCGACGCCGAATGGGGCGTATCGGCCGGCGTGCGCCATGACAAACGCGACCAGGGGCTCGGCATAGGCGCGACGGTGCCGAACGCCAGCCCTATCCTGAGCCAGCAAGGCGGACGCACGGACGCCGTGCTGCGTATTGATTACCGTCCTTTGCTGCCGGGCCAGGATGCCAGCGCCGGCCCGCTGGAAGCGACGACTGCATCGCTTGCCGCCGCAGCAGCCCCGATCGGTCCCGTGACTGTGCCTGTGACCGGAGCGGCGCTGGACGGCGGCATCACGGGCCAGCTGATCACGGGTGGGCGCGAGGCAGGCATGGCGGGCAGTCCGCAATATGGCCCCGACACCACGCTTGCTTCCGGCGTGGCGTCGGCGCGCGTGGCTGGTTTGCTGTATGCGCCGTGGGATATGTATGGTTTCGTCCAGCATACGCTGTCGCGCAGCGGCAACCGGGCCAAGAACGACCGTGGTGGCGTGGGCGGTACCTATCAGGTCAGCGAGCGTGTACGCCTGGGCGCGGAAGCGTCTGGCGGCAGCGGCGGCGTGGGCGGCCAGTTGTTCGGCAATATGCAGATGGATGAACGCAGCAGCTTGTATCTGAACTACCGCTTGGAGAGCGAAACGCCAGACCTGAACTACAGCGGACGCCAGGCCACGATGACGGCCGGCAGCCGCTATCGTTTGAACGACAAGGCTGGCCTGTTTGCCGAAAGCCGTTGGGCCAATGGCGCCGGGCCGCAAGGTTTGACGCACGCGTTTGGCGTGGATCTGGCGCCTACCGAGCGCTGGACCACGGGTATCAAGTTCGAGACGGGCACCTTGTCGAATCCCTTGTCGGGCGATTTGAAACGCGACGCCATCGGCTTGACGGCGGCGTATGCCTACGAACGCCTGAAATTTTCCAGCGCACTGGAATTCCGTACCGACCGCACCAGGTCGCTGGGTACGCCAGACGGCAGTTGCGCCATCTTGCCGGGCGACGGCGGCTGCCCGTTGGGGGAGAATGGCGAACACCGCAAAGTCTGGCTGACGCGTAATGCGCTGACCTACCAGCTGGACCGCGACTGGCGTTTGCTGGGCAAGCTCAATCTGTCGCGCAGCAGCGCCACGGGCGGCGCCTTCTACGATGGCGACTACACGGAAGTGGTGACGGGCACCGCCTATCGTCCCGTGGATAACGACCGCTGGAATACGCTGTTCAAGTACACGTATTTCTACAACCTGCCATCGGCTGGACAGGTGGACGGCATCACGGGCAGCGTGCTCGATTACACGCAGAAGAGCCATGTGCTCAACGTCGATACCACCTATGACGTCAGGCCATGGCTGTCCGTGGGCGCCAAGTACGGCATGCGGGTGGGCCAGTTGCGGGCATCGAAAACCGAAGGCGACTGGTTTTCCAGCCGCGCCGACCTGATCGTGCTGCGCGCTGACCTCCACATCGTCAAGCAGTGGGATGCCTTGATCGAGGCACGCCGCCTGAATGCGCGCGAAGCGGGCGATGCGCGTGCCGGCGCCCTGGTCGGCGTCTACCGCCACGTGGCCAAGCATGCCAAGATCGGTATCGGCTACAACTTCACGACCTTCTCGGACGACTTGACCGACCTGTCTTACCGCAGCCGCGGCTGGTTCCTGAACGCGATCAGTACCTTCTGATCTACATTATCAGGAAGATAAAGGCAGGACAGTCCCCAGGGCTGTCCTGCTTTTTTTATGCCCACTTTAAGCCTGCCCTACGGATGCGCGGCCGGGGCCGGTGTAATATTCTGTCATGGGCAGTTGGGGCATAGTGCCTGCTACTGAAAAGTATTGATTGAAGATTAACTGAATAATGAACGAGGCTGTAGCATGACGATTTTTGGCATAGGCATCCATATCCTGATCGCGATATTTTTTGCGATCCATGTGGTGCGCAACGGGCAGCAGATGTATTGGCTGCTGATCCTGTTCATGTTCCCGCTACTGGGCAGCGTGGTGTATTTTGTGGCGATTTATCTGCCGTCATCAGGCTTGCAGCGCGGCGCGCGCAAGGCCGTGTCGGTGGCCGCAAAAACGCTGGATCCTGGCCGCGAATTGCGCGATGCGCGCGCCGCTTTCGAGTACACGCCGACGGCGCAAAACCAGATGCGCCTGGCAAGTGCCTTGCTGGAAACCGGTTCCGCCGAAGAAGCGGCCAGCATCTATGAAACCTGCTTGCAAGGGGTGTTTTCGTCGGACCTGGAAATCCGCTACAGCGCTGCGCGCGCGTGGCTGGAATGCGGCAATGGCGCCAAGGCGCTGCCGCACCTGGAATTCATCCGCAGCAAAGACCCGCATTTCCGTGCCGAGCAAGTGGCGATTTTGACGGCGCGCGCGCTGGCTGGCACGGGCCGCAACAGCGAGGCCAAGGCTGCATTCGATGAGGCGCTGACGCGTTTTGGCAGCTTTGAATGCCGCGCCGAATATGCGATCTGGGCGGCCAGCAATGGCGAACGCGAACTGGCGGCGCAACTGCGCGTGGAGCTGGACCAGGCCATGCAGCGCTGGAGCCGCCACACGCGCGAAATGTACCAGCCCTTGCTGCGCCGCCTGGGGTAGACCTGAAACCCGGCCTGACGCCGGGGCTGGCACTTACACGCCGGGGACGGGGTTGTGTCCTTCGGCCAGCTTGTAAGTCTTGCCGTCAAAAACGTAGCGTGCGTGAGCGGTGATGGGCGTGGACGTGCGCGGCGGATCCTGGTCCGGCTTGACCTTGACACCGGCCTTGATTTTTTCCTTGAAACCGCTGAAGTCGATCAGCAAGTCATCGAACTTGCCGCCGCCCTGGGCGGTGGCAAAACGCCAGTTGCCGCTGACGTCCCAGCATTCATCCATCTCTTCCGTACACGCGCCCATATTATCGGAGTGCAGGTCTATGCCCTGGCTCAGCATGGTCACCGCACCATCGCCGACCTCGAACAGGGCCAGCTGGGTTATGGTATAGCCTTGGCCCGTGTAGCCGTGACGGATCGCCAGTCCCAGTGTATCTTGGCCCAGACGCGTCCATTGCACCTCGCCCAGCTGACCCGATGATCCCAGCGCGGCGATGTTTTCCGCGCGTTTCGTCACCTTCCATTTTCCTGCATCTGACTGCGTAAGGAAAAACACATTCAACAAGCCTTGCGTGACGTGCGCCGATTCGGCCGTGCCTTCCGTATTGGCTGTTTCTGCATTCGCCACCAGCACGGCTCGGCCATTGCCCAGCAGCTTGGAGGCGACGGCGCTGACCACGTAACTGAGCTTGTCGGCGTGTTGCTCAGGGTCGGCCAGCTCGGTCAGTGCATCGTCGCTGTCGGCGCGGTAGTCCTTGCCGAATACGGCGCGCATCAGTTCAGCTTCGCGCGCGCGGTCGATGTCGGATTTCACCACCTCGTTTTTGTCTTCGCTGGCCGGCGCCGTTGGCGCTGGTGTGGAGGCAGATGCAGCTTCGGGTTCGGCTGCTGGTGCGGACGCGGCCACATCGGCAGCGACATCGGACCTGGTGACGGTTTTATCCGAGCAGGCGGCTAGCATGGCGCAGGCCATCAGCACGGTGAGCGGGGTGCGGTAATTCATAGGCAGGGCAGGGTGCGTTCATTAAGAATGCGCGCAGTATGCCAGATAGCGGCCGGCGATGTGGCATGGTGGAAGGTACGCCATATCGCCGGCTTGCCCTGGGAGGGCTCTTTTAAAAAATCAGACTTGCTCCTGCTTTTCCAGCAGCACCTTCTCATCACGCCGCGCGGGTGCCTTATGGCGCAGTTTTGCCGCCAGGCCTTGCAGCCAGTGCTCCAGGTCGTCGACATAAGTGAATACGGCCGGCACCACCAGCAGGCTTAATAATGTCGAGGTGATCAGGCCGCCGATCACGGTGATCGCCATCGGCGAGCGGAAGCTGGGATCGGCGCCCCAGCCCAGCGCCAGCGGCATCATGCCCGCGCCCATGGCGATGGTGGTCATCAGAATGGGGCGGCTGCGCTTGTGGCAGGCATCGACCAGCGCGTCGAAACGATTCATGCCCGCTTCACGTGCCAGTATCGCGTAGTCGACCAGCAGGATCGAGTTCTTGGTGACGATTCCCATCAGCATGATCAGGCCTATCATTGACGGCATCGACAGGATGCTGTGCGTGAGCAGCAGCGCCACGAAGGCGCCGCCTATCGACAGCGGCAGCGCCGCCAGGATCGTCATCGGCTGCATGAAGTCCTTGAACAGCAGCACCAGCACGCAGTAGATGCACAACACGCCGATCAGCATGGCCGTGCCGAAGCTGGCAAACAGCGAGGCCATTTCCTGTGCGTCGCCCAGCTCCGCGATCTTCACGGATGGCGGCAGGTTTTTCATCGAGGGCAGCGCGCGCGCTTCCTTGTTCAATTCACCGAGGGTGCGTGAACCGAGTTCCACGTTCAAGGTCACATTGCGGCTGCGGTTCAGGCGGTCGATCTGGGCCGGGCCGCTTTCCATGGCGACGGTCGCCACGTTGGCCAGGCGCACCGGGCCATTCTTGCCCGGCACGGTCAGCCGTTCGATGGCGGCCAGGTCGGCCCGCACGCTGTTGGGCAGCTTGACGCGGATCGGCACCTGGCGTTCCGGCAGGTTCATTTTCGTCATGTCCGTATCGTAGTCGCCGGCGGTGGCCACGCGTACCGTTTCGCCGATGGACGCTGCCGTCACCCCAAGGTCGGCAGCCTTGGCAAAGTCGGGACGCACGATGATTTCCGGGCGTACCAGCGAGGCGCTGGAATTGACGTTGCCAATGCCTTTCAGGCTGTGCAGTTCGCGCTCGACTTTTTGCGCCGCCGCCAGCAGTGCGACCGGGTCTTCCGAACGCAACACCAGCTGCATCTTGACGCCCGTGTCGGGCGGGCCCACCGTGAAGCGGGCGCCGGGAATATTATCGAGCTTGCGGCGCAGCTGCGCCTCCAGCTCCGCCATCGATTCCTTGCGCTTGGTGCGATGCACGGTAGTCAAGGTCAGCACGGCGCGGCGTGCTTCGGCGGAGGCGCCAGGCGCAAAGGCATTGCCACTGGAACCGCCACCGACAGAGCTGAATACGTCGCTGATGCCAGGGACCTGCATGGCCGCAACGCGTGCCTGTACCGCCACGGCCTGGGTTTCGGCCAGGGTGGAGCCGGGCGGCAGTTCCAGGTTGATCTGCGTTTGTGCCCGGTCGGCGGCCGGCACGAAACCCGTTTGCAGCAGCGACACGAGCGCGATGGAGCCGGCAAAGAACAGGGCCGAGGCGATGGCCGTGATGCCCCGGTTGCGCAGACACCATTGCATCACCGTCAGGTAGCGCGTCATCAGCCAGCTATCCTGCTCTTCCTTGTGCGCCTGTGGTTTCAATATGTAGGCCGCCATCATCGGTGTCAGCAGGCGCGCCACCAGCAAGGACGCCAGCACGGCCAGTACGGCGGTCCAGCCGAACTGCTTGAAGAACAGGCCGGGAATGCCGCTCATGAAGGCGGTCGGCAGGAACACGGCTACCAGCGCAAAGGTAGTGGCGATCACCGCCATGCCGATTTCATCGGCCGCTTCCATGGCCGCTTCCATCGGTGTCTTGCCCATGCGCAGATGGCGCGAGATATTCTCGATTTCCACGATGGCGTCATCGACCAGCACGCCCACCACCAGCGCCAGCGACAGCAAGGTGACGGTGTTGAGCGTGTAGCCGAACCAGTAGATGCCCAAAAAGGCCGGCATTACGGATAGCGGCAGGGCGGCGGCGGCCACCAGGGTGGCGCGCCAGTCGCGCAAGAACCACCACACCACCAGCACGGCCAGCAGTGCGCCTTCATACAGCAGCTCCATCGAACCATCGAAATTTTCCTCGACGGGAACGGCATTATCGATCGCCTGTTCCAGCACGATGTTCTGGTTTTCCTTTTGCAGTTGCGCGATGGCGGCGCGCGCGCCCTTGGCCACCGTGACGTCACTGGCGCCCTTGGTGCGGAACACTTCAAAGGCGACCACGGTCTTGCCATTCTGCTCGGCCAGCGCGCGCGGTTCGGCGATGGTGTCGCGCACCGTGGCGACCTGGTCGAGGCGCACATGGCGGCCGTCCGGCAGCGGCAGGTCGATGCGCGACAGTTCATCGGCCGTCTGCACGGTGGCGATGGTGCGCACCGACTGTTCGGCGCCGCTGACATCGCCACGCCCGCCCGGCGCTTCGCGCTGCACCAGCCGCAGCTGGCGCGATACGTCCAGCGCCGACACTTTCAAGGCTGCCATGCGTGCCTCGTCGAGTTCCACCTGGATCTCGCGGTAGACGCCGCCGACGCGGTTGACGGCGCCCACGCCGGGCACCGCCAGCAGGCGTTTGGAGACGGTATTGTCGACGAACCAGGACAAGTCGGTGGCGTCTAGGGGATTGCTGGCGCCATCCCTGGGCCTGGCGATAAACGTCAGCACCACGCGGCCCGCCGTGGTGGCCTTGGTGACGGTGGGGTCGCGCAGTTCGGCCGGCATGTCCGCCTTGACCCTGGCCACCGCGTCGCGCACGTCATTGACGGCTTCGGGGATCTGCTTTTCCAGGATGAATTCGACGGTCACCGTGACCGTGCCATCGAGCACCTTGGTGTAGATGTTTTTCACGCCTTGCAAGGTGGCGACGGAATCCTCGATCTTGCGCGCCACTTCCGTTTCCAGCTGGGCCGGCGCGGCGCCCGGCAGCGACGCATTGACGGTGACGATGGGCAGTTCGATGTCAGGAAAATCCTGCACCGGATTGGCCTTGTAGGCCAGCATGCCGGCCAGGCTCAGCAGCGCAAACAGCATGATGGCCGGTATCGGATTCTTGATCGACAGGGAGGAAAAATTCATGGCCTCTCCTTACTTTTTGGCGCTGGCGCTGACGTTGTGCACCAGGTCGCCGTCGTTGAGGAAACCGGCACCGTTGACGACGATGGTGGTGCCCGCCGTGATGCCGGACAGGATCTCGATGCTGTCGGCCAGGCGCCGGCCCGGTTCTACCTTGATCTGGCTGACGCGCTGGTCAGCGTTCAGGCGGAACACATAGCTGAAACCATCGCGTATGGCGATCGCTTGCTGCGGCACGGTCAGTGCGTTTGACGCGCCCAGCGCAAACGCGCCGCTGGCATACATGCCGGCCTTGAATGGCGCGTCGCCACCGGTGGCGGCAGGCAGGTCGACATACACCAGGGCAGAGCGGGTTTGCGGATCGACGGTGGGCGCGATCATGCGCACCTTGCCCGTCAGGACGCTGCCATTGGCGGCCGTCACTTCCGCCAGGGTGCCTGGTTTCAGCTTCAGCAGCTCCGTGGCCGTGACTTCGGCCCGCCACTCCAGGCGGCCCTGGCGTATCATGCGGAACAGTTCCGTGCCGGCGCCGACCACCGAGCCGACGGTGGCTGAACGCGACGAGATGATGCCGCTGTCGGGCGCCACCACCTGCGTGTATTTCAGGCGTAGCTCTTGTGTCGCCAGCTGCGCCTTGGCGGACGCGATGCGTGCATTGGCCGTCTGTTCAGCCGTCAGGTATTGCGTGATCTGCTGTGCGCTGATGGCGCCCGTGCTTTGCAGCGAACGGGCGCGCTGTGCGTTGGCGGCCGCTTCTGCCGCATTCGCCTGCGCTTCCTGCACGGCCGCCCTGGCCTGCGCCAGGTCGGCGTTGACGGTATCGTTCGAAAACACGGCCAGCACCTGGCCGACGCGCACCACGTCACCTACATTGACGCGCACTTCGGTCAGGCGCAAGCCATTCGACTCGCTTCCGATGACGGCTTCCTGCCATGCCGCCACGTTGCCGTTGGCGCTCAGTTTGATCGGCAGGCTGGCTGTCTGCGGCTGGGCCGAGGTGACGGTCAGTGCGGGTTTTGGGGCGCTATCCTTGCTGTCGCCCGCCTTGGACGCTGGCGTGTAGAGCGTAATGCCTGCACCGGCGGCCACAAAGAGGGCGGTGAGGGTGATGGCGATCGGTTTTAATGTCAGATTTTTCATATTGTTTCTGTCAGAAGAGTGACGCTCAATCAAGGCGTGTCGGTGGCAGTGGCGGTGCTGTTCCAGCCGCCGCCGGCG
>Ga0066798_10001202_pt1 | contig 11486 bp, 11 predicted proteins | sample PersoiDNA2013203_FD_70961 | JGI IMG/M metagenome (GOLD analysis project Ga0066798, IMG submission 70961) | Permafrost soil microbial communities from the Arctic, to analyse light accelerated degradation of dissolved organic matter (DOM) -... | ecosystem: Environmental > Terrestrial > Soil >...
CGCCGTAAGGCGCCCCCGAGTTGACCTGAAGCCGAACAGTACGTAAGCATCGCAAGAGCAAACGCGTCGCTTCGCTCCGATGGTGTTCGGCTTGAGCGGAACCGGTGTTCGGCTTGGAGCGGAAAGGGTGTTCGCCTTCGGCGGAATGCGCAATCCATGTCATCCTCGACAACCTGAGCACGCACAAGCCGAGGCGCGACATGTGGCTGGCCCGGCACCGCAACGTGCACCTCCACTCCGCGCCCACACACGCGAGCTGGCTCAATCAGATCGAGGTGTGGTTCTCGATCCTCTCCAGAGCCGCGCTCAAGGGCGCAAGCTTCACCGCTCCCAAGGAGGTGCGCGCAGCCATCGATGCGTTCGTGACCGTCCACAACGAGCACGCCCATCCGTTCGAGTGGCGCAAGGCCGAGGTGCACCAAACGACGCCCAAGCCGAAGTACGCTGATTTATGCCGCTAAGTACTAGGTGGCCTCGCTGGCGGCGAACGCGATATCGTCATTGAAGTCGCGGTGCGCGGGCATTGGACGATCCTATTTTGATCGTGGCATAGTCCCCCTGTCGGCCGTCACCCGCGCCCCAGGGAGGTCCCCATGCCCGAGCCCTTCGACGTCACCTGCAGGCACTGCGGCGAGCCGCTGCTCCCCAACCTGAGCCAGGCGGACGCGGACGGCTGCCTGTGGATCTGCATCGACCCGGACTGCCCGGAGCTGTGCGCCGGGGAGCTCGAGACCGGGGATCTGGTGGAGGGCGGCGGCGGCGCTCCGCCCTGCTCGTGGCAGACCAGCCCGGGGACCGTCAGCGATTCAGCCTCGCGCACGAGCTAGCCCATCTTGTGCTTGCGCCCGCCGGGGAAGTGGACTCGGAGAAAGCCGCCCATCGCTTCGCGGCCGCCTTTCTTGTGCCTGGCGATACCGCACGCCGCGAGCTCGGGATCGTCTCTCGCCGCACGGCCGCGAGCCAGCTCGCCGATATGCGCGCATGGGGATGGGAAGATGCGGAGCCTTCAGAGGGCGTCGCTGCCGAAGTACCGGCGCGCCTGGAGCGGCTGGTGCTTCGCGCTCTCGCGGAGGGCGAGGTGACCGAGAGCCGCGCGTCCGAGCTGCTCGCGGTGCCTGCCGATGCGCTGCGTACCCGCCTGCGCTGCGCTTGAGTCTGGTTCTTGGGCGGCCACGTCTTCGACAGGAAGGTCGGGATGAGCTGGAGAGTAGCCGACAGCTCACAGGATGCCCTCGCGGCAGCGGACTGGGCCGCCGTGGAGACCGCAGTTTGACACTGCGTTGCGTCATTGAAAGGCTAGGGCCCATGCTGATTCCCCGTCCCACCACCATGACGGCTACCGAGGGCGACTTCGAGCTCGACGAAGCCGCGCGCATCGCGGCTCCGGACGAGCTTGCGGGCGTAGCGGCCTGGCTGCAAGGCGCGCTGCGCCCGGCCACAGGGCTGTCGCTGGGCGAGAGCTCGGACGGTCCTATCCGTCTTGTGCTGGAGCCCGCGCTTGACGCAGAGGCGTTCCGGCTTGCTGTGACGACGAACGGCATCCGCATCGAGGGCGGCGGCGCGGCCGGGGTCTTCTACGGCTGCCAGGCCTTCCTGCAGCTGCTTCCGCCTGCCGTGTTCCGGCGCGGCAGGGTGAGCGGGGTGCGCTGGGCCGTCTCCGCCGTGCAGATCCAGGATGCGCCGCGGTTCACCTGGCGCGGCGCCATGCTCGACGTGGGGCGCCACTTCATGCCGAAGCACGACGTGTTGCGCTTCATCGACCTCATGGCCATGCACCGGCTCAACGTGCTGCATCTGCACCTGACCGAGGACCAGGGCTGGCGCATCGAGATCCGCCGTTACCCGCGACTGACCGAGGTGGGCGCGTGGCGCCGGGAGAGCCAGATGGGTGCGCGCCCGGACGCCCCCGGCGACGGACGCCCGCACGGCGGCTTCTACACGCAGGACGACATCCGCGAGATCGTCGCCTACGCTGCTGAGCGGTTCATCACGGTGGTCCCCGAGATCGAGTCGCCGGGTCACGTGCAGGCGGCGCTCGCCGCCTACCCCGAACTGGGAGTGACCGGTGAGCAGCTCGAGGTGTGGACCCGGTGGGGCATCAACCAGAATGTGCTCAACGTGGAGGAGAGCACGGTCGATTTCTTCACGAATGTGCTCGACGAGGTCATGGAGCTGTTCCCGTCGCCGTACATCGGCGTGGGCGGCGACGAATGCCCCAAGGACCAGTGGCGTGCGGACCCTCGCACGCAACAGCGCATGGCGGAACTCGGCGTGCAGGACGAGGAGGCGTTGCAGAGCTGGTTCATCCGGCGTCTGGACGACCATCTCACGGCGGCTGGACGCAGACTGTACGGCTGGGACGAGATCCTCGAAGGCGGGCTTGCGCCCGGCGCCACCGTCGCCTCCTGGCGCGGTATGACCGGTGCGATCACCGCAGCCCGACGCGGCCACGACGTCGTGGCTTGCCCGGACGACTTGGTATACCTGGACTACCGGCAATCCGACTCGCCGGATGAGCCGATACCGGTGGGCATCGTGCTCACGGTGCGCGACGTCTACGGCTTCGAGCCCGTTCCGGCCGAACTGACCAAGGAGGAAGCGCGGCATGTGCTGGGTGGTCAGGCCAACATCTGGACGGAGCACATGGACTCGCCGCGCACGGTCGATTTCTTTGCCTTTCCGCGGCTGTGCGCGCTCGCCGAGGCGCTTTGGAGCACGGGGGAACGCGACTACGACGACTTTGCCGGGCGGCTCGATGAGCACCTCGCCCGGCTGGACGCCGCAGGGGTGGAGTACCGCCGACCGTCTGGTCCGCTGCCCTGGCAGACGCGGCCCGGGATCGCGGGGCGGCCGAGCACGCGCGAGCAGCGCGCAGCGTACATGGCGCAGATGGTCGCCAACATCGGGGACTGAGGCTCAAGGCCTTGGCGCGGCATCCGCATGGCCAAAGCATTGGCCCCCGGTACAGACCGGGGGCCATTACCGCTGGATTCAGCCTTTGACGGCGCCGGCCGCTATGCCGGCGACGAGCTTGCGTTGGATGAGGAGGAAGAAGACGACCACTGGCAACGAGAACAGCACGGATCCTGCCATCTGACCGCCGAAGTCTGTCCCAGTAATAGGGTTGGAGAACGACGCCAGCCAGACTGGCAGGGTATACATGGTCTGGTCTTTCATGAAGGTGTATGCCACGAGGTAGTCGTTCCACGCCGCGATGAAAGCGAAAATGCTCGTTGCGATGACCCCCGGGATGACGAGTGGAAACAGGATGCTCCACAGGATGCGCCAGTTTCCCGCGCCATCCATCATCGCCGCCTCCTCGATCTCGTAGGGGATGGCAATGAAGAACCCGCGCATGACCCAGATGGAGAACGGGAGCACCACGGCGACGTAAGCCAGGATGAGGCCGATATAGGTGCCGAGCAGGTTCAGGCTGTTGAACACCAGGAAGGTGGGGATGAGCAGGGCGGTGCCCGGCAGCATCTGCACCGCCAGGATGGTCACCATGATTGTGCGCCGCCCGCGGAACCGGAACCGCGACAGTGCAGCGGAGGCAAGTAACCCGAGCACGATCGATAGCACCACCGCGCCCGCCACCACGATCACGCTGTTACGAAGATTGAGGAGGAAATTCGATTGCGTGAACGCGTCGATAAAGTTGCTCAGCGTGGGGTGCTTGGGGAAGAAGATCGGCGTGGGCGTCATCACCTCGGGTCGCGGCTTGAAGGCGGTATTGATCATCCAGTACACCGGGAAGATCCAAATGACGCTGAAGACGATCGCGCTGATGTTCGCGCCCAGGCGCAACTTGCGACGGCGCCGCGCGTCACGTTTGCGCGGACGCGCGCCGGACAGGGTTTCTTGGGGGGGCGTGGTAGTCACAGGTCTTCTCCCGCGCGAACCAGGTTACGAATGTAGTAAGCGGTGAAGATCATCAACAGCACCGTGGTCACGACGGCGATGGCCGCGCCCTCGCCGATGTGGAAACCGACGAACGCAGTCTTGTAAGTCCAGATGCCGAGCGTCGCAGTCGCGTCGTTCGGGCCGCCCTGCGAGACCAGCCAGATCTGGTTGAACACGTTGAAGTCCCAGATGACCGACAGGATCGTGACCAGCAGGAGGGTCGGCTTGAGGAAGTGGATGGCCACCTTCCAGTAAATACCCCACTCACTCGCCCCGTCGAGTCGCGCCGCCTCGAAGTACTCAGATGGCACCTGAGTCTGCGAGGCGTAGAGCGTGAGTGCGATGAACGGTACGGCCTGCCAGACGATGAGAAGCCAGATGGCCAGATAGGCCAGTACGGGGTCCTGGGCCCAGTTGACTTGGGTCAGATCGCCGAAGAGGTGTGTCTGTGTCAGGAGCCAGTTGGCCACACCGAAACCGGGCTGGAACAGCCAGTCCCACACGAGTGAGGACGCCACGTTGGGCACGGCCCACGCGAAGATCAGGACGACTGTGACGACGTAACGCATCGCCGGCGCGAGACGGGTGAGGAGGTCGGCGACCGCCATCCCGATGGCGATGCTTCCGGCCACCAGGGCGGTGGCGAAGAAGACAGTCCGCACAAGTGACCACCAGAAGGCGACATCCGTGAAGATCGACGCGTACTGGCCGAGGCCGACAACGGCGAACTCCCCGGTGAACAGCGACCTCCGGTTGTAGTCGGTGAACGAGATGAAGATCAACAGAATGATTGGCACGATGGTGACCGCAAGGATGACGAGCCCCGCCGGCGTCAGCAGCCAAAGTGGGGTGAAATCCTTCTTCTTGCGTCCCTGTGGCGAGCGGGGTGCGTGAAGCTGCCCCGGGGTATCCGCGGCAGCCACGCCCTCACCTGCAACGCTGGTCGCAGGAATGGGGGAACTCATAACTACTTTCTCGTAGAAGGCGAGATCAGTTGCCGTTCAGGACGGAATCAATATGTGAGTCGAAGCCCTCTGCTGCGTCCGCAGGGGACTTGGCGCCGGAGGCGATCGAGGAGAAGAACTGGTTGATGCTGAGGTCTCCTTCGATCACTGCCCAGTTCGCTGCGGCCGGGGTGGACTTGGAGTTGAGCGCGGCGGCGAAGAAGCCTGCCGTCAGCGGCGGGAGGTCCGTCTTCTGTGCGGCCTTGATGCCCTCAACGCTGTTCGGGGTCCAGCCGTCCTTGGCGAACACGTAGGTGTTCTGGATGTCCGGGCTGGCGGCGATCTTCACCCACAGCAGAGCGAGCTCCGTGTTCTGACTCTTCGCGGCGATGCCCCAGTCGGAACCACCGAGCATGACCGGCTGCGACTTACCCGACTTGCCGGGGAACGGGAAGGTGCCGAGGTCGGCAGTGGTCAGCTTCGGGTTGTCCTTCTGAATGGAGTCGATCGACGAGCTGATGCTGAGGATGGCGGCAGTCTTGCCGGAGGCGAACATCTTGTCCTGCTCCGGGCTGTCCATGTCGAGCGTACGCGAGGCGACACTCGAGTAGGTGTTCTGGAACGTCTTGAAGTCGTTCAGACCCTGTTGTGCGGCACTGCTGCCCAAGCCGGCCGTCCACTTGTCGTTGCTCAGCGTGGCGATGTCGCCGCCGGCGTCCCATACCCACTGCATGCCGGCGTACCAGTACATGCCGGGCAAATAGAACGCGGAGAAGTCCTTGGCAGGGTTCGCGGCCTTGATCTTGTCGAGGTCTGCGATGAGAGCCTCATAGGTCGTCGGAGCTTCGGTCACGCCTGCAGCCGCCCAGACGGTCTTGTTGTAGATGACCGCACGATTTCCCGCGAACGACGGCACACCGTAGAGCTGGCCCTCGAAGGTCGCCGGCAGTTCAAGGCCGGCGAGCCAGGTGTTGCCCTGCTGCAGTTCCTTCTTGTACGACGTCAGATCGAGCAGTCCGCCGTTGAATGCGTAACCGGGAATCTGCGTGTTGCCGAGATCCAGGACGTCCGGCGGCGTCGACGTGGCGAGGGCCGTCGTGACTTTGGTGGTGATGTCGGCCCAGGGCTGCACCTCAAGCTTGACCTTCGCGCCGGACTGCTTCGTGAACTCCGTGTTGATCGCGTCCAGTGTGTCAGGGCTGAGGTCGGAGTCCATCGCCCAGACCGTGAGGGTCTTGCCGGTGCCATCGGGTGTGCCGATAGTCTGATCGGTGCTCTTCGAACCACCGCCCGTGCCACTGCCACCGCAGGCGCTCAGAGCCAGGGCGGCGGTGATGCCAATCGCACCGATCACCAAATAGTAGCGTGTCTTATGCATTCCATCTCCTCATTGTCGAGCGCGGGTACACCGCGTCTTGTGATTTCGGATGGTGCCCACGCTGTGCGTGATCACACTGGTGTATCAGCATTCAGGACCGAAGATCCGCGGAGAGGACGAGGGCCGCGGCACTTTGCAGCACGAGCGACCGGTTGTGCAGGCAGTTGTGTCCCGGAAGGGCCTTGGAGGTGGCGCGGAGAGCACGGCGTACAGTCTTCGACCTGTCTCGTGGTGGCGTTGCGGTGCTCAGTGTGCTCGCCTCCTCCCGGCCTCATTGCTTTGATGGCACATCTACCCTACACAAAAGGCAAGGCCGAGTGGTAGCGAATCAATGACGTACGGCGGCGAGTTGCGGGATCCGCTATGCGTAATGTTTACTACCTGACAGACATGTCTGCGCCTGAGGTACAACGCCGCACCGACTCTCCGCCTTTGTGGAAGCCGCGCGGGCCGTTTCGATGCCGCCGAAAACACAGGCTCAGCAGCACGATGAGAACGGACGCGCGGTGAGGGCCGGAGTGGATATCGGCGGCACTAAGACGCACGCGGTCGCCATTGATTCAGGCGGCCAGCCTGTGCAGCAATTCCGCCTTCCTACCGGTTTCGGTGCGGACGCCGTGCTGGCAGCTGCAGCGGAGGCGGTCAACCGGGTCGCCGCGCTCGCAGGGATCTCCACCGGCGACTTCGAGTCGATCGGGGTTGGGATTCCCGGCAGGGTAGACACTGCTTCCGGCCGGGTGACGCACGCGGTCAACCTCGGTCTCGATGACCTCGACCTTGGTCGTCAACTAGGCGACCGACTCGGCGTGTTCGTGCACGTGGAGAATGATGTGAATGCGGCGGCGTTTGGTGCGTTCCATCTCCTCGGCGCCCGTGAGGCCAGCTCGATGGCTTATCTGAACCTTGGCACCGGGCTCGCTGCCGGTCTCGTGCTGAACGGCGAACTCTGGCGTGGGTCACGAGGCGCGGCTGGCGAGATCGGGCACATCCCGGTGGACCCGCACGGTCCGGTCTGTTCGTGCGGCCAGCGCGGCTGCCTTGAGACGATGGCCTCCGGTTCCGCGGTCGCCCGCCAGTGGCCGACGACGCATCCCAAACCAGTGCAGGAACTGTTCGCGGCCGCCGCCAACGGTAATGCTCTGGCTCTCGACGTGAAGAAGCGGCTCGTCGAGAACGTGGCCTTCGCGGTTCGCATACTGGTGCTGGCTGTAGACGTGGACATTGTCGTGATCGGTGGCGGGATCAGCTCCCTCGGCGAGCCGCTCCTGGATGAAGTGCGCGCCGTGCTGCATTCTCGCGCGGCGGACGCACCGTTCCTGGCCTCGCTTGACCTGGCCGACCGAGTGCGCGTCGTCCCGTCCGGCTTCCCTGCTGCGGCCGTCGGTGCTGCGCTGGTCGGCGCCGCGATGAGCGAGGTCGCATGAATGAGGTCACATGAGTGAGGTCACATAGTGGCCGAGGTCGTGATTGTTCCGGATGCCGCGGCTGCCGGAGCGCTGGTTGCGGATGCCGTTCTCGCGCTGGTCGCCGGCAAGCCGGATGCCGTGCTCGGTCTGGCAACCGGATCCAGCCCGCTCGCGGTCTATGCTGCGCTCGCGGACCGTACCGCCGACCGTGGTATCGACCTGTCCCGGCTGCGCGGATTCGCGTTGGACGAATACGTTGGTCTGCCGAAAGATCATCCGAAGAGCTATCGCGCGGTCATCACGCGCGAGGTCGTTGAGCCGCTCGGGCTTGCCCCGGCACTCGTGCATGTTCCTGGCGACAGCGGTCCGATTCAGACGGCAGGCGCCGACTACGAGCGTGCGATCACTGAGGCCGGCGGCGTCGATCTGCAGATCCTCGGGATTGGCAGCACCGGACATATCGGTTTCAACGAACCCGGATCGTCGTTTGGATCGCTGACGCGGGTAAAGACGCTGGCGGAGAGGACCCGCCGCGACAACGCGCGTTTCTTCGACTCGATCGACGATGTCCCGACGCACTGCATCACGCAGGGGCTAGGGACAATCGCTCGGGCTGGTCACCTCGTACTCCTCGCGTTTGGCGAGAAGAAGGCTGAGACGATCGCCGCTGCGCTGGAAGGACCGGTGACGGCGAGCATGCCCGGATCGGCCGTCCAACTGCATCGGCACGTGACGGTCTTCCTCGACGACGCGGCGGCCTCCCGCTTGGCCAACGCCGACTACTATCGCTACGCCTGGGCGAACCGGCTCCCGTGGGAGACCCTCTAGCGCACGCCGTATTCGCGAGTGGACGCATGGGGGGAGCACTACATCCGCTGCAATAATGCTTCGTTCGCTTGACGTGATAGCGTTTACGAGTCGTATCGGCCACATATCGTGATGAACAGCGCACACGAGCGTTTCTTCTCAGTTCGTGACGAGCGGCCAGGGTTGCCGCCGGTGTTTCTTCTCCATGGAAGCCTCTTCGAGCGGAACGGAGTGACTGACTTGCTGGAAGCGTTCGCTCAGGTGAAAAGGCTGCGGCCTAAGTCAGAGCCGTGGTTGATTGGCACTGGCGACTTTCTGCCGACCCTCATGTCGCGGGTGCAATCACTGCAGCTCGGCCACGCGGTGCGGGTTTCGGGGGAGATGCTTCCCGCGTCGGACGTGGCGGAATCGCTCGTGAAGGCGCACTGCGTAGTCGTTCCCAACAGGCCAGCGGCCGATGCCTGAACCAGCGAGGCGTGGGCCTCAGCCGCCGTTCCGCCTGCACGGCACGGTGATCTCCGCCGGACGTCGTGAACCAGGTACCACCGTGGTCGTGACCGGCGGGCGCATCGCCGAGGTGAGCCGGCATGCCCATCCCGAGCTGCGCGATGCCACGCCGCCGGGGACGGCGGTCTTCGTTCCCGGATTGGTCGACGTGCACTGCCATGGCGGCGGCGGGACCGATTTTTCTAGTAGCGATGAGAAAGGGGCGCACGCCGCGGCGGACTTCCACCGCCGCAGCGGGACGACCTCTCTGGTGGGCAGTCTGGTCTCCTCCACGCGTCACGAGTTGGTCGCCCAGACGCTGCTGCTACGTCGGCTCGTCGATGACGGGATCCTGGCGGGGATCCACCTGGAAGGCCCGTTCCTCAGTACGCGCCGCTGCGGCGCTCAAGACCCGGCCCGGCTCGTGGACCCGGCCCGGGATCTGGTCGATGCGGTGTGCGACGCCGCCAAGGGCGCCATCTCGTCGATGACGTTCGCACCCGAGCTCCCTGGCGCTGACCAGCTCGTGGAGTGGCTGGTGGCCGCGGGGGTCGTTCCGTCCATCGGGCACACCGACGCCTCCTTCGACGACACCATTCGGATCCTGCTCCTCGCACGTCGGCTGATGGTCTTCGGGCGGCCGACGGTGACCCATTTGTTCAACGGCATGCGGCCCATTCATCACCGCGATCCCGGCCCCGCGGCGGCCGCCCTTGGCGCGGCCGCCACGGCTGACGCGGTCGTGGAGCTTATCGGCGACGGGGTCCATTTGGATCCGGGCACCGTGACCACCGTGTTTCAGCTCGTGGGGCACGACAACATTGCCCTGGTCACCGACGCCATGGCGGCGGCGGGCATGGCCGACGGGGACTACCGGCTCGGGGACTTGGCGGTCACGGTCTCCCAGGGCGTGGCCCGGCTCGCTGACGGCGAACTGCGGTCGATCGCCGGCGGGACGTCGACCCTGCTGCAGGTCGTGCGCCGCACCATCGCCGGGGGCGTGGCACCCGAGGCGGCCGTGGCGGCGGCGACCGCGACGCCGGCGGCCGTGCTGGGCCTGGACGGCGAGATCGGGGCGATCCGCAGAGGGCTGCGGGCCGATCTCCTGGCTCTCGACCGGAACTGGCAGCTGCTCAGGGTGCTGCGGGGCGGGGAGTGGGTGGGGTAATGAGGCATCGAGGCGGCCGAACGCGGCCTCAACGCATGTTCAGGCTGTCGAAGCCAGGTGGACCTGATCCGGACCCAGCGGCTGGCTATCGCCGCCGGGGCTGCGCTCCTTCACACATGAACAGTCACAGATAAGGTAAGTGAGTCGAGACCAGGGGGAGCGAGCATGGAGAGCGCGAGCATGACAAGCACGATCACCATGGAGAAAGTAAACAAGGTGTACCCGAACGGATTTCATGCGGTGCAGGACCTCGATCTGGACGTGGCTGGAGGCGAATTGATGGTGTTGGTCGGGCCGTCCGGCTGTGGGAAGTCGACGGCTTTGCGCATGGTCGCCGGGCTGGAAGACATCACTTCGGGTACGTTGCGCATCGGTAGCAGTGTCGTGAACGAGGTACCGCCCAAGGACCGCAACATAGCCATGGTGTTCCAGAACTACGCGCTGTACCCGCACCTGACGGTGGCGGAGAACATCAGTTTCCCCCTCAAGCTCCGTAAGCTGCCCAAGGACCAGATCGAGCGCAAGCTGCGCGAAACGGCCCAGATGCTCGGACTGGCAGACTTGCTCGACCAGAAGCCCGCGCAGCTCTCGGGCGGGCAGCGGCAGCGCGTGGCGATGGGCAGGGCCATCGTGCGCGAGCCGTCGGTGTTCCTGATGGACGAGCCGCTGTCGAACCTCGATGCCAAGCTCCGCGTGGCGATGCGGGCGGAGGTGAGCCGTATCCAGCGAGAGCTGAAGGTGGCCACCCTGTACGTCACCCACGACCAGACCGAGGCGATGACCATGGGCGACAGGGTGGCGGTGATGAACTCCGGTGTTCTCCAGCAGGTCGACGACCCGCAAGTGCTCTACGATCACCCTCAGAACGTCTTCGTGGCCGCCTTCATCGGATCACCGGCGATGAACCTCTACGAGGCGCAACTCGGTCCCGAGACGTCGTCGCTGCACATCGGGTCACAGACCTTGACGCTCGCGGAGTCGGTCGCCATCGTCCGCCCAGGGCTCGCCAGGTACGCGGGCCGCAAGGTGGTGGCGGGACTGCGGCCGGAACACCTGCCGGTGGCCACAGGAACCTCGAGCCAGTACCTCGAGGGCGACGTGGGCCTGGTGGAGAAGCTCGGCTCTGAGCTGCTGGTCCACTTCACCCTCGACGCTCCGAGGGTGCGTGCGGAGGGCGATCAGGTAGCCGAGGATGCCGAGGCTGTGACCAAGGCCGACGAGGGCGTGGCCCGGGTGGACCCGGGCGCCACGGTGGTGGTCGGGGAGCGCGCCCGGTTCGCAGTGGACACCGAACGGCTGCAGTTCTTCGATCCCGAGAGTGGGGCCGCGATCTGGAGGTGAGCCTCCGACTCGAGCGGGCGCGCGCCGCACGCGCCGCGCGGTCTGCGAGAGCT
>Ga0066798_10001203_pt1 | contig 11484 bp, 8 predicted proteins | sample PersoiDNA2013203_FD_70961 | JGI IMG/M metagenome (GOLD analysis project Ga0066798, IMG submission 70961) | Permafrost soil microbial communities from the Arctic, to analyse light accelerated degradation of dissolved organic matter (DOM) -... | ecosystem: Environmental > Terrestrial > Soil >...
GGCGGATGACGAAGCGACTCAACTCTCCCAGGGCTTCGTGACCGCTGAAGCTGACCACGCTGAGCGCTTGCGCCAGTACCCCGGCACGCTTGACTTCGAGGGTGTAGGCTGGTTGTACGCCGCTGATCAATGGCGCCATTACTGTCTTCAAACTCATTGTTTTTCTCACTGGTCAATAGCACAGGCGATGTCTGCACTGCGCATGGCTCACCTCCGGCATTCGGCGATTGGAATCTGAACTGAAATTGGGAGCGACTGGCGTACATGCGCATACTCCCGCCGTGCGAGAGTTGCGCATTCGGTTCCCGCCAGCTTAGTTCTTTGCCTTGGGCATCTGCGATACCAGTGACAAGCCGATGTCCATGCCTTCCACCTGGAAGTGCGGCACGACAAACAGCTTGATACGGAAGAAGCCGGGATTGTCATCGATGTCTTCCACCACCACGTTGGCTTCGCGCAGTGGGTGAGAAGCTTGCAGATCATCACCAGGATCGGTCATCTCCGTGACGAGATTCTTGATCCAGTTGTTCAATTCGATTTCCAACAGCCGGCGATCCTTGGTGCTGCCGATGTTTTCGCGCTGAATCATCTTGAGGTAGTGGGCAATGCGCGACAGCAGGAAGATGTACGGCAGGCGCGCATTGATGCGGCTGTTGGCAGTGGCTTCCTTGGTGTCGTACAAGGCCGGCTTTTGAGCGGAATTTGCAGAGAAGAAGCAGGCGAAATCATGATTCTTGTAGAACGACAGCGGGATGAAGCCGAGATTGGCGAATTCAAACTCGCGTGTTTCCGGAATCAGCACTTCGGTCGGAATCTTGGGCTGATAGCCGGTACCGAGGTCATACAGGTGTACTGGCAAATCATCGACTTTGCCACCGGCTTGCGGACCACGAATTTGCACGCACCAACCATTCTTGACAAAGCTGCCAACCATGTTGGCAGCAAACGCAAACGCGGCATTGACCCACAGATAACGACTGTGATCTGGCCCCTTGACGGCTTCAGTGTAGTTGAAAGCCCGTACCGGCACGGTGTCTGGCCCATATGGCAAACGACCCAGCACACGCGGCATGGTCAGACCGACATAGCGGGCATCGTCGGTATCGCGGAAGCTTTTCCATTTGAGATATTCGGCGCGGTCGAAATAGTTGGCGATGTCCTGAATTGCGGCGACTTCTTCCATGCTGCTCTTGCCGAAGAATGCGGGTCCGACAGCGCCGATGAATGGCATGTGCGCAGCAGCAGCAACTTTCGATACGTTACGTAACAAGGCCATGTCTTGCGGCGAATTGTCGAACTCGTAGTTCGAGATCAATGCACCAATCGGCTCACCGCCGGGGGTGTCATATTCCTGGATGTAGGTGTGACGGTACAGTCCGCTTTGCAACACCTCGGGTGTATCGTCGAAGTCTTGCTGCAAGGCCTGCTTGGAAACATCCAGCAATTCAATCTTGACGTTCTTGCGGAAGTCGGTGCGATCGACCAGGAAGCGTAAGCCGCGCCACGCCGCTTCAATCTTCTGAAATGCTGGTGCGTGCATGACCGCATCGAGTTGTCGACTGATTTTCTGATCCAGATGATCGATATGGAAATCGAGCAAGGTCTTGTCGAGACGATCGATCTTTCTGCTGGCATCGGCCACCATGTTCAGGAACACGCTGACGGCGCGGGCCATACGTTGGTCGGCAGGTGTGTCCGAGAGTACGTCGTTGTCTTGGAAGGCTTCCAGCGCACGCGCCTGAGCCACTGGTTTGAGATTGATTTTGTCACACAGGGATTCGTAGACGCTAAGACCTGGCTGTGCCACGGTCTCCGGTATGGCAGCGACCGTTTGTTGGGTTTCGTTACGCGACATGATTTTCCTTTTTCCTATTTCCAAAAAACGTCGCTTAACTGCGAACGGTTGGCATTTCAATCGAGGCGATGCGGGCCAACTCGCCGCGCAGGCTGTCGGCCAGCTTGTCGTCCTTAAGAATTTTTTCCAACTCCCGACGGAAAGTGCCGTTGTCGAGCAGATTGGATTTGAGGTCGCGCAGCAGGTTGCGCATGGCCATCAATGCCTGTAGTTCGGGAATCTGACGCGCTACCTGTTCGGGCGAAAAGTCCCGCATTTCCTTGAAATTGAGCGCCACGTTCATTTCCGAACCATCACCGGCCAGCGTGTTTGGCACCGTCACGGTGGCGCTGGGATTGACGTCAGCCAGCACAGCATCGAAGTTGTTTTTGTCGATATTGAGTTTCTTGCGCTCGGCCAGCGCTGCCTGTTCCTTACCGGCGCTGTAGTCGCCCATCACCAGCATCTTGAGTGGCAACTCGATACGCTTTTGTGCGCCGCCGGTATGCAAATCGAGCGAGATATTAACCCGTGCCTTGGGAATTTCATGTTGAAAACTGTCAGCCATCCTGCCTCCTGTGTAGGGTGAGAACACCATTAAAAAGTGGCAATTAGATGTTGTGACGACGTTTATCGTCAATTGGACAAGTACGATTTTCCACGAAAATAATTTCCTTTACGCAACAATCATATCCAGGTAAAAATAAAAAAGAGAAACACTGTTACGGCACATCGCTGAACTGATCCGCCCTCCCTTTACAACGCTGTGTGCACAAGTGCTAGGTGCGTCAGGTGCCAGGACTTATCAGATCGATCCACATGGAATTTTCGAATTTATTTTATGAACTGCCAGATGCCGCTATTCACACCCTGCGAACGAAAATCACTGATTCAGCGACGGAAATTTCTCGTTATTGCGACAGCACCTCCTTGCATTAATCGCTCACCACTTCACTGAAAATAATGCGCATATTCAAACCCCTTTGGCATGAGGGCGTGATCTTGACGCCCCAACATTTTCAGCAACAGGATCTTTGGAACCGATACGCTGAGCAGCAACAGAGCGCGCTTACCGTGGCACAGCCGTGGGGAGTGATCGACGTGCAGCTTGATCCGGCAACGCTGGCAGCGGGACGCTTAAATTTGACCAGTCTGAAATTGCGTCTGCCCGATGGCACCATGATCGATAGCGACAGCGCCGACGTGCTGCCAACAGCGCGTGCGGTGCCGCAATCTCATCAGAGCGCCATTGTGTTGGCAGCTTTGCCTTTGTTCGATGCCAGCTCCAGAAATTGTCGTTTTGATGAAGAAAAACTAGTGCGTCCGCGCCGCTATTTCCGCGACTTTGTGAAGGTTGCGGATTTGTTCGGCGAAGGTCAGGAAGAGTTGTCGGTACAGCGTCATGCAGTGCATCTGCTGTACGACTTTGAAGAACAGCAGGGTGACATGGTGTGCCCGGTAGCACGCATCGTGCGCAATCAAAGCGGACAGTTTGAGCTTGATCCCTTGTATGTGCCGCCCTGCCTGATGCTGTCTGCCCACAAGCGCCATCAGGAACGGCTGGCGCGACTTGCCGATATTCTGCTGGCCAAGAGCACCAGCTTGTCGCAGCGGCGACGTGAACGCGTTGATCAGATTGCGGAGTTTGGCGTTGCCGACGTTTCACTGTTTTGGCTGCTGCACTGCCTCAATACGCACTGGCCGGCGCTGGTATTTATGCAGCAACATCCACACCAACCACCCGAAAATTTCTACGCGATCCTGGCGCGTCTGGCTGGTGCGCTGATGACATTTTCGACTGCCACCACGTTGGCAGACTTGCCTGCTTACGATCATCACAAGCAAGATGCCGTGTTCGACACGCTGGAAAATCTGATACGCGATTTGCTCACTACCATCATTCCTTCGCGCGTGATCCCGATAGATTTGGAGCAAAACAACTCCAGCAGTTGGAGTGGCCAGTTCAAAGATGATCGCCTGCTCAGCGGTGCCGATTACTATCTATCGGTGCACGCATCTTTGCCCGCCTGGCAGCTCATCGAACAATTTCCCAAGTTGTGTAAGATCGGCTGCCCGGACGATATTGACCACATCGTCAACGCCGCGCTACCCGGCATTGCCTTGCGTGCGGTACAGCGGGTACCGGCGGCAATCCCGGTGCGCCTGGAAAATCAATATTTCGCGCTCGACAGTAGCGACCCCGCCCACGCCAGAATGCTGGCCGCACATGCCTGCCAGATCTACCTACCGACCTCTGTGCCGGACGCCAATCTGGAATTGTTTGCGGTACTCACATCATGACGCCAACCACGATGACGAACAAACAGACAGTTCTACCCATGCGCGCGTTGCTGCGTGATACCGCTTTGCGTGTAGCCTTGCTGGCACAAGAAGCGATACCAATGGACATTGCGGTACTGCGTAACGACTGTCGGCAGTTGATCGCCGCATTTGAGGCTGCGTTAAGGCATCATCAGGTCGATGCCGACATGTTGCACGACGCCGTGCATGCGCAATGCGCCTTACTCGACGAAACCATTTTCCGCCATCTTCCGGATGAATTGAAACCAGCTTGGGAGGTAGCGCCGCTGCAGGTGGAAAGATTCCAGCATCACGACGCCGGAGAGCGGATATTTGAAGCCATTGCCAAACAGCTGCATGCGGCGACGCCAAATCTGGCGCTGTTGGATTGCTACAGCACGATCTTGGGACTCGGCTTTAAAGGCCGTTACGCCCGCGCGGGTGAGGCTGAGCGCTTGGCCGTGATGGCCGCACTCGACGCCCGTATTGCCTCGTTGCGTCCTCAACAGCAACCCGGCTTGATCGTTGCAACTGCTACCAGCACTGGCTGGAACTGGCTGTGTCGGCTTTCGCCTTGGGCACTAGTAGTCGGCTGTACACTTGCGACGGTGCTGCTGTACTGCTTCCTCAATCATGCGCTCGATGCACAGTTGGCGCCACTGATGCAGCCACCGTCACCATGAACGATCAATCGCTCGGTTATCCCCTGCGCAGCATGATAGCGCTTGCTGCCGCGTTCGCACTGATATTGCTGCTGGAGGTAATGCAATTGACGCCGCCCCTGCAATGGCAACTGGCAGCGTTGGTAACATTGGTAGCGGTCGTATGTATCGCTCGCAGAACCTATTGCATCAGACGGGCGCGTCAACACTGTGCTGACGTGTTGCAGGCACTCGGCGCGCACACGGCTGATTTGCCGTATCGGCTGCGAGCACGACTGCCATTGGTTTTGGTGCTTGGCGATGCACTGGATAAATTATTCCCGCCGGATACCAACGGCCAACTATTGCATGTCAGCGACGATGCCATCTGGGTCTGCGTGACGCGGCCACAGGCTTTGCCGCAGTTGGCGTTAGCCTTGCAGCATTGGCGCGCCGGCCGGGCTCCTGATGCGATCATGCTGGTCTTGGCGCCAGCCTTGCATGAAGATCAGAATAATCTAGCGCACTGCCTATGCTTGCTGCGCCAGGCCCGTAGCGATACCGCGCGCCTGCTGGGAATAAGTTTACCGGGATATCTGGCTGTTTATCAACGAATGAGCGATCAGAGCGCCGACCATACAGCTACAACCTGGCACGGTATCAGCAGCGCCCGCGCAATAGAACGAACACATGACTTGAACCAGGTCATTGTCGCCGCCGAAGCACAGGCGCAAGTTGCACTTGGCCAGCTTGCACCCGCCTGGTGTGCAGCTACTTTGCCGACCTTGATACAGTGGACTCGTCAATGTGTGCTGTCAGTCTTGCAGGATCGCACCCTGGCAGCCGCACCCTGGCCCTTGCACGGCATCGGCTGGATCGATTGCGGTCCCGCCGATGCAGGCAATTCAGTTTGGCAACACCATTTGCGGGCGCACACCCATTTGACCCTGGGTAGTTTCAACGCCAGCGAGGGACGTTGGCCGTTGCCGCGTAACTTATTGACAGCGTTGCCGCAGCGCGCACGGATGTCTCCACGCCAGCGCGCATACGTTCATTTTCTGATTCTTGTAGCAATAGCAGCAGCGTTGGGGGGCTCGATTTCGGCTTGCAATAATCGCAACCTAATCATGCGCAGCAGCGACGCACTGGTACGCTTCAGCGCCCTGCCAGTTGATCAGGATGCTCAACGACGCCAGGCACTTGCGGCCCTAGTCGTCGAGCGCGACCAACTTGAGCGCTATCAGCACGGCGCCTTACCTTTGTCATTGAGCTTCGGCATGTATCGCGGTACCGCCTTGCTACCTGCGCTCAATCAGGCGATCGCCTCCTACCAGCCACCGGCACCCGCACCAACTATCGTGACGCTCGATAGCATGTCCTTGTTCGCTAGCGGCCAGGCGACTTTGCAGCCTGGTTCGACACGCACACTGGTGGCGGCGCTGGAGATGATCAAGGCGCATCCACACAAGCGCATCCTGGTCGCTGGCCATACCGACAATAGCGGCGATGCCACCAGCAATCAACGCTTGTCGCTGGCACGTGCACGCGCGGTACGCGACTGGCTCAGCATGGCTTCCGAGTTGGCACCATCTCGCTTTGCCATTCAGGGATACGGCGACACACGACCGCTTGCTGACAATCACACCGATGCTGGCCGTGCTCATAACCGCCGCGTCGATATCACTCTGGTGCCGGATTTCCCGGCAACTGAAGCAGCCCTCACGATTGAGGTTTTTACTAAGTAGTTCAGCAACAGGAGAAATGATGGCAATTCCAGCATATATGTGGATCAAGGACGACGGCGGTGCCGACATCAAGGGTTCGGTACGTATTCAAGGACGAGAAGGTAGCGTGGAAGTGATCGAATTCAACCACGCCATCGAAATCCCAACCGACGGTAACACCGGTAAGCTAACCGGTGCGCGTATCCATAAGCCCCTGACCTTCGTCAAAGAATTCGACGCTGCCACCCCCTATCTTTACAAAGCAGTTACCAGCGGCCAGACCTTGAAATCGATTGAGCTGAAGTGGTATCAGATCGATGATGCCGGTAATGAAAAAGAATATTTCAACATGACGCTGGACAACGTGAAAGTAGTCTCGGTCGCCCCTGTGATGTACAACATCAAAGACCCAACGCGGGAAAAATACAATCATCTTGAAGCGATTTCCCTGCGCTACGAAAAAATCACCTGGGCCTACAAGGACGGCAACATCATTCATTCCGATAGCTGGAATGAAGGACGTTAAGTCTTGATGTTGCATTAAGAAGAGGTAGGTAGCAACCAGCAATAAATGGCCGGACGCGCTCCGTCCGGCATGCCATTTCATTCACTATCGTTTGTATTTGATGCCGATATCATCATTGCATCAAACAGTCGCGGCAAACCGAACGATACTGAGGATTCGATACAGGATTTCCATGACCCCACGCGACTCGACTCACCTGCTGCGCAGGCTCAATCCGCAATGTGCCAGTGCGCTGGAAGCGGCCGCCAATTTATGCCATGCGCGCGCGCATGCTGAAATCACACTGGAGCATTGGTTGATCAAACTGATCGAACCTGGTACCGGAGATATCTCATGCATACTGCGCCACTACGAACTGGACGTTGATCATATCTGGAGCGCCCTACTCACCTCTCTCGAGAATCTACCGCGCACTTTGCGCGGGAAGCCAGCGCTATCGCATACTTTTCTTGAGGTATTGCAACGCGCTTGGCTGATCGCCTCGATGGAAGATCAGGTTCATCACACGATCCGCTCTTCTCATATTCTGGCTGCGCTGTGCGATGCACCACATTGCCTGCACACTACTAATGCATGGCAATTGTTGAGCGTGAGCCCGACGCAGATACAGCGTCTGCAAAGTCAGCTTGATGCGCAATCGCAAGAGTCACAAATACCGCCCAAAACATTGGCGAGCGACGATCACATAGACAACTCGGCTACGGCCGTTGCAACATCATCGATGTCCATCGACGATCATCATAGCGTTAATGACAGTGCTAGCGCGCTGGCGCGTTTCACCATCGATCTGAGCGCCAAGGCAGGCCGCGACGAGATTGATCCAGTGTTTGGACGCGATCAGGAAATTCAGCAAATGATCGATGTCCTGGCACGGCGGCGCAAGAACAATCCCATTCTGGTGGGTGAGCCCGGTGTCGGCAAGACCGCTCTGGTCGAAGGTCTGGCACTGCGCGTAGCAGCTAATACGGTACCCGCGACGATTCGCGGCGCGCGCATTTTGACACTCGACCTCGGCTTATTACAAGCTGGTGCTGGCGTCAAAGGAGAGTTTGAACAACGGCTTAAAAACGTGATCGTTGAAGTGCAACAATCACCTGTACCGGTTTTGCTATTCATCGACGAAGCGCACACGCTCATTGGCGCCGGCAATACCAGTGGTGGCTCGGATGCCGCCAATCTGCTGAAACCGGCACTGGCGCGCGGTGAATTGCGTACGATTGCCGCGACCACCTGGTCAGAGTACAAACAATACTTCGAACGCGATGCGGCACTGGAGCGACGCTTTCAGCTCATCAAGGTGGCCGAACCGGACGATGCCAATGCAATCCTGATGTTGCGAGGACTGGCAGATCGCTATGCCCAATTTCATGGGGTACATATCCGCGACGCCGCTTTGAGCGCAGCGGTCAAACTATCACGTCGTTACCTGACCGGACGCCAGCTTCCGGACAAGGCAGTTGATCTGATCGATACTGCTGCGGCCCGCGTACACATGGGATTGCAGTCGCCGCCTGTTGAACTGGAGCGGCTGCGCGCACGTCTCACGGCATTGCAATTAGAAATGAGAAAGCTGAGCGATGACCAACAATGCGTGCTTCCTGATTTGCAAGCACGCCGCGATGCACTACAGACGACAATCGCGAAAAGTCGCATTGAACTTGAGGCATTGCAGCAGACTTACCAGCGAGAATCCGCTTTGGTGAAAACCCTGCATCAATGCCGCATCGATTTTAAACAAGCTGAGAAAAACGAAAATCCGACGAAACTGGAACAAGCTGCAATCTCACTGACAGCTGCACAACATGCACTGAGCGAAGTGCAAGGGAAAAACCCATTGATATTTGTCGATGTCGATGAAGCAGCAATTGCCCGCGTCGTCGCTGAATGGACTGGAGTACCTGTCGGCCAATTGGTCGCCGACGAATTGCAGGCCTGGCTGACGCTGGAGCAAAACTTGGCCACGCGCGTTGTCGCCCAGGATGATGCATTATGCGCACTTGCCAGCAGCCTGCGTACTGCCAAGGCAGGACTAAATAGCGAACAGGCACCGCTTGGCGTCTATCTTCTGGCTGGCCCTTCAGGCGTTGGCAAGACAGAAACTGCATTGGCATTGGCGGAACAATTGTTCGGCGGTGAAGCGGCATTGATTACGATTAACATGTCCGAGTATCAAGAGGCGCACACAGTCTCGCAGCTCAAAGGCGCACCGCCTGGCTATGTTGGCTATGGTCGCGGCGGTGTGCTGACGGAAGCGGTACGCCAGCGCCCCTATAGCGTGATCCTGCTCGACGAAGTTGAGAAAGCGCACCGCGATGTACTGGAAATGTTTTATCAAGTGTTTGATCGCGGCAGTATGCGCGATGGCGAAGGCCGTGAGATCAATTTCCGCAATTGCGTGATTTTGATGACTTCCAATTTAGGTGCGCAAGAAATCATCGCATTGACCGAAGAAGACACCAGTATCTCGCATGCACATTTGATGGAGATAGTGCATCCGCTGCTGTCGGCACACTTTCAACCGGCCTTGCTGGCGCGCTTCCAGACTATTCTGTACCGCCCTTTACAAGCTGAAGCACTGGCTGAGATTTTGACAATGAAACTCGCGGATATCGGCCTGCGCCTGCAGCGCCAGCATGGCGTGGCATTGCATTACAGCGAAGAGGTCATCGATCAATTAGCACAGGCCAGTCTGTTGCGCGCCTCTGGCGCACGGCATATCGACAGTCTGTTGACTCAACAAATTCTGCCAACCGTTGCTCGTGAATTGTTGTTACGTATCAGCAGTGGTACCACGCCGACTGAGGTAAGGCTAACCACCTCTGAAGAGGGCGGTCTGTCGGCGGAGTTTAATCATGCCATGCCAGCAACCATCGAAACACTTTCCTGAATCCGCCGATGGCCTCCGGACCTTCTCTCTACGACATGCTGCTGGGCCACATCGGTGGCGTGTCGCTGGCTAGCATCGATGACAATACGCTGGAAATTTTAAGCGTAATGGAAAACTTGCGGAGAATCTTGAACAGTCGGGCTGGCTCGCTCAAGCACCTTCCCGATTTTGGTTTGCCAGATCTAAGCGTCATCTATCGCAATTTGCCGGCATCTGCTCATTTGCTCAAACGGCAAATGGAATTGACCTTGCTCAAGTATGAACCTCGCATACAAAGCATCGAGATTGATGTCCTGCCAGCCGATCCAGGTGCTTTGATCAGTTACCTGATGAGCTGCCAGTTGCGCAAACGTGGCCTGGTGCGCTTCGGCACGCATTTCGAGCCCGATGGCAAAACCACTTTGCAACGACGCTGATGTGGCAGTATCTGCCTAAAGTTTGAACTGACTCACCACCTGTGACAAGGCCCCGGTCTGGTCGCGCAAGGACTGTGCTGCTGCGGCAGCCTGTTCGACCAGCGCAGCATTCTGTTGCGTGCTGTCATCCATCATCAACACCGCGCGATTGACTTCTTCGATGCCGGTGCTTTGCTCGCGGCTGGCCACGCTGATTTCACTCATGATGGTGGCGACCTGCTGTACCGAGGCGACGATTTGCGCCATCGTCTCGCCAGCCTGATCAACCAATAAGCTGCCTTGTTCGACCTGGCCGACCGAGTCACTGATCAAATCCTTGATTTCCTTGGCAGCGCTGGCGGAGCGTTGCGCCAGATTACGCACTTCGGTGGCGACTACCGCAAAGCCGCGCCCCTGCTCACCGGCACGCGCCGCTTCGACAGCGGCATTGAGCGCCAAAATATTGGTCTGGAAGGCGATGCCGTCGATCACGCTGATGATGTCGGCAATCTTGCGCGAGGAATTCTTGATACCGCTCATCTTGTCGACCACTTGCCCGACGACTGTGCCGCCCTGCAGCGCAACCGCCGATGCATTGATGACCAGTTGATTTGCCTGATGCGCGTTGGCGGCGTTTTGTTGCACGGTTGAGGTCAGCTCTTCCATGGCCGATGAGGTTTCTTCCAGGCTGGATGCCTGCGCTTCGGTGCGTGCCGACAGGTCGGCATTGCCATTGGCAATTTCGCCGGAGGCGACATTGATCACCAATACACTGTTGCGCACGTCGCCGACGATGATGCCGAGGCTGCCGGTCATGTCATTGAGCGCTTGCATGAGTTGTCCAGTCTCATCCTTGTGCTTGACCACGCCCTTGCCACTCAAATCATTGCTGGCGACTTTGCGTGCAATCACCAATGCCTCTTGCAGCGGGTGCGCCACCACACGGGCAATCACGATCGCCAGGGCAATGCCGATGGCCATGCCCAGCATCAGCAAGCCGACGATCCAGCGTTGCGAAGCGGCGTAGATATCGTTGGCCTGTTGATTAGCCAATGCGGTGCCGTTAGCGCTGAGCTTCCTGAGTTCCGAGAATTGTCCGTCGATGGCACGATAGGCCTTGAGCGAGGCACCTTTGGTCAGGGCTAAAGCGTCATCCTTGTGATTCTCCCGCGACAG
>Ga0066798_10001210_pt1 | contig 11451 bp, 10 predicted proteins | sample PersoiDNA2013203_FD_70961 | JGI IMG/M metagenome (GOLD analysis project Ga0066798, IMG submission 70961) | Permafrost soil microbial communities from the Arctic, to analyse light accelerated degradation of dissolved organic matter (DOM) -... | ecosystem: Environmental > Terrestrial > Soil >...
ATAATCGGCACTGGCATCGCCGAACAGGCTGGCAAATTGCATCTGCCATTGGCTGTCGGCAATCAGACGGTCGAAATAATAATGGCCGCTTTCGTGACGGAAGTGTCCCAGCAAGGTGCGGTAAGGCTCGGCCATCTGCTCACGCATTTTTTCGCGGTAAGCCGGGTCAGCCTCGGCGATATTGATCGTGATCACGCCATCGGCATGACCGGTCATCACATGCTCGCCATAGGCACCATCTTCGAGAAACTGAAACGCCAAACCCTGCTGACTATTGTCAGTCTTGGGCGGTGGTTGCAATTGCAGACACCAGAGCGAATACAACAAGCGCCGCTTGGCCACTTCCAGGCGCTGCCAATAGGTTTTATTCTGTTCGGTATCGAGCGTAGGAATGACCGTGGTCAGCCGGCAGGAAGCACACAGCGTGTGAGCCTCGGCATCGTCAATCATCCAATTGCAGACGCCTTGCCGTTGATAGTTATCGCACTGCCGGAACAGCCGGCCGGCATTGACCGGATTGACGCTGCGCCAACGCGCGGCGGCGCCCTCCATTGGCGGCTCGCTGGCCAATGTGAAACTGCTGATGACCTGTAGCTCAGGCTGATAACCAAGCAACCAGCCGCAATGCGCACACATGGTATTTTCAAAAAACACCTGACGATCACAATTGTCGCAATGAAAGGTTTGCATAATCTCACGCGTGAACAGAACCGAGAATGTCGGACACATAAACCGTAGGTTGCACTGCGTCCAAAATGTACAACGGGCCTGCCGCATCGACTGCGGCAGGCCCGAAAATACAGAGCGGAAAATCAGGAATTCTGATTGCGCTTATCGGTGCCCTGACCTTGCTGACCTGGCTTGGTCGCTGCGCTTTGATCTTGTTGACGTTGCGGATTTTGTTGCTGATTGGCTTGACCACCTTGACTCATGTTGTTTTGGCCTTGCTTGCTGCTCTGCTGATTGCTGCCTTGCTGTTGATGTCCGCCGCTATGGCTTTGATTCTGCTGGGCGTTCTTTTGATCAGCTGACTGACCTGGCTGAGCCTGTGGCTTGTTGGATTGCTGCTGTTGCGGCTGCTGTGATTTCTGCTTGTCGTTGGACATGGACATATTGCTCTCCTCTAACGGCCATTTCAGGACGTCTGCGATCTGGCCGGCGAACCGCAGGCGAAGTGCCATCTTCGCGCCAAAACGAGCGCGCAACCATAGGCAGACCGCCTATTGCGACGTGAGCATGCACTGACGGCAACGTAGGAGAAAGGGAAGCACAGCAAACTACGACCACAGACGCATCTCGATATGGTCCGGGTTGTCTGCGCGGGCAAACATTTCGCTCATCATTTGTTTGGCGTTTCCCTAGACGAAATCTTCGCCCTCGACCACTTGCATCTCGTCTTGATCGATATGCAGCATGGGCAACGGCAACACATTGAACATCGACACTGGTGCCAGCGCAGCACGCCGTTTCGACGCGCCGAACACGGCATTGAGCTGGTAACCGACCAAATCCTGGTTCCAGCCGTGCATTTGCCGCAGCGCGCAGCTCAACAACAGGATCCCGGTGAGCAAGAAGGTAAATGTAGTCCATCCCACCAGATGTTGCGACATATCGAACAGTATATTCATGACGGACACCTCGATGACTGATTCATTGCGGCGTCAGCGCATTGGCTGACCGGTATGAAGCCATTCTAGGAGCAGATCGGTCACGGTGAAATCGGGAAATTCCCGATAGGTTAATCCAACAGAAAATTCTGTTGCGGCAAGCCTGCTTGCGTATTGTCGCTACTGCTTTCATCCTTGAGCGCGACACCGGTCAGTGCGCGCCGATGGGCTTCTGCCAGCAGATAGTCGAGCTTGGCGGCAGCGTCTTCATAGCCCAAGCCCTGCGGCCTGACATTGGAGATGCAGTTGCGCTGCGCATCATGCATGCCCACGCGTGGCATCCAGCTCAAGTACAACCCCATGCTGTCAGGCGAACTCAGACCCGGCCGTTCGCCGATCAAGACCACCACCAGCTTGGCACGCAACAGGCTACCGACTTCATCGCCAATGGCCACGCGTGCCTGGCGCACGATACTCAATGGTGCCAGGCTCCACTGGCGCGCGGCCATACGCCGTTGCAGCGCCGCCAGAAACGGTGCCGCGTTGCGTGCAATGGCCAGCGACGACAAGCCGTCGGCAATCACGAAGGCCAGATCGTGGATAGGTTCCTGGTCGGCACCGTCACTCAACTGTTCGCGCGACAAGTCGCTGAGCCGCCGTCCCAGGTCGGGACGCTGCAGATAGGTCAAGCGGTCACCGGCAGCGCTGTCGAGCACCTGGCATTGCTGCGCGCCAGCAATGCCGGCATCGACCAACTGCCGCTGCAATGCCTCCACGTCGAGCGCCAGATGCACGGCATCGCGCGCCTGCGCATGCGCCAGTTGAAACGCCAGTTGCGGTGCCGTCGGCAGACTCACGCCAGCGCGCCCCAGTGCAATCCGCGCAGCCGTAAAACGGCGCAGGCTTTGCCAGGGATTGGCGGTCACGGAGGGCGGTTTGTTCGTCATGGTGAGCGGTTCAGGATAAGCGCAACAGCGCGTCGCGAAATGCCGGTGGCACGCTGTCGTGCAAGCGAAATTGCGGATCGGTGCTGAAAATCTGCATCTGCTGCAACCAGGCTTCAAATTCCGGTGCTGGCCGCAAACCAAGCACCCGGCGTGCATACAAGGCGTCGTGAAACGAGGTGGTCTGATAGTTGAGCATGATGTCGTCGGAGCCGGGTATGCCCATGACGAAGCTGCAACCGGCGGTGGCCAGCAAGGTCAGCAGATTGTCCATGTCATTCTGATCGGCTTCGGCATGGTTGGTATAACAAACGTCGCAGCCCATGGGCAGCCCCAGCAACTTGGCGCAGAAATGATCTTCCAGACCGGCGCGCGTAATTTGCTTGCCGTCGTATAGGTATTCCGGCCCGATGAAACCGACCACGGTATTGACCAGCAAGGGCTTGAACTTGCGCGCCACGGCATAGGCCCGCGCTTCGCAGGTCTGCTGGTCGATACCGTGATGAGCATTGGCGGACAAGGCGCTGCCCTGCCCGGTTTCAAAATACATGACATTCTCGCCAACGGTACCGCGGCCAAGCGACAAGGCGGCCAGGCGCGCTTCACCGAGCAGCGCCAGATCGATGCCAAAACTGCGGTTGGCGGCTTCGGTGCCGGCAACCGACTGGAACACCAGATCCACTGGCGCACCGCGTTCAATTGCCGCAATCGTGTTGGTGACGTGGGTCAGCACGCAGGATTGGGTGGGAATCTGATAACGCGCAATGATCTCATCCATCATCGTGACCAGCTTAATCACCTGCGGCACATTGTCGGTGGCCGGATTGATGCCAAACACGGCGTCACCGCTGCCATACAGCAGGCCGTCGAGCAGGCTGGCGGCAATGCCACTGGCGTCATCGGTCGGATGATTGGGCTGCAAGCGCGTCGACAAGCGTCCCGGCAAACCGATGGTATTGCGAAATGCCGTGACGACACGGCACTTCTGCGCCACCAGGATCAAGTCCTGATTGCGCATGATCTTGCTGACGGCGGCGGCCATTTCCGGCGTCACGCCCGGTGCCACGGTAGCCAGGGCAGCGCTGTCGACCGCGTCGCTCAACAGCCAGTTGCGAAAGTCACCGACCGTCAGATGGCTGATGGCGGCAAACGCTGCCACATCGTGGTCATCGATGATCAGCCGGGTGACTTCATCGTCTTCATAGGGCACCAGTACCTGGTTGAGAAACTGACGCAACGGCAACTCGGCCAGCGCCATCTGCGCCACTGCACGCTGCTCGGCACTGTGCGCGCCGACGCCGGCGAGCATGTCGCCGGAACGCAAGGGCGTGGCCTTGGCCATCAAGTCCTTGAGATCGCGGAACTGATAGCTCACCGCCCCCACAGTGTGACTGAACTGATGCGACGGATGAATCGGCTGCTGCATAACATTGTCCTCAGTTGCAGCAGCCAGGCAAGCGACCACTGTTGCGCGGTTTCTGGCGCTGGCATCCATTCTGCCAGAGCCAGCCGCTGCCGTCAGGCGATCAACCCAGGCGTACTCTTGCCCTACTTGATGCTGGTTTCGACGGGCAGCCAGTTACCGGTCGATTCTTGCCGGCCCTGCAACAAAAAGCGCGGCTGGGTCGCCATCAGCGGCCTTACGCAGCACCACCTGAGTTCGCCACGCGTTGCAGTGGCAACTGCGCCATCACATAGGCCTGCAGTTTTTCCAGGCTATGTGCCAACGCTTCGCTGGCACTGTTGATGACAAATTCAGCATGCAGCGGCGCTTCGTAGGGAGCGCTGATGCCAGTGAACTCTGCCAATGCGCCAGCTCTGGCCTTCTTGTACAGTCCCTTGGGATCGCGCGCCTCACAGGTCGCCAGATCGGCGGCAACATGGATTTCATGAAACGGCTGACGGCAACAGGCACGGGCACCAGCGCGATCCGCACGATAGGGCGAAATAAAGGCGGTGATGCAGATCAGGCCAGCATCGGCAAACAACGCTGCCACTTCACCGACACGACGGATGTTTTCGGTCCGGTCTTGCGGACTGAACCCGAGGTTGGCATTGAGACCGCGCCGCACATTGTCGCCATCGAGCACATAGCAGGAATAGCCGTGCGCCGTGAGTGCCTGTTCCAGCGCCATCGCCAGGCTGGACTTGCCCGAGGCCGACAGGCCTGTCAACCACAGCACGGCACCGGAGTGACCATAGTGTGCCTGGCGGTCAACCGCATTCAAGACGTGCGCAACTTCGGTGAGATTGTCGGCCATGCTCAGTTGCCCCCTGCCACTGTTGCTGGCGGCCGCTGCCACCAGTCGTCGGGGCCGCTCACCCGGCGAAACGCCTCTATGCTCAAAGTCGATTCCTTCGGTACGCAAAACAGATTGACTGACACGATGCCGGGGAACACATTTTCCGCATTGGCAGCAGCATTGGCGGGATTGTATAAAGGTGGCAAGTGCCAATACATGTGGTAGCCAAGTTCGTCGATCAGGCTGATCAGGGCTGCGGATTTTTCTTCGCGATCGTTTTCGACATACAAGAACGGCCGATGCTGGGCGATGGTTTGACGGGCACCGCGCAAGACATCCTGCTCCATGCCTTCGACATCGACCTTGAGCAACTTCAAGGCGGGCAAGCTCAAGCTGTCGATGCGCAGCAGCGGTACGGTGTCGCCATTCTGGGCCGCCGCTTCGGACGCACCTGGCACCAGCGACAAACCGCCAAAGTTGCCGACGCCGTCATAATTCACCTGCGGCAGTCGCAACTGGCCAGTCTCGCTGCCCACTGCGGCATGATGCGCGTGCACATGCAACAAACCATTGAGCGATACGTTGGCACACATGATCTGATGAATCACCCGTTGTGGCTCGAAGGCATGCACCAATCCTTGCGGACCGGTCAGTTGCGCCAGATGTACGGTATGTGCACCGATGTTGGCGCCGACTTCCACGACAACATCACCACGCCGGATGATCTGTACGAACAGGTCCGCCTCCATTTCGCTGAATTCGCCATACAGTTCCAGCGAACGGCCGATATATTGGTCCCCGCGCAAATAGAGTAAAGGCCCGTGACGGCATTGTTTGAGGATGAACGGTGAAAGATTGACAGCATCAGTCATGATGAACTCCAGATTGACAAGTAACAGGGAGGGCCAGCAACTGCGGCCAATGTGCCGCCCAGTCGCCTTCATGGGATAGACCATCTACTACCTGCATGCGCGCGCAGGTGTGGCCGGCGGCGTTGACGAAACTGCGGGTAATGGCGGTCGGTACGATCTTGTCGTCGGTACCGCTGAAATGGATTTGTGGAATCGCGGCGACCTGCGCGGCGACACCAATCGGATTGAGCGAATCGGGCATGCTGGAAACCTTATGCCAGCGGTTGACCGCTTCATGATCGAGATTGCCAGCCACGGTGCGCAAGGAAGCGATATCGCTGCGTCGCGCCGCCACCAGCACGGCGATTGCCCCGCCGCCGGAATAGCCGACCAGATGCAACTGCTGTCCCGGTACGCGTGCCGCATAGTGCGTCACGGCAGCATCCATTGACGCCACCACTTCTGGCGCAAAACGCTTGCCGGTCCAGTAAGGCACTGCACAACGTGGGTTGTCGGCCATCGGCGTGAACTGGCAGGGCCGCGCCAGATACACCACATTGGCGCTGCGGTCGACAGCGGCCAGACTCAAGCCCAGTGCCCGCGTTGGGGTCGGATCGTCGGACGGTTCATAACGATTGCGCCAGGCCAGACCATCGCCTTCGATATAGATCGTCAACGGCTGGTCGCTGCGGGTAATCCGTGCATAAGCAGTCAGCACAAACATGCCGGCACTGACCTGCTCACGCTGGAGTGCCGCCGGCTGCGCCAAGGCATCAGCGTGCAGGCCCGGGTCGCCGGCACAGCCGCTCAATACCAGCAAGGCGAGCGCCAGCGATAGCAGCCATCGGCTCACTCGATACGCACTCACGTGCCCGCTTTCAAAGTCTGCAATTGGCTCGAGATGGCTTGCAACACCGGTCCCCATTGCCCTGGTGCCGGCTGCCGGAACAAGCGCGTGGAGGGATACCAAGGCGAGTCATTGCGCCCCAGCAGCCAACGCCAATCCGGCATGAACGGCAACATCACCCAGGCTGGACGGCCCAAGGCACCGGCCAGATGTACCGGCGAGGAATCGACCGACACCAGCGTATCGAGCAACATGAAAATGGCGGCGGTGTCTTCGAAATCCTTGATTTCGTCGCTCAGCGATACCAGCGACATGCCCGCTGGCGGTGTCGCTGTTTGTGCCGAGGCCGGCCCCTTTTGCACCGACACGAAGGTAACGCCTTCTTGTGCCAGCGGCGCCAGATCATCGAGCTTGAGCGAACGGCGCACATCATTGGTATGCGTTGGCCGCCCCGCCCACACCAGGCCGACCAGGGGTCGCGGCAAATCTGCCAGACGCGCACGCCAGTGTGCAACACGCTGCGGATCGGGCGTCAGGTATGGCATAGGCGTGCCGGGCAATTGCGACAATTGCAGGCCCATGGCCATCGGCAGACTCATCAACTCGCAGTGCAGATCAAACGGCGGCGGGATGGTGCCGCGCACGATGATGTCGTCGAATCCGCTAATGCGTTGTGCCAGCGAGAAACTCTCGTGATTGACTTCCAGAATGATGCGCGCACCACTGCGTTCGCGTGCCCAGGCCACCATGCGCAAGAATTGAAAGGTGTCGCCATAGCCTTGCTCGTCATGAATCAGCAAGGTCTTGCCTTTGATCGACTGCCCTTCCCAGCGCGGCTTTTGCACATGACGGCTGATCATGACTGTATGGTCGAGTTTGTAGCGGAAGCGATACTCGCGCCAACCGCGCCCGAACTCGCCCTGGATCAACAGAATCTCGGACAGATCGAAGCGCGCACTCATGTCACCTGGCACCGTTTGCACGATCATTTCCAGAATCTGGCGTGCTTCGGCGATCTTGCCTTGTGGCCGCACTGCATAAAAAAGCTGGCGCCATAATGGAATCGGCCCCGTACCGGAGGCCAGAGCCTGGCGCAACAGTTGTTCTGCGTCGGCCCAGCGTTCGGCGGCCAGCAACTGGTGCGCCTGCTGTTGAATGGCGGCAGGATCCATCAATGGCGCATTCATGGATTGTCCACGCCGAGCGCCCGCAACAGCGGCTGCAATTGGGCCGCATGCTTGCGCCAGCGCCCTTTCGAACTACTGTAGATCGGCTGGCGCACCTGTGCCACGCTGGCTGTACGCACCACCCGACGGGTTTCATGAAACGCCAGGCAGGCATCATCCCAGGGCAAACCGACAAACGCGATCAGGCGCTGCGCTTGTCCTTCCAGGTCATCAACCACAGCTTCATAGTCGACTTCAATGAAACGATCGGCTGGCAACAGCGGTACCAGTTGCGCCATCAACTTCTGGTAAGCGCGATGAAAATGGCCCAATTCTTCCTGCTGATAGGAAAACAATTGTTCGCCAAAGAAATTCTTGCTATAGCACGACAGGCAGGTATCGACCGGGTTACGGCGGCAATGAATGATGCGTGCACCCGGCAGGATCAAGGGGATCAGCGCGGTATAGAGGAAATTGGCCGGCATCTTGTCGACCAGCCGCAGCACCGGCGCCATCTCGGCCGCAGGTGGCAGCAGTTTTTCCACCTGCGCCAGATAATCACGGCCAATGTCTGCCACGGTAGTGGCATCCAGTTGTGCCACGTTGGCCGGGAAATTGCCGCGCTTATCGAGCGCCAGACGCATTGCGCTCAACTCGCCGGCGCCGTGTACCTGCGGATGCGAGGCCAGAATCTGTTCGACCAGCGTGGTACCGGAACGCGGCATCCCGACAATGAAGACTGGCAATTCGGAGGCTGCACCGGCAGCACCCAACTGCTGCATCAGTTGCGGGGTAAAGGCGGCCGCAATGCTTTCCATCCACTTTGCGGTCGCGGTGCCATCGTAAGTAAATGTGGCGCGCTTGATGGCATTGCCCTGGTCCAGATGCACAAATGCCTGGGTCGAATCACCAATGTCGAGATAAGCCTTGCCCAGCGCAAAATGCAAACCCATCTGTTCGTTGATGCCAGGCTTGACCGGTGTTGACAAGGCCGCTTCCATGGCCGCGATATCGCTGTCACCAATGGCAAATTTCTTGGCATCAATGCGGGCCGTCATGGCCTTGGTCGATGCCGGGAATCTCTGCAACACACGGTCGAAGGCCTGTAACGCAGCCTCCTTGTCGCCGCGCTCCATCAAGGTCGCGGCGCAGGCAATCAAGGCGTCTTCCGCGACGATGCCAGGCAGGCTGGCGGCGCGCTCATAGGCGACCAGTGCTTCTTCATTCCGGCCTAATCCTTGCAAGGTCTGACCCAGTGTATTGTAGGCATTGGCATTGTCGGGCGCGGTTGCTACTGCCTCCTGTGCACAGACCAGCGCGGCATCATCCCGGCCCAGCTTGCGCAATACTTGTGCACGCGCCAGCAAGCCACCAGGATGCGTGGGCGCAAACGTCTGCAATGCCGTCAGCCAGCGCAAGGCGTCCTCGTGACGCGAACGCGATACTTCGACTTCGGCCAGATTGAGATAAGCATCCACCAATTGCGGATTGATCTCGATAGCCATGCGCCCGGCCGCAATGGCCTCGTCAAAACGGCCTTGTTCGCTGAACAAGAAGGCCAGATTGCTATGCACTTCGGCATAATTGGGATGCAGTTCCAGCGCACGCTGGTAGCTGGCCTGGGCTTGTTCCAGATGGCCCATGCGCTTGTGCGTATTGGCCAGATTGTTATGCGCTTCGGGGCTGTCCGGCTGCAAGGCGGCGACCTTCTCCAGGCAAACCAGGCTCTCGTCCAGCTTGCCGCTTTCCTGGAGAATGATGCCGAGATTATTCCATGCCGCCGTCAGATTGGGGTCCTTTGCCACGGCGCGCTGCCCGGCTTGCTCGGCCTCTGCCAGTGCACCTTTTTGCCGGCAGATTTCGGCCAGATTGCTCAAATAGGTCGGCGCGACATCTGGCGTCAGACAGGCCCGGCGCAAAAAATCCAACGCCATGTCGAGTTTGCCATAGGCATGCGCCATGATCCCCAGCAAATGCAAGGCATCAGGCTGGTGCGGCAGCACCTGCAGCACGCGCAGGCACAGTTGTTCGGCGTGGGCGGCTTGACCGGCGTTCCAATGGGCGTAGGCCCGGTTCAAGGCTTCAGGAATGCCAATCTGGTTGGCAATGGGGAAATTATTATTATCCAAGAAAAGCGACTCCAATCGAAATACCAGCCCTGGTTGCTTGATCGTAGCGTGAAATCAACATCGATTAACTCCCAGGAAAACAGCAATTCTAATGGCTGTTTAGGCAATGGCTTGACTGCCTGTTCCAATTTTCAAAAAAAAGCCCTTTTCGTTGGAAAGGGGCCTCATTGAAACAACGTTACGCTTGTCTTGTACTCAACTCGCATTGCCGCTAGCCGCGGCTTGCAGATTTCTATTCAGCCGCCACATCAGCGTCGCCGCCACCAGTGCGGTACAGACCACGACATAGCCGATCAGGTCGAAGTTGTGCAAGGTGCCATCCATGCCGATGGTCACGATATGCCCGGCCACCACCGATGCCAGACCGCCCGACAATTGCTGAATTGACGCGCTGATGGCATTGAAAGAGCCGCGCTGGGTGCTCACCGGCACCGACGACACCAGCGCCTGGAACGGAATCATGCGCGAAAAAATACCGACAAACATGATCACATTGACCAGCACCACGACCGGCAGAGCGACGCGGCCGAGATGGGTATAAATCAACACCATCACGATCGACAGCCCGGTACCGAACAGAAATACGCGGAATTTGCCAACGCGGTCAGCACTGCGGCCGATCAACGGACCGATGAAAATGGTGCAAACACCGGTAATCAGATACACCAATGGCAGATGATGCAAGTCGATGCCCAGATTGGCCACCAGGTAGGCGCTACTGAACGGCATCAGCATGAAACCACCGGTCATCAACAGCGCCGTGGTGGCAAACGCGATTAAATAACGTGGTTCGGTCACGGTATTGAACAAATGCTTCCAGGCGCCATGCTCCTGCGGCACTTTCAGGTGCTCAGCCACCGGTTGCAACTTGTAGGCCACCAGCAAGCCGCCAACCAGGCCCAGAGCGGCCATGACCATAAATGGCACATGCCAGTTCCAGTTGTTCGACAAATACAGTCCAACCGGAATGCCCAGCACCTGACTGGCAGCGAAGGCGGTTTGAATCATGCCCATCACGCGGCCGCGCATGGCGGGCGGAAACAGATCGGTGGAAATGGCCAGCACCACGGAGCCAATCACGCCGCCAAACAGGCCAGTGACGATACGGGCCAACAGCAGGCTTTCAAAGCTCTGCGCCAGACCGCACCAGAGCGTGCCGAGAATGAAGCCGGTATAGAAAAACAGCAGCAGGCGCTTGCGGTCGAAACGGTCTGCAAAGCCAGCGGTAAGCAATCCTGAAATCCCTGCGCTGAAGGCATAGGCCGATACCACCAGCCCGAATTGACTTGGAGCAATATTAAGTGCTGGCATGATCACCGCACCGAGCGGCGACATCAGCATGAAATCGAGAATCACCGCGAACTGCAGGAAGGCCAGCATGGCGACGACGGATTTTTGATAGGGGGAAAATTTGGCGGGAGCAGCTCGATCTGATGAATTCATATTTTCTTTCTTGGTTTTCTTTCTTGATAGTACCGACGCGTCGATAGTCATCCGCAACTTTTCTGGCTGCACAAAAGCGCGCAATCAAGTGAAGACGTAGCAGCAACGGGAATATTGTAGCGGCGCATTGGAAAGATTGGCCGATTGTATTGGACACAATCGGCGCGAAACAGGCATCAAGCCCCACCACCTAACTGCCCCCCCCCTTGTATGGGGGGGGG
>Ga0066798_10001211_pt1 | contig 11432 bp, 9 predicted proteins | sample PersoiDNA2013203_FD_70961 | JGI IMG/M metagenome (GOLD analysis project Ga0066798, IMG submission 70961) | Permafrost soil microbial communities from the Arctic, to analyse light accelerated degradation of dissolved organic matter (DOM) -... | ecosystem: Environmental > Terrestrial > Soil >...
TCCCAGCCGCCCGAGGTATTGCCACCGGCGCCGCCCGTCACTTTTTGCTGCGTGTATTTCCACTTCACTTTCGAGAACTTGAAGCCCACGTGCTCGCCCAGGATGTCGCCTTCTTCCACGTTGGGCGTGACGGCGCCGATCAGCACATTCTCGATCTCGATTTCAAAGTACTTGACGCGCTCGCCCTGGCCATCGGCGCGCATGAATTCGAAGCGCGCCTTGGGGATGGTCTTGCCGGCCGAACAGGTCTGCAGCAGCACCGGCGAGGCCAGGTCGGCCAGCTTCGAGATCACGATATCCTTGTGCTCGCAGCGTTCGGCCGTGTGGCCGCCGCCCGTCGACGCCGTGGCCGACTTCGGCTGCTCCACGCTCCAGCTGACCGATTTGCACTCGATCCAGTCCTTGTGCTTGTCATCGGTCGATTCGCCCTTGATACCGTCTATCTGCAGATATACATCGATTGCCATATTGTGCTCCTCTGGTTGAAAGATGATCCCGGTGGATCAGGAATTGGTCGACTTCGGTAACTCCGCGACCAGTCGGAGCGAAACGGATAATTCATCGAGCTGGAAATGCGGCCGCAGGAACGACACGGCGCGGTACACGCCGGGCCGCCCCGGCACTTCCTGCACCTGCACCGACGCTTCGCGCAGCGGGAACTGGGCCTTCTGTTCCTGGCTGGCGTTATCGTCGAGCAGCACGTATTGCATCAGCCAGCGGTTCAGAAAGTCTTCCACGTTCGACGCCGCTGCAAAACTGCCGATCTTGTCGCGCATCATGGCTTTCATGTAATGGGCAATGCGCGAAACGGCGAAGATGTATTGCAGCTGCGACGACAGCACCGCATTGGCGTTGGCCGCATCCGTGTTGTACTTGCGGCTTTTTTGCGCCGACTGCGCGCCGAAGAAGGCGGCATACGCCGTGTTCTTGCAATGCACCAGCGAGATGAAGCCCAGGTCGGACAATTCCTTTTCGCGCCGGTCGGTAATCGCCACTTCGGCCGGGCACTTCAGGGCCACGTCGCCCTCGTCCGTCTTGAAGGTATGCGTGGGCAGGTCGTCCACCAGGCCGCCGCCTTCCACGCCACGGATGGCGGCGCACCAGCCATAGTCGGCAAACGCGCGCGTCAGCTTGCTGCCGAAGGCATAGGCGGCGTTACACCACAGGTATTTGTGATGGTCGCTGCCATCGACTTCCTCGACAAAATTAAAACCTTCCACGGTGGTGCCGTCGGCCGGGTTGAATGGCAGGCGGCCCAGGAAACGGGGCAAGGTCAGGCCCACGTAGCGCGAGTCTTCCGATTCGCGGAAGGCTTTCCATTTGATGTATTCGACGGTGTCGAAGACCTTCGCCAGGTCGCGCGGCTTGCCCAGGTCGCCATAGCTTTCCAGGCCAAACAGCTCGGGCGCGGCCGCAGCGACGAACGGCGCATGGGCGGCGGCGGCGATATGCGACATCTGATCGACGAAATACATGTCTTCAGGCTGGCGTGAAATGGCAAAGTCGCCCAGCAGCGCCGCAAACGGCGCGCCGCCGAAGGTGCCGAATTCCTCTTCGTAGATCTTCTTGAACATGCAGCTCTGGTCGAATTCCAGCGCGGCCTGGAAATCCTTCACCAGTTCGCGCTTGGTGGCGTTGAACATGCGGATCTGCAGGCGCGTGCCCGTATCGGAATTGCGCACCAGGTAGTGCAAGCCCGTCCAGCTTTGCTCCAGCTGCTGGAACGGCGCCGCATGCATCACTTCACTGAGCTGCGCCGAAATGAGCCGGTCGATTTCCGCCACCCGCGCGTCCAGCGTGGCCGACAGGCTGTTCGACATCAGCACCGTGCCATCGAGCACCTGCGCCACCAGTTCCGAGATCAGGTCGCGCGCGCGCGCATGTTCGGCGCCGGACTTGGCGACCCGGCTTTGCTCGACGATCTGATCCAGCAAATCCGTGGGGGTGGAGACGACAGCGGCGGCTGGCGCGGCTGCATTCAGTTCTGCCTGAGCGTTCATATCAGTCCTCCTGCGCGGGCAGCAAAGGCTGCAAGCTGGCCAGGCTGTCGGTGTTGTTGAGCACCTCCGTCAGCAAGTCTTCCAGCTTGTCGTTACCGGCCAGCTTGTTGCGCAAGTCGGCCAGCTTGGTGCGCGCTTCCAACAGTTTGCGCAACGGCGCGACCTGCTGCACCACCGATTCGGGACGGAAGTCAGCCATCGTGCGGAAGTGCAGCTCCACCGCGAAATTGCCGCCCGCCGCGCTGAGGCGGTTCTGCACGGCGAAGCGGGCCACCGGCTCGACGCCAGCGAGCACTTCGTCAAAATTATCCCTGTCGATGGCGACGAACTTGCGGTCTTTCAGGCGCTTTTTCTCGCTGTCCGGATTGCCACCGAAATCGCCCAGCACACCCACCACAAACGGCAATTCCTTGTTTTCAATCGCGTCGCCGATTTCGACGTCATACGTCATTTGCACGCGCGGCGCACGTATCTTTTGCAAGCGCTTCTGCACACTTTCAGACTTGGGCATATCGTTTCCTTCGCAGAGTAGATAGGGAGGGCGCCGCACGGGCGCCAGACACGCAAGCGGCCGCTTATTTCAGGCCGCTGAACGGATCGGCCGCGCCCTGCGTAGGCGCACCCTTTGCCGCTGGCGTGGCCGCCGCCGGACGTTTGGGCGCCGGCGCTGCCGGGCGCTTGGCCGACGGCAGCAGCACGTCTTCGCCGATGCTGGCGCGCAGCAGCTTGGCCAGCTCCTGCGCTTCCGAACGCAATGAACCATTCAGATTGTTTTGCCGCGACAGGTCGGCCAGCGCCTTGCTTGACAAGCGCAAGCCACTGACGGCGACGATGCTGTTGGCGACCTTGTCCTCGGGATCGCGCTCCAGCACTTCCAGCGCATCGACGATCGCGTCGCCGTAGTGGGCGCGGTCAAACTTCATTTGCGCCATCTGCAGCCACGGCGCCTTATCCGTCGGATAGGCCGTGCCGCTGCCTTTGAGCAAGACCAGCGCCTTGTCATACTGGCCGGCCCGCGCCGCGGCATCGGCTTCGCTCAGCATTTGCGCCAGGGTAGGCACGGGAGCAGGCTTGGGCGCCTGCTTTTCCGGCGTGGTACAGGCCGTCAGCATCAGGGCGCCGGCCAGGCAGGCAAGGTGGGGCAACATGCGGATCATGCTTTGGGGCAAACGGGCGACTGGCTTCATCTGTGCATTCCTTCACGTGGAGGACGCTTCCGCTAGGAAAGATGGGCCGCGTCGTGGTGAGGGCCATTATTAACTGCGCTGATTTTTGCCAAGTTGAGGATGATCAGCAAAGAAGAAGTTCCACTCAGCAGCCTAATCTAAGTATGACAAACCTGATCTGGCTCAGTAATAACACGGATCGCAGGCAGCTTTTGCGTCAGCGCAAGTAGCTTGCAGTGGCATGCGTTTAAATGGCAACACGACTTTCTTTCCGCAAAGGCCAAGCCGCCATGCCTGCTTCCCAACCTGATCATTGGCGCACTTGCACCACAGTTTTGCTCACGCTAACGCCCTTGCTGCTGGCCGGCTGCGCGGGCGGCGCCATTGGCGGCCTGGCCAATGCGGCGCTGCAGATGGCGGGCATCAACAAACCACCACCGCCACCGGAACTGCCGGACGCGCAAAAACCGCCACGCACGGTCAGCATCCGCCTGCATGCAGGCCAGCGCCTGAACACGGATCCGCAAGGCCGGCCGCTGGCGCTGGTGGCGCGCATTTACAAACTGCGCCAGAAGACCACTTTCGAACAAACGCCGTATGACAGTTTTCTCGATGCAGAAAAAGAAAAGCAGGCGCTGGGCGCCGACCTGCTGGAAGTGAAGGAAGTGCTGCTGATACCCGGCCAGCACTACGAAGTCCAGGAAAAAGTCAGCAAGGAAGCGTATTTCATCGGCGTGGTGGCGCTGTTCCGCGCACCGGCTGCGCAGCGCTGGCGCGCCACCTTTGGTGCGGCCGAAGCGGAACGCAGCGGCATTACGGTAGGCCTGCATGCTTGCGCCATCAGCACGGCCGGCGGCCCGGATAGCGGCGCGACGTTGTCGGCAGTACGCTGCGAGTAACAGTAGGCCACAACAGTCATCCAGGGGGAACAGCATGAGCATGGCAGCGAAAGTCCTGTGGGGCGAGGGCCTGTTTTTACGGCCCCAGCATTTCCAGCGCCAGGATCAATATCATGAAGCACGGCTGCACCATACGGCCAGCGCCCTGCACCCTTATCTGTGGGGCGTGGCGCACATGGAATGGGATGCAGAAGCGCTCAAGACCAATACCTTGCGCCAGAACGCGCTGTCGGCGATTTTCCGCGACGGCGAAGTGTTCGGTGCCGCCGGTGACGGCGCGCCGGGCGGCGACACCCTGCCGCCAGCGGTAGACCTGTCGGCGCTGCAGGAAGTGACGTATTACGCAGCGCTGCCGGCCATGCCCGGCGTCAAACTGTCGCATGCGCCGCAAGTACCGGCCGCCATCCCCGTGCGGCCCGACACTTATTATTTTGCGATTGAAAACCGCGGCGTGCTGTACGAGCAGATGCTCAAGGCGCAATCGATTTGGGTGTATATACCTGCCGGCATCCGCGCTCTGCAACTCGAACTGATCGCGGTGACAGCATGAGCCAGCTCATCGAACGACGCGCCGCGCCATCGCTGCTGGGCGGGCGCAGCGCCCCTGCCAACGCAGGCGCCACGCGCCAGACCGGCAGCGCCCTGCTGGACCTGATGCATGAAGGTTTTTATATGCTGTTCATGCTCAAGCATGGTTCGGCGCCCGGCGATGAACAGGGTTTCATGGACAGGATCACAGCCTTCCTCGAAGACTTCAGCCGCGAGGCAAAAAAGATCCGCGCCGACGGCGACGATATCGAGGCCGCCAAATATGCGTTTTGCGCGGCCGTCGATGAAATCATCCTGGCCTCGCCGTTCGCCATCCGCAAGCACTGGGAACGGCGTCCGCTGCAGCTGCTGATCTTTGGCGACCAGTTGGCCGGCGAACATTTTTTCGACCGCCTCGACGCCCTGCGCGGCAAGGGCGCCATGCGGGTACAGGCGCTGCAGGTGTTTCATATGTGTTTATTACTGGGATTCCAGGGAAAATATGCCAGCGAGGGCAGTGAAAAACTCAGCTACCTGACGGGCCGCCTGGGCGATGAAATCGCCCATATCAAGGGCAAGAGCCGTGGCTTCGCGCCACGCGCCGAACGTCCCGACCAGGTAGTCAACAAGCGCCGTAGCGACGTGCCGCTATGGGCGCTCACCAGCGTCTTCGCGCTAATGGCCATCTGCGCCTACCTGGGCCTGAAAACCCAGCTGACAGGCAGCACGCAAGCCACCCTGGCCGCGTATGCCGACCTGGTGAAACTGGCGCCCAGCCCGGCGCATCTGACGATCACGCTGCCTTAATTATTGTGCAATCCTGAACTCGATGCGCCGGTTGCGGGCCCGGCCATCAGCGCTGGTGTTGGCCGCCACCGGGCGGTCCGGCCCCTGGCCCGACGCGATCAGCATCTCCGGCTTGATGCCCTTGGTAGCCAGGTAGGTGCGCACGGCTTCGGCACGCGCCTGGCTCAATGCCAGGTTGCTGGTGCGCAGGCCCGTATTGTCCGTGTGGCCGATCACTTCCACCTTGCGCTCCTTGAGCTTTTGCATCACGGCCGCCATCTCGTCGAGGATGGCCAACCCTGCCGGCGTGATGCTGGCCTGGCCAACATCAAATTCCACGATGCGTTTATCGAGTGCCGTATCGAGCAGCCCCTGCTCCGACGCGCTGACCCGCAAGCCGTTGTTGACGATGTAGGTAGGATTGAGGCTGGTGGCGATGTCGCTGGCGATCTGCTGGCGCTGTGCCTCGTTGGCCACCTCGCCGCGCACGCTGACGTTGCTACCGGCGATGCTGATCTGCCCGCGCGAAATCAGCTTCAGGTTGGGCGTGATCAGCTTTTGCACATAGGCGTTCCAGTTGGCCGGCACGGCCACATTGCCGATGGCGATCTGGTCGACCACCCGTTCAACGCCGTACAGCTCGCGCAGGCGCGCCAGCACAGCTGCCTTGGACGCCTCGTCGGCCAGGGTGCCGGTGACCAGGATTTGCCCGGGCAAGGGCGTGACGGGCGCCGGCGCCTGATTCTGCGCCTGGGCCAGGGTCAAAGGGAAAGACAAGAGCACGGGTAGAAGCAGGGATTTCATCATCATCCTTCAGGCAAAAGCGTCGGTAAACATGGCGCAGGCCGAGCGCAGCGACAGCTGCTCCTGCTGCAGGCAAGATGACAAACGGTGCAAGGCCGCATCCTGTTCCAGCTGGCCATCGACCCAGTCCAACTGGTCGAACACGATCAGGCGTTCACTGGCCGCTTGTGGGTCGATCAGCGCGCGCAGGGTATGGGGATCGGCGCCGCAAAAACCGATCACCAGCACCGGCGCTTCATCGACATGGGCGAAAAACAGCGCCAGCTCGAATTCGGCCTGGCGCAGGAAGGGCGTGACCAGATGCAGCCAGAAACTGGCGACCACTTCGCGCTGGTGTTCGTCGCGCGGCAGCGGCAGCACCAGGCTTTTTTCCAGGCGTGGACGGCCGCTGCGGCGCACGGGGCGCAGCAGCAGTCCCAGCCCCAGCAGCAGTTCGCGTGCCGTCACGGGAAAGGCCGGTGATGCCAGCATCGCTTGCAGTTCGCGCACCGTATGCGTTTGCAAAAATCCGGCCAGCTGCGCCAGGTGGCAGGCGGCGCCGGGATCGATTTCCAGCACATTGCCGGCCAGCGCCAGCAGCGCCGCTCCCGGCTCGCTGCTGGCCAGAATGCCGGCCGACAAACGCTCGCAACTGCTCCACAAGGGCGCCAGCACCAGCGGGCTGCACACCACGAAGCTTTCGGCGTCATCGATTTCCAGCGCGCTCATGGCCATGAAGGGAAAGCGGCGCTGCGACTGGTCGCTGCTCGCTTCGAGGCGGCCGGCGATGGCGCGCCGGCTGCGCGTGCCGACAAAGGCAAAGCGCAGCGGCGGCAAGGCGTCGTAATTGAGTTTCCAGCGCGGCGCGGCCGTCAGTGCATTCATCACTTGCGCCAGCCAGTCGTCGAGCAACTGCACCAGCGCGTGGTTGTCGGCCGCCTTGATAAAATCGCCGCGCGCGGGGATCTTGCCGAAATAGCCGAGGCGCACCTGCTGCGGCGGCCGCGTCATTTCGCCTCCCCTGCAGCAGCCACTGCGATGGCCGGCGCAGCCGCAGGCGGGGATACAGGTACAGGGACGCCGCCGACGATGGTTTCCGGCAGCTTCATGCCGCGAAATCCCTGTTCCTGCACCGCCGTGTCGGCCCCGCCATTGGCGCCCGCGCCCGTGGTTTCGGCGCTGCTGGTGATCTTCAGGTCCAGCGCCACGACGACCTCGCCGCGCGACCAGCGCAACTCGAACACGCCGCCCTCCTTGCGCTTCTTGGCTGCCGCATCGATCATGCGCTTCAAGCCAAACTGGCCCGCTTCGTTGAACAGTTCCACCGTGCGGCCATCGAAGGTGACGGCAGTAATGCGCGCACCCGCCGCGCCCTGTGGACTTGGATGCACCATATTCGTCCACTGCGCCGGCGTGTTGCGGTAGCGTAGCTGCTGGCTATCGACTTCCACCGTGTATTCCAGGGTGCCCGGCGCCGGCGACGGCAGGATCTGGAATATGGTTTGCGCGGCGCTGGAAGTGCTTGCTACGCCACCCGCGCCCAGCGGCGCTATCCAGCCGGGGAAGCGCGCCACCAACTGCGGCGACAGATTGATGCCCATGTCGGCCCAGGTGCGCGGCGCCAGCATGTCGCCGCGCCGCACCACCAGAGGCCCCATGGAAGTGGTGACGAATTTCGCCACCAGGCCTTCGGGACCGAAGAACTGGCCGATCTCCAGATTGCTCGCCTCGATGCGCGCCGTGGGAGCAAACGGATATTTGTTTGCCAGTGTGCGCTGGAACGGTTCATACACTTGCGCCGTCCAGGTCTTGTTCACTTCCAGTTCGGCCGGCGCCACGATCACGGCAAAAGTCTGCGTCAGCGGGCGCACCAGGATGGGACGAATCGCCAGCTTTTGTGCGGCGCTCATGCCCGTCAACATCTGCTCGTCGACCAGTTTCAAGGCGTCGGCCAGTTCCGAACCGGCGCCTTCCAGGGTCTGCTGCATGAACTGCTTGGCGCCCGGCCCGGCATCGCCCTGGTTTTTCAGCTGGTTCAAGCGGCTGCGCAATTTCGACAGCGCTTCCAGGTAAGAGCGCATCAGGGAAGCATCCTTGTCCTGAGCGGCAACCAGCTTGCCCACGCCGGCAAATTCGCGGCCCACCGGGCCCATCGGTTTATCGAGACGGGCCGGATCGAGCTGCGCGTTCAGAGCGGGATTGGAAGTTATTTGCGATGGCGCGCGGCGCAGCACGGTTTCCTTGAACCAGGCGATGATGCCCCGCTCGGCCTTGCGCAGCTCCGCATTCTGCAGGGCCGGATTGTCCCACGAGGTTTCCTGGTATATCGTCGTCAGCAGCTTGGCGATCGGCGACGATTGCGGGTCGCCCAGCCGGTTCATCGCCAGCACGGCGCCGTCAAAACCTTTCAGGTCGGCGATGGCCACGCCCTGCACGAATTTTTGCCATGCGCGCGCATAGTCGGCCTTGTACAGCGCCACCAGGTTTTTCTCGATTTGTTCCGGGCTGCCTTCCAGGGTCAGGTCGTCGGTGGAGGCGCTTTTCAAGACCCAGTCGGCGCTTTGCAGCTCGCGGTTGGCGGCGTCGCGAAAAGCGCCCTCGACGAATTTCTCCCAGGCCTGGCGCGTAAAGGCGCCGGAAATCGCATGGCTGCCGGCCAGCAGCGCCTGATCCTGTTCACCGACGATGCGCGCCACCGTCACGCCGGGAAAACGCGTCGAGGCGCGCGCCTTGATGTCGGCGTACACGCGCTCGCGGGCCGGCATGCCACGCACCACGCGGCGCAGGTTTTCTCGCGCCTGGTCGACCAGCGCCAGCTTTTGCGCGATGCGCGGCCACGACGGGTCGTTCACCTGCGCCAGGTAAAACGTCATCAGCCGCTCGGCGCTGCGTATCATCTGCTCGCGCGGCATGGCGCCCCGGTTGCCTTCCAGCCAGCCGCGCCAGAACCGCGTCATCTGGTCGTTCAGATGGCTGCTTTCGGCATGCGTTTTATCGGCCAGCATCAGATAGGTTTTCAGCGCGTTGTAGGCGTCTTCCACATTCGTCGGCGACGCTGCCTGGTAAGTGGCGCCTGGCGCCGGGCGCACTGCTTCAGACGGCGTGCGCGAGGCCGGCTGCAACTGATCGGCGCTGCCATTCATTTCCGCCAGCAAGCCTTCCAGGCCCGCCACCACCGGTTCGAGCATCACGTGGCGGGCGCCGTTGAAATATTCTTCGCGCAGCTTGCGTTCGAGCAGATCGCCCTGATACAAGCCCATGCGCAAGGACCAGGGGCGCTGCGTGCGGTAGATTTCCATCTGCTCGATGCGGTCCTGCAGGATCTCCAGCGCTTCCAGCCGCGATTGCAGGTCCAGGCGCTGGTCTTGCAGCCGCACCACCTTGTTCAGGTCGGCCTCGACATTGGCCACCAGTTGCCGGTTGCCCAGGTAAGACCAACTCCAGGCGCCCAGGCTGCCGCCCAGCGCCACGGTGGCGGCGAAAAACACGGCATACTTGAAGCGCAGCTTGGCCCGGCTGGCATAGTTGGCCACCAGGTGCTTGTCGGCAAAGATTACCTTGCGAAACAGGTCGAGCAAAAAGTAGCCATGCTGGCGCTGGCTGGCTGGCGGGGGAACCGGCGCGAAAGCCAGGTCGAAACGGCGCGCCACCTGCTGCGACGAGGCGCTGACGGGTTCGCCTTCCTGCAAGGCGCTGGTCAGATAAAAGCCGCGGAACACGGGCTGGAACTGGAACGGATTTTCTTCGAACAGGGTGGCGATGAAAATGCGCAGCGAATGTTTGATGGCGGCAAATTCGAGCGGAAAGGTAAACACGCCGGGCGCCATGGTGGTGCGTTGGCGGTGCGCCATATTTGCCAGGCTGAGCTCCGTCAAGCCATCATGCAACTCGTCGAAACTCTGGTCAAAAAACGTCAGCAACTGCTGCGTGGGCAGCTTGCGCTGGTAGGGCATGGTGGCGCCCCAGGCACGCTCGCGTTCGCTGCGCTCGGCATCCGCGAAAAATTCCGTAAAACCGGCAATCAGGTCGGCCTTGGTGAAAACGATATACAGGGGCGCGAATACTTCCAGCCGCTCGATCACGTCCTGCACCCGCTTGCGCAAGCTGCGCGCCAGCTGCATGCCGGCCTCGGGGTCGCCGCTCAGTTCGGCAATGCTGACGGCGACGATGATGCCGTTGATGGGCGCCTTGCGCCGGTATTTTTTCAGCAGGTCGAGAAAACCGAACCACTCGCCACGGTGTTCATCGACCACCGAATAGCGGCCCGCCGTGTCGAGCACGATGCCATCAGTGGTAAAGAACCAGTCGCAATTGCGGGTGCCGCCCACGCCTTGCACGATCTTGCCGTCGGCGAAGGGAAATTGCAGGCCCGAGTGCAAAATCGCGCTGCTCTTGCCGGCGGCCGGGTTGCCGATGATCATATACCACGGCAATTCGTACAGGGCTGCCGCGCCCGACTTCAAGCCCAGCTTGGAACACTTGATGGTGTCGATGGCTTCGAGCATGCCGGCGCGCAAGGTGTCGAGTTCGCCATGCTGCGCATGCTGGACATGTTGGGCCTGGGCAGCGTTGGCGGCGGCGATTTCAGCCTGGTTCAAGATGGCCTGGCCCAGCGCCTGCGCATCGCGCCGCGCCCGGCGACGGCGCAACAGCCAGAAACCCAGCCAGGCCAGCAGCGCCAGCACTAACAAGGCCAGTGCCCAGATCAGGGCCACTTCCAGCAGCTCGGCGCCCAGGTAAAGGGACAGGGCCAGCGCCACGAAAGCAAGGATGGTCAGATGGCGGCTATCAGTGAGGAAATTCCAGATTCGTCGCAGCATGGTAGTCCCAGGTAAAGGTCGGGATAGCGAGGAGGCCGCATTGCAATAGCGGACCCGGCCCATGCTGACAGCAATAAAGCACGTGTTTCTTGACTTGCAACAAGCATCGGGAAAGCACCAAAAACGCCGTGGCGACCGCGCTTGACGCTGCGCAAGCATGCTGCCGCCAGCAGGAAACACCAGCCTGGCACAGGCTAGAATGGCTGGCGCAGCGCGGGACTAATTATTTACCCAGCACGCCAGGCTGGCGCAATTCCGTATGGCCGAAATCCATCATGGCCCAGCGCCCGCCCCAGCGCAGGCCCACCGATTCAGCCGCCACGCCATACAAGTGGTAACCGCGCATGGCCCAGGCATTTTTTTCAGAAATGATGAGTTTTCCTTCGTGCATGAAAGCGCAATCGGCCGCCAAGCCGTACTGGTGATAGCTTTGAAAAGCCTTCGCATTCG
>Ga0066798_10001213_pt1 | contig 11423 bp, 6 predicted proteins | sample PersoiDNA2013203_FD_70961 | JGI IMG/M metagenome (GOLD analysis project Ga0066798, IMG submission 70961) | Permafrost soil microbial communities from the Arctic, to analyse light accelerated degradation of dissolved organic matter (DOM) -... | ecosystem: Environmental > Terrestrial > Soil >...
GCCAAGAAGGAGGTTGAATCCGGCACCCCGGTGGTGTGGGACATCCTGGAAGAGGTGATCAAAGAGCACCCCGTGATGCTGAACCGTGCGCCAACCCTGCATCGTTTGGGCATTCAGGCCTTCGAGCCCATCCTGATCGAAGGCAAGGCGATTCAACTGCACCCGCTGGTTTGCGCGGCGTTCAACGCCGACTTTGACGGTGACCAGATGGCGGTTCACGTGCCGTTGTCGGTGGAAGCGCAAGTGGAATGCCGCACGTTGATGCTGGCGTCCAACAATGTGCTGTTCCCGTCCAACGGCGAGCCGTCGATTGTGCCCTCGCAAGACGTGGTGCTGGGCTTGTACTACACGACCCGGGAGCGCATCAACGGCAAGGGTGAGGGCCTGATTTTCGCCGACGTCGGTGAAGTGCAGCGCGCGTTCGATGGTGGTGCGGTGGAACTGAACTCCCGTATCAATGTGCGGCTGACGGAGTACATCAAGGACAAGCAGACCGGCGAATTGGTACCTTCGACCAAGCTGTGGGAAACCACCGCAGGTCGGGCCCTGTTGTCGGAAATTTTGCCCAAGGGCCTGCCCTTTGAAAACGTGAACAAGGCGCTGAAGAAAAAAGAAATTTCCAAGCTGATCAACGTGTCGTTCCGCAAATGCGGGCTCAAAGAGACCGTGGTGTTTGCCGACAAGTTGCTGCAATATGGTTTCCGGCTGGCCACCAAGGCCGGTATCTCGATCTGTCTTGATGACATGTTGGTGCCGACCGAAAAGCCGGGCATCATTGAGCATGCCGAGCAAGAGGTCAAGGAAATTGCGCAGCAGTACACCTCGGGTCTGGTGACTTCAGGCGAGCGCTATAACAAAGTGGTGGACATCTGGGGCAAGGCCGGCGACGAGGTGTCCAAGGTCATGATGGCCCAATTGTCCAAGGAAATCGTCACGGATCGTCATGGCCAGCAGGTACAGCAGGAGTCCTTTAACTCCATCTACATGATGGCGGATTCCGGTGCGCGCGGCTCGCCAGCGCAGATTCGTCAGGTGGCTGGCATGCGGGGCCTGATGGCCAAGCCCGATGGCTCCATCATTGAGACGCCGATCACCGCGAACTTCCGCGAAGGCCTGAACGTGCTGGAATACTTTATTTCCACCCACGGTGCACGAAAAGGTCTTGCCGACACGGCCTTGAAGACGGCCAACTCGGGTTACCTGACGCGTCGTCTGGTCGATGTGACGCAGGATCTGGTCGTGACCGAACAGGACTGCGGCACGCACAGCGGTTACCTGATGCGCGCCATTGTCGAAGGCGGTGAAGTCATAGAGTCGTTGCGTGATCGTATTCTGGGTCGTACTGCGGCCGATGATGTGTTGCACCCGGAGAATCGTTCCGTGCTGGCTCCGGCCGGCACTATGCTCGACGAAGATCAGATTGATGAGCTTGAGGTGGCGGGCGTCGATGAAGTCAAAGTGCGCACGGCGCTGACTTGCGAGACTCGTTTTGGTATTTGCGCCAAATGCTATGGCCGCGATCTGGGTCGGGGCGGTTTGGTCAACGGTGGCGAAGCGGTTGGTGTGATTGCCGCGCAATCCATCGGTGAGCCCGGCACGCAGTTGACCATGCGTACGTTCCACATTGGTGGGGCCGCCTCGCGTGCGGCCATTGCGTCCAGCGTGGAAGCCAAGTCCAACGGCAACATCGGCTTTAACGCCACGATGCGTTATGTGACGAACGGCAAAAAAGAATTGGTGGTGATTTCCCGTTCCGGCGAGATCGTCATTCATGACGAGCATGGCCGTGAGCGTGAACGTCACAAGGTGCCGTATGGCGCCGTGCTGGCGGTGAAAGCGGATCAGACCATCAAGTCGGGCGCGATCCTGGCCAATTGGGATCCTTTGACGCGACCGATCATTACCGAGTTTGCGGGTAAGGCCCATTTCGAAAATGTCGAAGAAGGCCTGACGGTGGCCAAACAGGTGGACGAGGTGACCGGTTTGTCCACCATGGTGGTGATCGATCCGAAACACCGCGGTTCGGCCAAGGTCATCCGTCCGATCGTCAAGTTGATTGATGCGACCGGTAACGAGGTCAAGATTCCCGGCACTGACCATTCCGTGACCATCGGCTTCCCGATTGGTGCGCTGGTTCAGGTGCGCGACGGTCAGGATGTGAGCCCAGGCGAGGTGTTGGCACGGATTCCTATCGAGGGCCAAAAAACCCGCGATATTACAGGCGGTTTGCCGCGGGTTGCCGAGCTGTTTGAAGCCCGTTCGCCCAAAGACAAGGGTGTTTTGGCTGAAATGACGGGGACCGTGTCATTTGGTAAGGAAACCAAAGGCAAGATTCGCCTGCAGATCACCGATCCGGATGGCGCTGTCTGGGAAGATCTGGTGCCCAAAGAGAAAAACATCATCGTGCACGAAGGCCAGGTCGTCAACAAGGGTGAAAGCGTGGTCGATGGTCCGGCTGATCCGCAGGACATCTTGCGATTGCTCGGCTCCGAAGAACTTGCACGCTACATTGTTGACGAGGTGCAGGACGTTTACCGCTTGCAGGGTGTGAAGATCAATGACAAGCACATTGAAGTGATTGTTCGCCAGATGTTGCGGCGGGTAGTGGTTGAGAATGCTGGCGACTCCACCTATATCAACGGTGAGCAAGTGGAGCGCTCGGAAATTCTCAATACCAATGACGCCTTGCGCGCCGACGGCAAGATTCCAGCCCGGTTCAACAATCTGTTGCTTGGTATTACCAAGGCATCCTTGTCGACCGACAGTTTCATCAGTGCGGCGTCCTTCCAGGAAACCACGCGTGTGCTGACTGAAGCGGCCATCATGGGTAAGCGCGACGAATTGCGCGGCTTGAAAGAAAACGTCATTGTGGGTCGACTGATTCCTGCCGGTACCGGCATGGCTTATCACGAAGCCCGCAAGGTTCGCGAGAACATGGACGACACTGAGCGCCGCGCCATTGCCGAGGCGGAAGCCGCCGAACTGGCGGGTCAGGCAGAGGCAACGGAAGCCAATGAAGGAGCGGCAGCCGAGTAAGATCGGATTGCTATGTTAAGCATAGCGCCTCAAGCCCGCTTCGTGAGGGCTTGAGGCGTTTTTTTTACATATTTTGACGATGCCTGTCCGACTGGGGCATCTGGTCTCGTGCTGACACAGCAGGTGCAACTTTGACAATGGATGCAAGCGAACAAAAAATTCCTTTGTGGCGACAGCTACAGGCGGTAGCCGCTGTTTTGCAGGGCGTACGCGCCGGCATGTCTGCAACGGCTGCGCTGGATGGGGTGATGGCCGATTTGCGGCCAGGCGTGCAGGCGCTGGTCTTCCATGCGCTGCGCTCACTCGGACGCGCTGAAGCTCTGCGCCAGTTGCTTGCGCCCCGTAGCCCGCCGCCGCCCGCCGACGCGTTGCTGTGCACGGCATTGGCGCTGGCGTGGCGCGAGCAGGATGCACCGTATGAGGCGTTTACCCTGGTCAATCAGACAGTGGAAGCCGCCAAAAGAAGTGCAGCAACCCAGCCCCAGGCCCGTTTTATCAATGCCTGCTTGCGTCGATTCTTGCGTGAGCGCGACACCTTGGTGCAACTCACCGATCAGAATCCGGTGGCGTTGTGGAATCACCCCCTATGGTGGATCAAACGGCTCCAGAAGGACTGGCCGGACCAGTGGCAAAGCATTCTCGCTGCCAATAACCGCCACGCACCCATGAGCCTGCGGGTGAACCTGAGACGGTCCGCCGTGTTGCCCTACTTGCAGACGCTCAAAGATGCCGGCTTGAACGCCAGCGCTGCGGGAAGCGCGGGCGTGACTCTTGAACAAGCCAAGCCGGTGCAGGCCTTGCCTGGCTTTGCCGAGGGCCTATTTTCGGTACAGGATGCTGCCGCGCAGTTGGCCGCCCCGCTGCTCTTGTCCGGCCTGGCGGCGACTGGATCGCTTCAGATATTGGATGCCTGTGCCGCCCCAGGCGGGAAAACCGCGCACCTGCTGGAGATAGCCGAGGGCAGGGTCACAGCGCTGGATGTTGATCCCGCGCGCTGTGAGCGAATTCATCAAACACTGCAACGCCTGGGGCTGGAAGCACGGGTGCTGGTGGCTGACGCGGCTAACGTTTCAGCCTGGTGGGATGGCCAGCTGTTTGACGCCATTCTGCTGGATGCGCCTTGTACTGCGTCTGGCATTGTGCGGCGGCACCCTGATGTGCGCTGGTTGCGGCGCGAGTCCGACATTGCCCAACTGGTCGCGACCCAGGCCAGGCTGCTCAAAGCCTTGTGGCAAGTGCTCAAGCCGGGTGGGAGACTTTTGTATTGCACTTGTTCGGTTTTCAGAGCAGAGGGCGAGAATCAGATAGAAACGTTTCTTGCGCACAACACCGAGGCTGCTTTACTGCCTTCGCCCGGGCATTTATTGCCAGTTAACGGGGCGACTGGCAACGCCGTCCCGGACAATCCAATCGGTGACCATGACGGCTTTTATTACGCACTGCTTGAGAAACGCACGACTTAACCTGATCGGGCTGCTGGCCTGTACCTGTTTGGTGTGGGGTTCTGCGGGCGCCGCTCGGGCGCAAACGCCTCCGGCTGAAATTTCCAGCATCAAGGTGGAGCGCGCGGGCGACGCTATTGTCCTTTCCGCCAGCGTTCAATTCGAGCTGTCTACGGCGGTTGAAGACGCACTGCTCAAAGGGGTGGCCATGATTTTCGTGGCCGAAGCGGATATCTTGCGCGAACGCTGGTACTGGACGAACAAAAAAGTTGTGCATGCTGAGCGTCATATGCGCCTGGCCTATCAGCCGCTGACCCGACGCTGGCGCCTCAACGTGGCCTCCGGTCAAATCACCAATGGCGGGTTTGGAGTGGCGCTGAATCAGAACTTCGATACATTGCCCGACGCGTTGGCGGCCGTGCAACGCCTGTCGCGCTGGAAAATTGCCGAGGCCTCTGACATTGACCTGGAGCAACGCCACCTGGTCGAATTTCGTTTTGGCCTGGATATGTTCCAGCTGCCGCGCCCGTTGCGGATTGGCACCTTGGGTCAGTCTGATTGGGATATTTCGGCTTTTTCGCGTCAACCCTTGATGCTGGAGACGGTTCCGTGAGCCACGCTGGCCCCAACATTGAACCTGCTGGGCGATTCTCCCTGAGGAATTCGCGCACGCTACGCTGGACCGTGGGCGTTGGTCTGGTCGTCATGGTGGTTGTTGGGTTGGTGCTGCTGTTTCTGTTGACGCAAGCGACGACGAATCGTGACATGTACGAGCGCAATTACGCGCGACTTTTTGTACTCAATGTGGTGGTGGCCAGTCTGTTGCTGATGGTCATTGTTTGGATTGCCTACCGATTGCTCAAGCGCTTGCGGCAGGGTAAATTTGGCAGCCGCTTGCTGGTCAAATTGGCCGCGATTTTTGCGTTGGCAGGGTTTGCACCGGGCGTCCTGATTTATGTGGTTTCCTATCAGTTTGTGTCGCGCTCGATTGAAAGTTGGTTCGACGTCAAGGTGGAAGGGGCGCTGGACGCAGGCCTCAATCTCGGCCGTGCCACGCTTGAAGCACTGTCCAATGACCTGGCCAGCAAAGCCCGTGTCGCTGCGTCGCAGCTGGCCAATACGCCCGATGTCAGTGCCGCTTTGCCACTGGAGCGCGTGCGTGAACAGTTGGGTGAGAGCGATGTGTTGCTGTGGAGCGCTACCGGACAGCTGATTGCTGCAGCCGGCCAGTCCCGCTATCAACTCAATCCGGAGCGACCCAGCCAGCAGCAGTTCCGCAGCGTACGTGTTCAAAAGTTCATCACCTGGATTGAGGGACTCGATGATTGGGTGCCGGGCGTGGTGGTGAATGCCCGCATCAAGGCCTTGGTTCTGGTGTCGAGCAACAGCCTGGGTTTGCTGGAACAGCCGCGTTTTCTACTGGTATCCCAAACATTGCCTTCCACTTTGGTAGCCAATGCGCTGGCGGTCACGCAAGCCAACCGAGAGTATCAGGAGCGGGCGCTGGCGCGCGAGGGGCTGCGTCGCATGTACATCGGCACCTTGACGCTGAGTCTGTTTCTGGCCGTGTTTGGCGCTGTCCTGTTGGCCGTTGTGCTGGGCAATCAGATTGCGCGCCCACTGCTCCTGCTGGCCGACGGCGTGAGCCAGGTGGCGGCGGGAGATTTGACGCCCAAGGCGTCGCTGCAGGGGCGCGACGAACTCGATGGTTTGACCCGTTCCTTTGCCGACATGACACAACAGCTCTCCGAGGCTCGGCAGGCGGTACAGGCCAGCATGCAGCAGGTGAACGCAGCGCGCGCCAATCTGCAAACCATACTCGACAACCTCACGGCTGGCGTGATCGTGCTCGATGCACAAGGTGTCATTGTGTCCTCCAATCCGGGTGCCACACGTATTCTCCGGGTGCCGCTGGCTGCCTACGAGGGCCAGCGCTTAAGCGACATTGAGGGTTTACAAACTTTTGCCGCCAGCGTTCAGGCGCAGTTCGATTCATTTCTGGCATCCGACGACCAACACAGGCTCGATCATTGGCAGCAGTCCTTCGAACTTGGCAATGGGGTGACCAACCTGGCCGGACGACAACCCAGCAATGCTCTTGTATTGATAGCGAGAGGAGCCTCGCTGCCGGGGGCCGCACGGCTCCTGGTCTTTGATGATATCTCTGAAATCGTGTCCGCTCAACGGGCCCAGGCGTGGGGTGAAGTGGCCCGCCGACTGGCGCATGAGATCAAAAATCCACTGACCCCAATCCAGTTGTCCGCCGAACGGCTCGAGATGAAACTGACCGGCAAGATCGCGCCACCCGAGCAGGCGCTGCTGACCAAGTCAGTCAAAACCATCGTCACGCAGGTTGATGCCATGAAGCGTCTGGTCAACGAATTCCGCGACTATGCACGGCTCCCAGCGGCAGAACTCAGGCCGGTCGATTTGAATGCGCTGGTGACCGACGTGTTGCAGCTGTATGCCAGCGAGACCTCGCCGGTGCCCGTACAGATGGAGCTTGATCCAAGCGCGCCAAGCGTGATGGGCGATGCACAGCAGTTGCGTCAAGTGATGCACAACCTGCTGCAGAACGCCCAGGATGCGTCTGAATCTGCTGGCAACACCGACGCCGGGCACCCGGTGATTATCAAGACCCAGTGGCTTGAGAACGCCGGCCTCGTTCGCTTGAGCGTGCTTGACTGTGGCACAGGATTCCCTGACAGTATTCTTAAACGCGCGTTTGAGCCCTACGTCACCACCAAGCCCAAGGGCACTGGTTTGGGCCTGGCGGTCGTCAAAAAAATTGCTGACGAACATGGGGCCCGCGTAGATATTGCCAACCGGGTCGCGGACGGCCAAACGCTGGGCGCGCAAGTATCGTTATCATTCGTCACAGAGAGTGTCGCGCCGGGCGATCCGGGCGACTCTTGCATACCGAAGGAACGCGCGTAATCATGGCAAACATTCTGGTGGTTGACGACGAGCTCGGCATCCGCGATCTGTTATGGGAAATTCTGAACGACGAGGGGCATAGCGTCGAAGTGGCTGAGAACGCGGCGCAAGCCCGTGCTGCCCGTTTGCGTGAGCGGCCCGATCTGGTGCTGCTCGATATCTGGATGCCCGACACCGATGGGGTCACGCTGCTCAAGGAGTGGTCAGCCACCGGTGCTCTTACCATGCCTGTCATCATGATGAGCGGACACGCCACCATTGATACGGCCGTGGAGGCCACCAAGATCGGTGCGCTGGCATTTCTGGAAAAACCGATTACCCTGCAAAAGCTGCTCAAGGCAGTCGAACAGGGATTAACGCGTGGCGCGATTCGCAAGTCGGTGGCGCCTCTCATGGCGTTGCCTGTCTTGCCGCTGGCAGATGCTGGTGCCGTGGCCGCGCCAACAGGCGTTGTCGTGGCAGATGCGTTGCCGCCATCGCAGCAAACCTTCATGCTCGACAAGCCTTTGCGTGAGTCGCGCGACGAATTTGAAAAAGCGTACTTTGAATACCACCTGGGCAAAGAAAACGGATCCATGACGCGGGTGGCAGAAAAGACCGGGCTTGAAAGAACCCACCTCTATCGCAAGTTGAAGCAATTAGGCGTTGATTTGACGCGGGGAAAACGTAACGTCACTTGAACTGCGGGGCTTCGATTACAGCGGAGATGCTGCTATAATTTGCCGCTTGGCCTGGTAGCTCAGTCGGTAGAGCAGAGGATTGAAAATCCTTGTGTCGGTGGTTCGATTCCGCCCCGGGCCACCAGTCATAACCCCTTGTAAATCAACATATTTTCAAGGGATGACAGAAAAAGCGGCCTCATGCAGGCCGTTTTTTTGGTTTTATCGCGGTAGCCACTGATGGACGTGATTCTGGCGGTGGTGAATGCCTGTCCCTCTGACTTGACGGATTTGCCCTGCCAGCGCACAAAACTGGTCGGCAAACGACATCTCGTTGCAGCCTTCCAACATAAGCTGACCCTTGCGAATCATGTGCATCAATTCGATGCCGACCCGCACACATTTGGCTGATTGGAATGATTTGAAATTGAGCATCGGTTTGGTGACGCGTTTGCCTGCACGATGGTCTTGCTCAACGATGTTGTTGAGGTACTTCACTTGCCGAACCATGATCGGAGTTCCACTGCCGGCCTTGATCTCATCAAGGGCCGCTTTGTTGGCGCCGCTCTTGTCCATAGTGACCTTCGCAGGAACACCGTTGGTTTGCATGGCTTTGTCAAAGAAGCGGATGGCTGCGGCCTTGTCGCGCTTGGTTGTCAGCAGGAAGTCGACTGTCTTGCCCTGCTTGTCTACCGTGCGGAGAGATACTGCCAGACGCCTTTGACCTTTATGTACGTCTCGTCCATGCGCCAGCGCCTTCCCACTGGGCGCAGTGTCTACGAAGGACTTTCTCAAGCAATGGCAGAAACCAAATCGCCCAGCGGTTGATCGAAGAATGGTCGACGAACACGCTCGCGCTTGCATCATTTCCTCGAGATGGCGATAGCTCAACGGATACGCCGCGTACCAACGGATGCACACCAGAATCACGTCGATTAGGAATCGCATTCCTTTGGTGCACAGCATCTCGCTTCAACCCTTTTCAGTCAAAGCCCTCAGCATAGTCGAGCGGGTTGCTTGACAGTTAACGCGACAAAACCATTTTTTGGGCTCTCAGTTATTGCGGTAGGATTTTTGATTAAACTGAACTTCGACGTCCTTGGTCAAGCGCACCGTGTGAGTTGACCATTACGGCATCTGGCGCTTGATAATTGGCGCGGACGAATGACAGCTGATGTCGAGACCAGGAACCGCCCGGCATAAAAGGAAAAATAATGGATCCGCAAGTCGAAACACCCCAACCCGGAAATCTCTCTGAACCCCGTAGGCGGCCGAGCCGCCGCACATCGATCATCGGCACTGTGCTTGCGTTGATTGTTCTGGGTGGATTGGGCTGGTTGGCCTGGAATTTAACTCACCCCAACGCGGCTTCCGGCACAGCAGGTCCCGGCGGCGGGGGCAGAGGCGCACCTGCAACCACCGTGGGTGTGGCGACAGCCGAGCGGGCTGACATCCCGGTGGTACTGGATGCGCTTGGCACGGTGATCCCTGCGGCCACCGTGACCGTGCGGCCACAAGTCTCCGGCGTTTTGAAGCAGGTGCTGTTTCGTGAAGGACAGATGGTACGGGCCGGCCAACTGCTCGCGACCATCGATCCACGCCAATTCGAAATGTCGCTGATGCAAGCGTCGGGTCAGCGTCAGCGTGACGAAGCCCAGTTGGATAGCGCCAGGGTGACCTTGCAACGCTTTCGTACATTGCTGGAGCAAGACTCGATTGCGCGCCAGGAGGTCGATACGCAGGCGGCCCTGGTCAAGCAACTTGAAGGCACCGTTGTTGGTGACCAGGCGGCTGAAGGCACCGCACGCCTGAATCTGGGCTACAGCCGCATTGTGGCGCCCATTGGTGGCCGGGTCGGTTTACGGGTGGTGGACGTCGGTAACGTGGTTGGCGCCAACGACGTCAGCGGCATTGTCGTGATTACCCAGGTGTCCCCGATCGACGTTCAGTTCGCGGTACCGCAGGACCAGCTGCCCGACGTGCAGGCGCGCGTTAACGCCGGTGCGGTGTTGCCGGTGACGGCCCTGGATCGCACGCGCGCCAACACGCTTGACGCGGGCCGCTTTTCGACGCTCGACAACCAGGTCGATACCCAGACCGGTACGGTACGGGCCAAGGCGCGGTTCGACAATGCAAAGCTCACCCTGTTCCCGAATCAGTTCGTCAATGTGCAGTTGCTGTTGCGAACGATCCAGGGCGGTGTGATGGTGCCCGTGACTGCCCTGCGCCACGGCAGCAACGGCGACTTCGTGTATGTACTCAACACCGCTGAACGGACTGCGTCGCTGAGGCCGGTGACACGCGGCCAGGCGACGGTCGACAAGGTCGAAATCACTTCAGGACTACAGGTCGGCGAGAAAGTCATTACCGAAGGTGCCGACCGCCTCAAGGATGGCGCCAAAGTGACGCTGCCGGGCGACAAGCCCGCTGCTGCCGGTGCTGCCGGCAAGAGGACTGGCAAGCGCGGAGCAAGCCCCGCTGCGTCGGCTGCGGCGGCGGCTTCAGCTGCTTCATGAGTCCGTCCCGTCCTTTCATCCTGCGGCCGGTCGCAACCGCGCTGCTCATGGTGGCGATCGTGCTCGCCGGCATTGTCGGATTCAAGTTCTTGCCACTGTCGGCGCTGCCGCAAGTCGACTTTCCAACCATCCAGGTACAAACGCTCTATCCGGGCGGCAGTCCGGAGGTGATGAGCCAGACGGTCACCGCGCCACTGGAGCGCCAGTTCGGCCAAATGTCGGGCCTGCAACGCATGAGTTCAACCAGTGCGGCGGGCGTGTCCATCGTCACTTTGCAGTTCGGTCTGGGAGAAACGCTCGATGTCGCCGAGCAAGAAGTACAGGCTGCGATCAACGCCGGCGGCTCCTTGCTGCCGGCCGATCTGCCGGCGCCCCCGGTCTACGCCAAAATCAATCCGGCCGATGCGCCAATTCTGACGCTGGCCGTCACTTCCGACACCCTGCCGTTGACCGAAGTTCAAAACATCGTCAACACGCGGCTGGCCTTGAAGATCAGCCAGGTGTCCGGCGTCGGCCTGGTGTCGCTCTCCGGCGGCCAGCGCCCGGCGGTTCGCATTCAGGCCGATACCCAGGCGCTGGCGTCTTATGGTCTCGGTCTCGACACCCTGCGAACTGCCATCACGGCCGCCAATGCCAACAGCGCCAAGGGCAGCTTCGACGGGCCGACCCGCTCCTACACTATCAACGCCAACGATCAGCTGCTGGCGGCCACCGACTACAAGAGTCTGATCGTTGCCTTTAAGAATGGCGCGCCGGTGCGGTTGTCGGATGTGGCGCAAGTCGTCGACAGCGCCGAGAACGTCAAGCTCGGCGCCTGGGCGGGTCTGAAGCCG
>Ga0066798_10001215_pt1 | contig 11408 bp, 9 predicted proteins | sample PersoiDNA2013203_FD_70961 | JGI IMG/M metagenome (GOLD analysis project Ga0066798, IMG submission 70961) | Permafrost soil microbial communities from the Arctic, to analyse light accelerated degradation of dissolved organic matter (DOM) -... | ecosystem: Environmental > Terrestrial > Soil >...
TCGCGCCTTCGTGGCCACGTGGCCGCGGCTCATTGCTCGCACCACGCCGCAGCGACGGATAGCTGTACTGGCGGGATCGCGCCGGCAGCGGCGTCGCCTCGAGGAGTGTGCTCTGCGCGCCGGCTGGCTCGTAGCGGTCGGCAGTGCGGACGAGGACGACCCGATCGAGCTCAGCCGCCTGATGCTGTCGCCTACGACCAACGCCGTTCTCCTGGGCGCAGACCACGCTCCGGGGGGCGATGAGAAGCGCCACCTGCCCGATCTGGCGGCCCTTGTGGCTGCCGCTGCGGGGCTGCGCCCGGAGTTGACCGTGGTGCTCGCCGGCGGCGCGGCAGCCTTTGAGATGGCCTTCGCATCTAATGGTGACGTCCGGTCGACCACTACCGCTCCCGATACGGCGTTACCTGTGGCGCCCGGGATGCCCGACAAGGGCCCCGTCCAGACGAAGATCGCCGCCATGGTGACGCCCTTCGACGAAACAAGCGGCGAGGAGGAGGACACCGAGACTGCTGAGCCCGAGGGCGAGGCGCTGGAACCGGCAACGTCTCCCGTCAGCGCAGTTGTAGCCGAAATCGCGCTTGCCCAGAGTCCGGAAGCCCCGGAAGCCCCGGAAGCCTCGGAAGCCCCGTCCGCGACGGCTGTGGCGGAACCGGCGTTGCCGGCATTCGGGGCTGTCCCGGGGCCGCAGGCGCCCTCCTCCACGATCGTCCACTCCGCTGAGGGCCACAGCTCGGGATCCCACGTTCTGTTGGCCCCGGATACTGAAGCCGGCCAACCTGCGGGCTCCGCTCTGCAGCAGATTCTCGAAGGGCTGCGGGCGGTCGACAATGACAGCCGGCTCGGGGTGGCCCGTTCCATCGCCTCCCTGGCGTATGTGCTCGACCGTTCCATCGAGGTCGTCGAAGTCGGTCTGCAGGGCGGTCTGCGGGCTCGGTCGGAACCGGTCGGTGAGGGCCACTTCGCCGTCGTCTCGTCACACGCCTCTCTGGCGGAGGCATCGTTTGCACCGTCCGAGCCGTCCGAGGAGGTCGTGGATGGCGTGCTGGCCTGGTCGACGACCACGCAAGACCGGCATCGACTTATGGATCGTCTCAACGATCTGCGTCTGGTTCCCTGGGGTGAGGCCGACGGCGATGGCGCCGTCTTTCGGCTCGCGGCCGGCAAGGCGGCCCTCGCTCGACTGGTTGAGGCGACGCCCGAGATCACGGCCTACCCAATGCCGGGGCTCCTCGTGGCCGCTGGCGGCATCTTCAGCTCCCTGCCGCCGGCGGCCGTGGCTCTGGCCCTGGCCGACCTGGTCCGTCGTCCCGGCGTCAGCAGCCTCGCCTGTGACCAGGCAAGGCTGCTGGGGCCGCTGGGCGTCATCGAGGACGAAGCCGAACGGCGTCGCCTGCTGGCCGATCTCGCCGACGACATCCTGGTTTCACTCGGCAGCCTGATTCTTCCGGCGGGCGTGAAGAACGGTCGTAGCGCCGGCCATCTGCGGCTCAACGACCCGGTCTCAATCTCGGAGATTGAGCTTCATCCAGGTGCGATGCAGGTCGTGGACCTCCCGCCCGGCCGCGCCGCCAAGGTCAATCTGGACTTTAGGGACGCGGTCCGGCTGAATGATCGCGGCCACCACTTCTCGGTGGATGTCGTCGGAGGGCTGGCGGGCCTGCTGGTTGATCTGCGCGACATCCCGCTGCGGATGTCCGACCGCCCGGAATCGCGACGCGCTGCCCTCGAAGCCTGGCAGCGTGGCATGTGGCCCGAGGTTGACGAATGAGCATGACGGACCGACTGCCAGCGGAGATCTCGCCCGAGCTGGCCCGCGTGGCCGGCCGCCGCGTGATTGTCTTCTCACCGATGATCCGATTCCGGCTGGGGCCCGGCGATCGAGCCCTGGTTGCTCGAGGCGACTCGGTAGTGCCAGGCATGCCCATCGCTGAACGGACTCCCGATGCCTCTCTCGTGGACGTTGGCCGTTTTGGGTCGGCCGAGCACGGCAGGGTCGGCCGAGAAAGGCAGGGTCGGCTGGAAAAGCCCAAGAAGGCCGTGGCCGACGAGGGGCCGACGCCGATCTGGAGGGAGAGTCACTCGGACCTGGCCGCAGCCGCGTCGAACGACCTCTTTCCCCGCGCAGCCGCGGAAGCGGCGTTCAGGTTGCCGCCGCCCAGCGTTGCCCCGGCGCGAAATGAGCGCCGCCGCCCGCCAGTTCCAGGTAAGTGGTGGGTTGGCGGCAGCGAGCGCCGCGACAAGACGGACAGTGTCAAGCCTGCGGCCCGCGTCGGCGGCACGCTCCTCTTCGAGACCAACGGCCGGTGGCGCGCTGCCGCTGGGGAGCGGCATGAGGTTGTGGAGTCGCCCGTCGCCGGCCTCATTATCGAGGCCCGCAACGGAGTGGAGGTCACCCTGAAGGTGACCGGAGCGGCGCTCCCCGGCGCAATCGCTGCCGGTGAACCGTCTCGCGGTTACCTGGACCTGCCACGCCTCACGGACGGCGATCTGTGGGCCAGCGCCCTTGACGTCGGACGGTCCGGTGCAGTGGTTGTGGCCGGGAGCCGGATCTCGGCCCAGGCGATCAGTCGGGCTCGGGCGATGTCAATTCGCGGTCTCATCGCTGGTTCAGTTGGGCAGGGGGAGTTGCGCGACCTCGCCGCGTCGGAGTCACGGCAGAAGGCGAGCCTGGCGCCGTCCGTGCCGTTCGGCCTGATCGCTCTCGACGGCCATCAGCGACGGCCCATTGCCACACCCATCCTGGCCTTGCTCGCCGCTCTGGCCGGCCGGGAAGTGGCGATCATCACCGACCCTCCGCTTCTCGTCTTCGACGTGGCCGAAGTGCCGCTGCCGGAACTCCCGCCGGACTGGATTCGTGTCCGCAGTGGGCCCCATGCCGGTCGCGAAGGCCGCTGGATCGAGCCGGCCGGGCTGTATCGATTCCGGGGCGGAATCCACCTCGAGGGAGCTGTGGTCCGGTTCCTCGACGACACCGAAACGACGATCCTGCCGGTCTCGGACCTGGAGCGATTCATCTTCTAGGGAGTGCTGCCATGACCGAACGCTCTGGGCGCCGCCACAGGTCCAGATGCGCGGCGCTTCTAGCAGCCGGACTCGCCGTCGGTTCGCTGGTCAGCGGCTGCAACATCGGGCTGCTCGAGTACGGTACGGAGTCTCGAATTACTCCTCCAACCGGTACGTCGTGCGCCTGACATTCCAGGACGGCACCGCCAGCGTCATCGGCGTGCCTACGAGGGGCATCGTGGGCGAGCACTCGGTGCCCAAACCCTTGCAGGCGGTCTTGTATGACCAAGGGTGCGCCGGGCAACTGGCAACCCTTGAGATACCGGGATCGTGGGCCTACCTGCGCATCGATGCCCATGGAGCGCTTTCGCTCCCAACCTCACCGAAGGGCAGTGGGGACGGGCCGAGGGACGAGGCCCCGAGCTACGCCAGCCCAGAGCCGGTCCCGTCGTCCTGCCCGGCCGGTTAGCTCGGAGACTTGTCGGCCTCGGACCCGCACGATGCCTGCCGATCGGGTGCCCGGAGCGGCGTGGCGGCTGTTTCGGGTAACCTCGCGGGGTGAGCCTAGGACAGAGCCTCGAACGGATAGTCGTGACCCGTGAGCCGGCGGAGACACGCGCCCTGGCGGCGGCGCTGGCGGCGGCTGCGCGGCCGGGCGACATGATCAGCCTGGTCGGCGATCTTGGGGCGGGCAAGACACAGTTCGCCAAGGGTTTCGGGCTGGGGCTCGGGATCACCGATACGATCGTCTCGCCCAGCTTTGTGTTGATGGCCGAGTATCGGGGCCGGCTGCCGCTCTTCCACGTTGACCTGTACCGCCTGGCCGACGCCGCCGAGGCGCTGGCGGGCGGACTCATCGATGACCGGCAGGCCGAAGGCGTCACGCTCGTCGAATGGGCCGAACGACTCGCCGACGCCATGCCTGCCGAGCGGCTCGATGTCGTGATCGACGGGGCGGGAGACGACCCGCGCACAATCGCGATCCGAGCGGGCCACCGAAGCTACGCCCGATACATCGAGGCGCTGCCGATCGAGTTGGTGCGCGCCGCGACGGCCGAGGCGGCCCGATGAGCGAGCGGCGGCTGCTGGCGATCGACACATCGGGCACTAACGCCCTGGTGGCCCTTGGAGAGGCCGATGGCGCGCTTGTAACCGAGAATCGCTGGCTGGCGGGCTACCGCCACGGCCAGGAGTTGCTGACCCGGATCGACGAGCTACTCACCACCACGGGCACGCCAAAGTCGGAGATCGGCGGGATCGTGGTCGGGACCGGACCGGGCGCCTTCACTGGGTTGCGCGTGGGCTTGGCCACCGCAAAGGCTCTTGCTCGCGGACTTGGCGTGCCCATCGCCGGCGTGCCGACGTCACAGGCGCTGCTCGAGGCGGCAAGCCTGGCAGGAGCGCTGGAGGGGACGCAGGCGGTCCTGCTGCTGCCGGCCGGACCTTCAGACCGAGTCGTAGTCGCCGCAGGCCAGGCTCGGCTCGTCCGTGGCGGGGATGAGCCCGAAGTCGAACCCGGTGCGGTTCTCATCGCGGTAGACCTGCCGGGCCGCGCCACCGCCGCAGCGCTGGCCTTCGGCGCGCAGGCAGAAACCGGGCTCTCGGCCGCGCTGCTTCGTCTCGGCGCAGGGCGGCTGGCCCAGGGCGGCGACGATATTGCGCTCCTCGTGCCGGAGTACGTGACCTTGCCGCGCGGGGTGGCGGCGATGAAGGGAGAGGTGCGATGGTCGAACGACCGACGGTAGCGATCGTCGTTGACCGCATGACCGTGGACGACCTGATCGTCGTCCAAGTCATAGAGCGCGAGAGTTTCAGCACGCCCTGGCCAGCCCATGCATATCGCCAGGAGATCGAGCAGAACCGGCTGGCGCACTACATCGTGGCCCGTTACCGAGGCGCCATCGTCGGCTTCGCCGGAATCTGGCTCCTTGTGGATGAGGCGCACATTACGACCTTCGCCACGCGGACGGCCTGGCGGCGGCAGGGGATTGGCGAGCGGCTGCTGGTGGCCCTGCTTGAGTTGGCCCGGGCTCGGGGCGCGAAGGAGGCCACGCTGGAGGTTCGGCCGTCGAACATCCCGGCCAAGCGGCTATACGAGAAGTACGGCTTCAAGGTGGTCGGCGTCCGGCCGCGCTACTACAGCGATAACAGCGAGGACGCTCTGATCATGACGACGGACTCGCTCGACGGGCGGCCGATGCGGGAGCGCCTGGCCGAGCTGAGGGCGGCGCTGGCGACCAGGCCTGACATCGAACTTGGGTTGAACGGACTGCCGATTGACCGAACCGCCGCGAGCGGCGGCTCGCCTGCGGCCGCGGCCGATGGCGCGGGGCCGGCGGCCGATGGCGCAGGGTCGGCGGCCGCAGGTCCATCCTCCTCGATCCCGGAGCCGAGCGAGTCGCGCGAGTTGCGAATCATTCGGCCCAGCGGCGTGACGCGGAGGCCCCTGTGACCGGCGGGCTGATTCTGGCCGTGGAGTCCAGCTGCGACGAGACCGGCATCGCCATCGTGGAGGACGGGCGGCGAATCCACTCCAACGTCGTGGCCAGCCAGGTGGCGATGCACGCGGCGTCGGGCGGGATCGTGCCGGAGGTGGCGGCGCGGGCCCACCTGCGCTGGATCGTGCCAACGCTGGATGAGGCCTGGGCCGCTGCCGGCGTCACCTGGGACGACATCGAGGCCGTGGCGGTGACCGAGGGGCCGGGGCTGGCGGGCTCGCTGCTGGTGGGCATCAACTTCGCCAAGGCGCTGGCCTACGTCCACGGCAAGCCGCTCGTCCCGGTCAACCACCTGGAAGGCCACCTGTACGCGGCCTGGCTGGCGGACGAGACGCGCGAGGTTGCCGAGCCGATCTTGCCGCTAGTGGCCCTGATTGTGTCGGGCGGCCACACGTTCCTCGTCGAGATGCTGGATCACCTGCAGTACCGGCTGCTCGGCGAAACGGTGGACGATGCGGCCGGCGAGGCGTTCGATAAGGTCGGCCGGCTGCTGGGCCTGCCGTACCCGGGCGGACCGGAGATCATGAAGGCGGCCGCGGGCGCGGTGCGACACGATGTCGTCTTCCCGCGGGCGTGGTTGGGCGACTCGTTCGACTTCAGCTTCAGCGGGCTCAAGACGGCGGCGCGACGAACGATCGCGGTCGAAACCAATGGCGAGGGGACGACGGTAGGCACGGCGACGCTGGCGGACGATCGGGTCGCCGAATTGTCGTACGGCTTCCAGGAGTCGGTCATAGACGTGCTGGTGACAAAGACACTGCGGGCGGCCCGCCAGACCGGGGCGAAATCAGTGGTATTGGGAGGCGGCGTGGCCGCGAATCGAGTTCTGAGGGATCGCCTGGCGGCCGCCGCTGCCGCGGCCGGAATCCCGCTCGTCGTGCCGCGTCCGGCTCTCTGCACCGACAACGGGGCGATGATCGGGGCCGCGGCCGCGCGACGCCTGGAAGCGGGTGTCCGGGCCGGTCTGGACCTGGACGCCAGGCCGTCCATGCCGTTGGCCCGACGATGAGCCAGTCGCCAGCGCGGGGAGGCGCCACGCCCGGGGGCGCAACCCCCGCAACGCCCGGGGGCGCAACCCCCGCAACGCCCGGGGGCGCAACCCCCGCAACGCCCGGGGGCGCCACGCCCGCAACGCCCGCCCGCAAGGCGCCGCGCCTGGATCCGTTGGCCGTTCGCCGCCAGCTGCGTGGCGAGGGACTCCGGCCTCGCCATTCGCTGTCGCAGAACTTCCTGGCGGACCCGGACGTGCTGCAGGCCATCCTGGACCTGGCCGCTCCTGAGTCGGGCCGCAGCATCCTGGAGGTTGGGCCGGGGCTCGGCATCCTGACCGGCGGCCTGCTCGACGGGGGCGCCACGGTGACAGCGGTCGAGCTGGATCGACGGCTGGCCGACCGACTGACCCGCACTCAGGCCGAGGCGATCGCCTCCGGAGCCCTGACGCTGATCCAGGACGACATCCTCGATCAGAAGATCGCGGAACTGATGGTGCCGCCATACGATGTCGTGGCCAACGTGCCGTACCACATCACCAGCCCCATCCTGCACCGCTTCCTCGGCGCGCCGCCGCGGCCTGAGCGACTCGTGCTGATGCTGCAGCGTGAAGTGGCCGAGCGTATTTCGGCCGCTCCCGGCGACATGAGTTATCTCTCCGTCTTCGTCCAGTACCACGCCGCCGTCCGAATCGCGTTCGTAGTGCCGCGCGAGGCGTTCGAGCCCGCACCGGCCGTGGAGTCGGCCGTGGTGGAGATTCGGCCGCACGATCCGAGCGGCGAGCGGCCGCGGCTGTCCGCCGCCGACGAGGATGGCCTGTGGCGGCTCGTGCAGGCCGGATTCCGCGAGCGGCGCAAGAAGCTCCACAACGTCCTGTCACGCCAGCTGCTGAAGTCCGCGGCTGAGGTGGCCCTGGTACTCAAGGCGGTCTCTATCGACGGCGACAGGCGGCCACAGACGCTCTCGGTGGATGAGTGGCTGGCCCTTCGCGTGGCCCTCGGTCCGCTGCCGGAGGGGTTGCGGCGATGACCCGCGACCCGGGCGGAGCCGGGGGCGGACCCGGGCCGGGCGAGGGCGCCGGGTCCGGCAACGGCGCCGGGCCGAGCGGCCGGCTATCGGCCGGCGCCGGGCTCCACGTCGTACGATTCGCCCCAGCCAAGCTGAACCTGACCCTGGCCGTCCTGGGCCGACGCGACGACGGCTATCACTCCCTCCACTCGGTCATGGTTCCGCTCCTGCTAGGCGACGCACTGACCGTCTCGGTGGCGCCCCAAGCCACCCCCGGAGACACGCTCCGAGTCTCCGGCCTGGCCGTGTCGGCCGCGGAGGACAACCTGGTTCTTCGCGCGATTGCCGCCGTCCGCGCCGCCCTGGCTCGAGAGCAGCCGCGCACCCGCGCCGACCTGCCACCACTCTCCGTCCGGCTCGTCAAGCGTATCCCGGTGGCTGCGGGACTCGGCGGCGGCAGCAGCGATGCGGCCGCCGCCATTGAGGCCGCCCTGGCCGCCTGGCAGACGACGCTCGCTCCCGCCTCGAAGGCTGCTGTAACCGCCTCGCTCGGCTCCGACGTGCCCTTCTTCCTCGCCCAGGGCGCCGCTCTTGTAACCGGCCGCGGCGAGTTCGTGGAGCCGCTGCCGGACATGGCGAGCGAGCCGTCGGCGGTGCTGCTTGTTACGCCGGGGCTCCCGATTTCCACGGCGGCGGTCTTCGAGGCGTACGCGGCCGGGGCCCGGCCGGCGGATCCCGCCCGCGCCCTGGGCATCTCCGAGAGTCTGGCCGCTCGTTTTCGAGCCGGCATGACCACGGCCGCGCTGCTCCAAGAAGCCCAGGAATTGGCTGCCGCCAACGACCTGCTGCCGGCCGCCATTTCGGTCGCGCCTGAGCTGGAGGTCTTCATTCGAAAGCTGCAGGGGCTCGTCGGTCGGCCGGTCTGCCAGTCCGGTTCGGGCCCGACGCAGTGGGTCATGTACGCGACTCTCGCCGAGGCTCGAAAGGCCGCACGGCTGGTTCGTTTGGCGGTTGCTCGCGGCAACTTGCCGACCCTAGGCGCCGGCGAGACGTTCGCAGTCGCCACCGCGATCGCCTGTCCACCCTCACCTCCAGCCGTCCAGCTCGAGGGCCGGCCCGGCCGCGTCAACCGACCGCGCACGGTCCACAATGGCTTCAGCGCCGACGCACACCCGCGGGGTGGCTCGGCCGGTGAGCCGCTCGCACCGAAGGGAGATGATTCTCGGTGAGTCGAAATGTTGTCGCCACGACCGCCGCACCTGCCGCGATCGGCCCTTATAGCCAGGCCATAGAGATCGACGGGTTCCTCTTCTGCTCAGGTCAGCTCGGTATCGATCCGGCGACCGGGCAGCTGCTCGAAGGCATCGAGGCGCAGACCGAGCGTGCCCTCGTGAATCTGGAGGGAGTGCTCGGGGCCGTCGGCCTGACCTTCGGCGACGTGGTTAAGGTCAATGTCTTCATCGCCGATCTGGCTAACTTCGCCCAGATGAACGCCATTTACTCTCGCCACATCGTCGCGCCGCCGCCGGCGCGCAGCACTGTCCAGGTCGCGGCGCTGCCGCTCCACGCCATGGTCGAAATCGAGGCCGTCGCGAGGAAGAGCCAGCTGGTGGACGCGGTCGCCTCAGCGCGGACACGATAGCTCGATGAAGCCGCCCCGCGGGCCCACTATGCAAGCACCCACAGCGGCCGTTCCGTGCTACCGTCCGATGCCATGAGCCAACCTTCCGAGGCCGTTCTTCCGATAATCCTGGCGGCAGGCCTGGGCACGCGCATGAAGTCGCACAAGGCCAAAGTTTTGCACGAGCTGTGCGGCCGTCCGATGTTGGCTCATGTCCTGGCCGCGGCGCGGGAAACGTGCAGCCGCCGGCCGCTCATCGTTTACTCGCCCGCCACGCAGGCCGTGACCGAGGTCTTTGCCGACGACGCCGATTTCGCAATACAAGAGGAGCCGCTTGGCACGGCCGATGCCGTTCGGGCGGCGATGGCGGCTACCCCCGCTTCGACCGGCGAGGTCCTCGTCCTGTCGGGTGATGTGCCGCTCGTCCAGGCCGATCTGCTGGCCGAGCTGATCGACCTCCGCCGCGCCCGCAATGCCGCGGTGGCTCTCGTGGCCGTGCACACGCTGGACCCCGAAGGGCTCGGTCGTGTCGTCCGCAGCGAGGATGGCGGGCAGGTTCTCCGGATCGTGGAGGAGAAGGACGCCACGCCGGAAGAGCTGGAGATCGAGGAGATCAACGCCGGCGTCTACGCCTTCGACGCCGCCTGGCTGCGCCTCCGCATCGGCGACGTGGAGCCATCGCAGGTCTCGGGCGAGTTCTACCTGCCGGAGCTTGTCGCGTTGGCCCTTCAGGACCGCCGGGCCGTCGTGTCCCTCGAGGTCGAAGACGATGGAACGCTGGCCGGCATCAACGATCGCTCGCAGCTCGCCCTCGCCGAGATGGAGATGCGGATGATCGTCAATGAGCGGCATATGCAAGCCGGCGTGACGATGGTCGATCCCGTTCGGACGTACGTCGATGTCTCGGTGGAACTGGCCAGCGATGTCGTGCTCGAGCCGGGCGTCATCCTGCGTGGCAACACCAGGATCGGCGAGGGAACGCGCATCGGTGCGGGCAGCTTCATCGTCGACACTGTGATCGGCCGCAACTGCTATATCTGGGCCAGCGTACTCGAGTCGTCCGAGGTGGAGGACGAGGTCCAGATCGGGCCGTTCTCCCACCTTCGGTCCAAGTCGTCGATTGGACACAAGGTCAGGCTGGGCAACTTCGCCGAGGTGAAGGCCAGCCGCCTTGAGGCCGGCGTACAACAGCACCACTTCAGCTACATAGGCGACGCGGAGCTGGGCGAGCGCACTAATGTCGGCGCGGGCACCATCACCTGCAACTACGACGGCGTGCGCAAGCACAAGACGAAGATCGGCAAGGACGTCCTCCTTGGCTCGGACACGATGCTCGTAGCGCCGCTGGAAGTTGGCGATGGCGCCCGCACAGGCGCCGGGTCTGTCGTGACGAAGGATGTGCCGGCGGGCATGCTCGCCGTGGGCGTTCCGGCCCGTCTGCGAAAACCTCGAGTTGAGGTCACGGCCGACGCGCCTGCCACGCTTGCCCCGGTCGCGGAGGACCCGGCCACCGAGGGCGCCGATCGATGAGTGACGTCCTCCTTCAGCTGCTGGTAGTCCTCGTCCTCGTCGCGATCGAGTCGGTGTTCGTGGCCGCCGAGATTGCCCTCGTTACCCTGCGCCACAGCCGGATAGACCAGCTAGTGGATGAGGGCCATCGCGGAGCGCGTCGCGTCCAGCACCTCGTCAAGGATCCGGGCCGCTTCCTGGCCGTGGCCCAGATCGGGGTCACGTTCGTCGGCTTCCTCGCCTCCGCGTACGCGGCCGTGAACCTGGCGAAAGAGCTCGCGGACGTAATCGCCGGCGTCGACGCGTTGAAGAGTCTATCGGGCGGGCTGGCCGTGCTGATTGTCACCATCCTCCTCGCCGCCTTCACCATCGTTTTCGGCGAGCTGGTTCCCAAGACTCTGGCCCTGGCCTACCCGGACCGTGTGGCGTTGACGCTCGCCGGCCCGCTGGATGTCATGGGCCACATCTTCGCCCCGGTCGTGAATATGCTGACGTGGCTGACGCGCAGGATCACCGGTGGCTTCGGGGCTGACGTCGCCCGCCAGGCTCAGATCAACACCGAGGAGCTGAAGCTCATCGTCGAGCGGGGAGGGGAGACCGGGGTCCTCGAGGCCGAGGAAGAGCAGATGATCAGCGCTGTCATCGAGCTGGGCGGCCGACGCATCCACGAGGTCATGGTGCCGCGGACGGACATGACGGCCCTGCCGGTCACGGCCACCATGGACGAGGTTATCGACACCTTCATCTCGGAAGGCCACAGCCGCATTCCCGTGTACAAG
>Ga0066798_10001218_pt1 | contig 11397 bp, 7 predicted proteins | sample PersoiDNA2013203_FD_70961 | JGI IMG/M metagenome (GOLD analysis project Ga0066798, IMG submission 70961) | Permafrost soil microbial communities from the Arctic, to analyse light accelerated degradation of dissolved organic matter (DOM) -... | ecosystem: Environmental > Terrestrial > Soil >...
CTGGGAACCCCGCAGGGGCCAGGATCGCGCGGTCGCCTTCTTTTGCTTAGCTTTTCTTGGCGAGACAAGAAAAGTAAGCGGCTGCCGGGCCGCACCCGGCTAGGTCGTCCGAAGAAAACCCAGCATCGGCAACCAAGAAACCAAGAAACCAAGAAACCAACGACAGGTGTTTTTTAACTGAACAGCATTACGCTAGCGAGCGTCCTTGTTTATTCCTGCGTAGGATTACAGATAGTAAATCGCCAGCGCAACAGCAATGACCAGGCCATATTTGGTAGCGAGATAGACTTTACGATTCCACTTCTTGAAGCGACGGCGATATTGACCGGCGAGCCAGACAAAACGGAACAGCTTGTTGATGCGGCCAGTTTGATCGCCAGTCTCATTGGGCGAGCTGGCGGCCGTCATTATGGTCTTGCCCAGCCATTTGTTGACCGCTTGTGCCCAGCGATAGCGCAAGGGCCGTTCAACGTCGCAAAACAGGATGATGCGATTGACGTCGGTACCGTTTTGCGCCCAGTGAATGAAGGTCTCGTCAAAGACGACGCTTTTGCCGTCACGCCAGCTATAACGTTTGCCATCGACATCGATGAAGCAGCGATCGTCGTTGGGGGTGACTAGGCCGAGGTGATAGCGCAGCGAACCAGCATAGGGATCACGATGACGATTGAGTGTTCCGCCCGGTGCCAGTTCTGCAAACATGGCGGCCTTGATGCTGGGAATGCGGCGCAGGATTTCGACGGTCTTGGGGCAGAATTGCTCAGCCGATGGATGGCTGGCGTCATACCACTTCAGATAAAAGCGCTTCCAGCCGGCCTTGAAGAAGGAATTGAAGCCAGCATCGTCGTTCTTTTCAGCAGCCTTGATCTTTGAGATGTTTTGCAGGTGGATCGCTTCTGCGCGAATGGTTTCCCAGTTCTCGTCCAGCAGGTGCAAGTTATGGAATTCGTTCACTGGCAGGTAAGGTACTGCCGGCACGCGCGAAAACGCATACATGAACAAGTTAATCGGCGCCATGATCGAAGAGTGATCAAAAAACTGGCGCAAGAACGGCAGCCTGACTTTTCCGCGCAAATGGATAAACAGGATGGAAAAAATATAAATGCCGACTACAGCCCACTTCATTGCAATATCCTTATGCGATGACCACCAAGCTCCATAATGGCCCACAATCTTCAAGACAAGTCGCGGTTGGCGCCATGTCAAATATCTAATGCCTTTTGGCTTCTGATAGATAAAAAAGTTCGACGGAGTCGTCGAATTCGATAGATGTAATTTTACACCCGGCAAGTATTTTCAGCAGGGAGCGGCCTGACATGGAATTGTAATAATTGGTGACAAGCCAGGCCGGTCAAGGCCTGTCTGGCTTGGGGTTGCGACAACGAATGTTGTTGTTGAGTAATTAAGCTGTCTGAATTGCAACTTTGTTTGGCGACTTACGTGGCAAGCCAGTAAAGCCAAAATCAATGTCGGGTTGACGACCTGCAATGATTTCTGCAATCGCCCGACCGGAACCGCAGCCCATGGTCCAGCCAAGCGTGCCATGGCCGGTGTTGAGGAACAGGTTGTTGAACTTGGTCTTGCCGACATAGGGAATATTCGATGGCGTCAGCGGACGCAATCCAGCCCAGTAAGTCGGATTGTCGTAATCGCAGCCATCGGGGAATAATTCGCGGGTACGGCGCGTGATTGCTTCACAGCGCGTGTTGTTGAGTTCGCGCGAATAGCCATTGAGTTCGCAGGTGCCTGCCACGCGCAGGCGATCGCCGAGACGCGAAACCACCAGCTTGTAGCCATCATCGGTCAGCGACACGCTCGGTGCCGCATCAGGATTGGTGACCTTGTAGGTAGCCGAATAGCCTTTGCCGGGGTAGAGCAGCAAATTGATGCCGAGCGGACGCAGCAACTGTTCCGAGAAGCTGCCCATGGCGACCACGAAGGCATCGGCGAGCAAGGTCTTGTGGCGGCCGGCACCGTCGATGACTTCGACACCGGTAATCTTGGCGGCCGCGCCAGTACCTTCGGTCAGCAAACGCGTGATGGTGGTATTGAACTGGAAATCGACACCGGCTTCTTCTGCTTTTTGCGCCAGGCCTGTGGTCAGTTTGTAGACATCGCCTGATTCATCGGTGGCAGTGAAGTCGCCACCGACGATCTTGTCGCGAATACTGGACAGTGCAGGCTCGATCTTGATCACTTCATCGGCGCTGATCGACTCGCGCGGGCAACCGAGGTCGCGCATCAGCTTGGCCGAGGGCAGTGACAGTTCGAATTCCTTTTCTTCAGTGTAGAAGTGGAGGATGCCGCGGGTCAGGTGGTCGTATTGGATATTGGTTTCGGCGCGTACCGCTTGCAGTGTCTGGCGGCTGTATTCACACAGCGCGACGATCTGCTGGATATTGGCATCGGTGCGTGCTGGCGTGCATTCGCGCAGGAAACTGATTGCCCATTTCCATTGCAGCCATTCCGGGCGGAAGCGATACAGCAGCGGTGCATCTTCCTTGCCCAGCCATTTCAGCACTTTCATTGGGGCCGATGGATTGGCCCAGGGCTCGGCGTGCGAGACTGAAATCTGGCAACCGTTGGCAAAGCTGGTTTCTTGCGCAGCGCCCGGTTGGCGGTCAATGACAGTAACGTCGTACCCCTCGCGTTTTAGAAACCACGCCGAGGCGGTACCAATGATGCCTGCTCCCAATACGATGACCTTCATTCGATTCTCCTATTCAATGATTGGCATTGTAAGAAGTAAGTGCTTTTTTGAGTAAGCAATCAGCTTGGCTTTATTTCTATTTTTAAACAAATTTTTTTAATTTATGTTTAAAAAACAAAATAATTCAGGATGAAGCTTACCTTTTTGCATTTTCAAATTGGGTCATTTCCTGTTCCAGCGCCTGCGTGACGCTTTCCGCCAGCGCTTGTTCCATGCTGGCGCGTACACGGGTTTTGAGGATGTCGGCCATATTGTCCAGCACGACGGCCAGATGATCCTGCAAATGCTGGTGTAAAACGTTGTCGACCTGGCGCAGTACTTGCTGCATCACACTTTCGAGTAGGTCCTGCCGGATCTGCGCCAGTTGCTCTGCACTGGCCTGGTTGTTGGGGGGATTGGAAAAGGGCGGCTGGAACGCTTCGGCCTGGAATGGTGCTTGGCCGTACGGCTCGCTATACAGCATTGGTGCCGGGTCGCCATAGTGCACTGGCGCAGTATTTTCCTGTGCTGGTTGGGGGATGACTTCGGTCAACAGCGGGATACTGTTATCGGTGGAGGAATTCATGTGCGGGCCATCAATCGGCAACAAAATGGCTGAGCGGATAGCCACGTTCCTTGTAGAAACGATAGCGATCGCGGCCGGCGGCCTTGTCGGTATCGTCCGAGGAAATGATTTCAAACATCCGCTCGAAGCGGGCGAAATGCTCGGGGGTATTGCCGGACAAATTGATCAAGACGTGGTGATGCGGCAGCTCGACGCTGTCGCTGTCGGTCAGGATCACTGGGGTTTGTGCCGCCAGTGGATCATTGGCATGCACATGCGGCAAGAAGTCTTGTTCGGAAAAGGTCCAGAGCAGTTGGTCGAGTTGGCTCAATTCGCTGCGGTTGCGGCCTAGTAGCACGATCTTGCAGTCGGCGGCACGCGCCTTGCGCACCAGGCGGCAGGCATAGGCTAGTTTATTGGGAACGTTGCTGTGGAAATCGATACGGGTCATGAGGCAAGTATAGACAGTTCAGCGCGCCACGAAAACCCGGATGGATAATTAAAAACGCCGCCGCGACGGATAATCCGCAACGGCGGCGCAAGCTAGCGTGTCGCTCAGGCAGCCATGCCGCTATGACGCAACAGCGCGTCGATGCTCGGTTCGCGGCCACGGAAGGCCTTGAACGACTCAATCGCGGGACGTGAGCCACCGACGGCCAGAATTTCCTGCTGGAAGCGCAGACCGGTTTCGATCGAAATGACGTTGTCACCCTTGGCGGCAGCTTCTTCAAACGCGCTGTAAGCATCGGCCGACAACACTTCAGCCCACTTGTAGCTGTAATAACCAGCCGCATAGCCACCCGCGAAGATATGGCTGAACGAGTGCTGGAAGCGGTTGAAGGCCGGTGCCCGGATGACTGCGAACTTGTCGCGCACCTGGTTCAGCACGCTTTGCACGCTGTCGCTGCCGGCGGCGTCATAGTCATAGTGAATATGCATGTCGAACAACGAGAACTCGACTTGGCGCAGCATCTGCAGGCCGGACTGGAAGTTCTTGGCGGCGGTCATCTTGTCGAACAGCGCACGCGGCAGCGGCTCGCCGGTCTCGGCATGGGCGCTCATCTGTTGCAGCACATCCCATTCCCAGCAAAAATTTTCCATGAACTGCGACGGCAATTCGACCGCATCCCATTCCACGCCGGAAATGCCGGATACGCCGACTTCATCGACCTGCGTGAGCATGTGATGCAGGCCATGGCCCGATTCATGGAATAACGTGATCACTTCGTCGTGCGTAAACAGTGCCGGTTTGCGCACGCCATCCACGGTTGCCGGTTCGGTGAAATTGCAGACCAGATAGGCAATCGGCGTTTGCACGCCCGACTCCGTCATGCGCCGCGAACGTGCATCGTCCATCCAGGCACCGCCGCGTTTGCCGCTGCGGGCATACAGATCGAGGTAGAACTGGCCAATCAGCTTGCCCTCACGTTCGATGCGGAAGAACTTGACGTCTTGCTGCCAGACCGGTGCGCTATCGGGCTTGATGTTGACGTTGAACAGCCGCTGAATTACCTGGAACAGGCCTTCGACCACTTTCGGTTCGGGGAAGTATTGCTTCACTTCCTGTTCGGAGAAGGCATAGCGTTGCTCGCGCAGTTTTTCCGATGCATAGGTCATATCCCAGGCTTCCAGGCTGTCGAGCGCCAGTTGTTCCTTGGCAAAGGCACGCAGTTCATCACTATCTTTTTCGCCATACGACTTGGCGCGGTGGCCCAGATCTTCGAGGAAATGGATGACTTCTTGCGGTGATTGCGCCATCTTTGGCACCAGCGACAGCTCGGCGAAGTTGCCGAAACCCAGCATGGCGGCTTCTTCATGGCGCAGCTTCAGAATTTCCTGCAGGTTGGTGCTGTTGTCCCATTCCGGCTTGCTGCCCAGTTCAGACGCCTTGGTCGCGTTGGCGCGGTAGATCTGTTCGCGCAAGGCTCGGTTGTCGGCGTATTGCAGGATAGGGAAGTAGGACGGGAAATGCAGCGTGAACTTGTAACCAGGCTTGCCATCTTTCTCGGCTGCGGCGCGCGCGGCGTGGCGTACATCTTCTGGCAGGCCGGCCAATTCGGATTCGTCGCTGACGAACAGGCCAAAGTCATTGGTGGCGTCGAGGATGTTTTCGGAGAAGCGCGTGGTCAGTGCCGCCAGCTTTTCTTGGATGTCGGCAAAGCGTTCCTTCTGGTCATCCGGCAATTCAGCGCCGGACAGGCGGAAATCACGCACGGCATTGTCGATGACTTTTTTGCGTGCCACCGACAGGCCTGCATAGTCGGGACCGGTTTGCAGCGCCTTGTATTTTTCGAACAGCGCCAGATTCTGGCCCAGTGCGGTCCAGAATTCGACCAGACGCGGCTGGTTTTCATTATAGGTGGCACGCAGTTCGGGCGTGTCGACCACCGAATTGAGATGGCCGACGATGCTCCAGGCGCGCCCCAGTTGCTCGGTGGCATTTTCCAGCGGCTCGACGAAATTGCTCCAGGAAACCTGCGCCATCGGCGCTTCCAGTGCGCTGACCAATGCACTGGCCTTGGCCAGCAAGGAGTCGACTGCGGGCGTGACGTGCTCTGGCTTGATGGCGTCAAAGCGCGCCAGACCGGAAAAGTCGAGCAAGGGATTGGTGGCGGCAGTGGTCGCGGCAGAATCTACGGTAGTCGTCATAAAGGTGTCTCAGGCTTTCAGGTACGGTTGTTAAGTACGTTCAGCAGCTTCAATTGTATTGACCAGCAACATCGTGATCGTCATTGGACCCACGCCACCGGGTACCGGGGTGATGTAGCCAGCCACTTCCTTGATATTGGCAAAGTCGACATCGCCGCACAGTTTGCCGTTATCGTCGCGGTTCATGCCGACATCGATGACGACAGCGCCGGGTTTGACCATGTCGGCGGTGACGATGTTGCGTTTGCCGGTGGCCACTACCAGGATATCTGCCTGGCGCGTGTGCTGGCCCAGATCGCGGGTCTTGGAATTACAGATGGTGACAGTAGCACCTGCTTGCAAGAGCAACATCGCCTGCGGCTTGCCGACAATATTGGAAGCGCCGACCACCACTGCATTGGCACCACGCACCGGGTAATCGATTGATTCCAGCATTTTCATCACGCCATACGGGGTGCAAGGGCGGAACAGCGGTTGGCCGGTCATCAGCAGGCCGGCATTGCTGACGTGGAAACCGTCGACATCCTTGGCCGCGGCGATCGCCTCGATCACTTTGTGGGCGTCGATATGGGCCGGCAACGGCAATTGCACCAGGATGCCGTGGATTGCTGGGTCATTGTTGAGGGCGTCGATACGGGCCAGTAAGTCAGCTTCGCTCAGGCTGGCATCGTATTTTTCGAGTACCGAATGCAGGCCGTTGTCTTCGCAGGCCTTGACCTTGTTGCGCACGTAGACTTGCGAGGCCGGGCTATCGCCAACCAGAATCACGGCCAGGCCAGCTTGCTTGCCGCGCGCGGTGAGGGCGGCGGCGCGTTTGGCGACATCGGCGCGCAGTTGTTGGGAGAGCAGGTTTCCGTCGATCAGTTGTGCTGGCATGGTGGGAAGGTCGTCAATGTGAGGAATAAAGCATCATTATAAAGTGGCTGGGACAGTGCCGGTAATGGCGGGGTGATAAGGTCTCAAATGCGAGCAAAATAAGGCTTTCCAAATTTACAGGTCCGACGACGCGGATTTTAATTTTCGGTTATGCTCCGCCAACTAATTCATCGAAGGACTCTGAATGACCGATCTGCTGACCCGCCGTCTCGCCCTGTTTGCCAGCCCGGAACACCGTGCGCTGCTTGGCTTGGGGCTGCGCGGCGTGGAGCGGGAAACCTTGCGGGTAACCGCGGGCGGCCAGTTGGCAATGACCCCGCACCTGGCATCGCTAGGTGCGGCGTTGACCAATGAACAGATCACCACTGACTACTCAGAGTCCTTGCTCGAGTTCATCACGCCAGCCGAGCATGACATCGCCACGGCCTTGCAGCGTCTTGATGAAATCCATCGTTTTGTTCATCCGCAATTGCATGCACAAGGCGAATTGCTGTGGAATGAGTCGATGCCTTGCGTGTTGCCGTCGGAGCAAGATATTCCGATTGCCTGGTATGGTAGCTCCCATATCGGCACGCTCAAGCATGTTTACCGTCGCGGTCTGGCATTGCGCTATGGCAAGACCATGCAGTGCATCGCCGGTATTCATTACAATTTTTCGCTCAATGACGGCGTCTGGGGCTTGTTGCGTGGCCTCGATGACCAGGAGCAGCGCGTCGAACCGTCGTTTTCGGCACGTGACTACCAATCGGAAAGCTATATTGCGCTGATTCGCAATTTTCGTCGTTATAGCTGGCTGTTGATGTATTTGTTCGGCGCCTCGCCAGCACTGGCAAGTAATTTCTTGCGTGGCCGGGCGCATCAACTGGAGGTATTGAGTGAGGACACGCTCTATTTACCGTATGCCACCAGCCTACGCATGAGCGACCTCGGTTATCAGAGTAACGCCCAGGCCAACATCACGCCGCACTACAATAATCTGCACAGCTATATAAGAAGCTTGTCGCAGGCCGTCAGCCAACCGTACCCGGCCTATGAAGAGCTGGGCACCAAGCGCGACGGCGAATGGATACAGATCAATACCAATATCCTGCAGATCGAAAACGAGTATTACTCCTCGATTCGACCCAAACGCGTGATCTACAGCGGCGAGCGACCGGTCCAGGCCTTGGCGGCGCGTGGCGTGCAATACGTCGAAGTGCGCTGCATGGATATCGATCCGTTTGAACCCATCGGTATCAGTTTGACAGCGTCGCGCTTCCTCGACGTGTTCCTGCACTTCATCGCGTTCGAGGAAAGCGGCCTGACTTCCGACCAGGAAGGCGAAGAAAACCGCCGTAACTTCTCCAGCGTGGTCAAGCAAGGCCGTCGCCCCGGCCTGCAATTGCAGCACAACGGGCAGGGCATCGCCTTGCAAGACTGGGGGCTGGATTTGCTGGAGCGCATGCAGCCAGTGGCCGATCTGCTTGATACGCAAGCCGGCAGCGATGTCCATCGGCTTGCGCTGGCGGCACAACGCGATAAATTGCATGATGCCGAATTGACACCGTCGGCGCAGGTATTGCGCGAAGTGCGAGCCAACGGCAATTCGTTTGCGGCGTTCGCGCTGCAACAAAGCCGCCATCAGGCCGAGCAATTCCTGGCGCGGCCGTTGAGCGCTGAGCAGACCGCCGCTTTTGCCGCGACAGCGGTCGAGTCCATCCAGCAGCAGCTAACGATGGAAGCTACCCAGATCGGGGACTTTGATACCTTCGTAGCGGCTTACCGAGCCAGCACGCTGGGCAATATCAGCATTTGATCCGGCTTCAATAAAAGCTCCCTCTATATAGTAGGGACGACGCGGGTGTGATGGCCCGCTCGCCAAAACTGACGGCCCGCACTTCCTGATGGAAGCTGCGGGCCGCTTTATTTGCGCGTTCGCATGACTGGTAGGTGCGTTTCGATGCGCCGCAAACAAGCCGCCAACGCAGGCGCTTGCGGTATAGCCTCCCAAATGCCACCCCCGGAAGCCCCTATTTATGCCGCTGTGCAGCAAAATCCCATAATATGAAATCAAATATCGCTATTTGAAAATGTAAAAAGCCCTGTTAAAATGCCTCGTCCGCGCGGCATAAAGACCGTACAGTATTGGCAAAAAAAGAAACGCGTTACGGTTTATCGGTCCGGCTGTTCGCAGCCGGCTTCCCCCTCAACTCAGGAGACATAGTATGTCAGCCCAAATCGACCAAGTTCTGGCGCAAGCCGCCAACGATCCGGATGTGATCGAAACGCAAGAGTGGATTGATGCCCTCGAAGCCGTGATCGAAGCAGAAGGTCCGGAACGTGCTCACTATCTGATGGAACGCATGGTCGATCTGGCCCGCCGTCGCGGCGCGCATATTCCGTTTTCGAGCAATACTGCTTACGTCAATACCATTCCTGCCGATCAGGGCGAACACTGCCCCGGCAATTTGGAAATCGAAGAGCGTCTGCGTTCGTGGATGCGCTGGAACGCCATGGCGATGGTGGTCAAGGCCAATCGTGTCGATGGCGACCTCGGTGGTCACTTGTCCAGCTTTGCTTCGCTGGCCAACATGCTGGGCATCGGTTTCAACCATTTCTGGCATGCCCCGACCGAAGAGCACGGTGGCGACTTGCTGTATATCCAGGGCCACTCCTCGCCTGGTATTTATGCGCGCGCCTTCCTCGAAGGCCGCCTGAGCGAAGATCAACTGATCCATTTCCGTCGCGAAGCCGATGGCCACGGCCTGTCGTCTTATCCGCATCCGAAGCTGATGCCCGAATTCTGGCAGTTCCCGACCGTATCGATGGGGCTGGGCCCGCTGATGGCGATCTATCAAGCGCGTTTCCTGAAATATTTGCACGCACGCGGCATCGCTGACACCGAAAAGCGCAAGGTCTGGGCTTTCTGCGGCGACGGTGAAATGGACGAACCGGAATCGATGGGTGCCATTGGTATGGCCGGCCGTGAAAAGCTGAACAACCTGGTGATCGTCGTCAACTGTAACCTGCAACGCCTGGATGGTCCGGTGCGCGGCAATGGCAAGATCATTCAAGAGCTGGAATCCGATTTCCGTGGTGCCGGCTGGAACGTGGTCAAGGTCATCTGGGGTAGTGGCTGGGATGAGCTGCTGGCCAAGGACAAAGAAGGCATCCTGCAAAAAGTGATGATGGAAACCGTGGACGGTGAATATCAAAACTACAAGGCCAAGGATGGCGCCTTCGTGCGCAAGCATTTCTTCGGCAAGCATCCCAAGTTGCTGGAAATGGTCAGCAAGATGTCCGATGACGACATCTGGCGCCTGACCCGTGGCGGTCATGATCCGCACAAGATCTATGCAGCATTCAAGGTTGCCCAGGACAGCAAGGACCAACCGACCGTGATTCTGGCTAAGAGTATCAAGGGCTATGGTTTTGGCAAGGCCGGCGAAGCACGCAACACCGCACACAATACCAAGAAGCTCGACGACGAAGCGATCAAGGCTATGCGCGATCGTTTCCAATTGCCGATTTCGGACGCCGATCTGCCGAGCATTCCGTTCTTCAAACCATCCGAAGACACGCCAGAAATGCAATACCTGCATGAGCGTCGCAAGGCACTCGGCGGTTACCTGCCGCAACGCCGTCCGCAAGCCGACGAAAAACTGGTAGTGCCAGAACTGTCGGCCTTCCAGGCAATGCTGGAACCAACTGCCGAAGGCCGTGAAATTTCCACCACCGCTGCCTACTCACGCGTGCTGACCGCCTTGTTGCGCGACAGCAGCCTGGGTCAACGTGTGGTGCCGATCATGGTCGACGAATCACGTACCTTTGGTATGGAAGGTTTGTTCCGTCAGATCGGTATTTTCAGCCAGGTCGGTCAGTTGTATGAGCCGGTCGACAAAGACCAGGTCATGTATTACCGCGAAGACAAGGCTGGTCAGATTTTGCAGGAAGGTATCAATGAAGCCGGTGGTATGAGTTCGTGGATCGCTGCGGCGACCTCGTATTCGACCAATAACCGCATCATGATTCCGTTCTACACCTATTACTCGATGTTCGGTCTGCAACGGGTTGGCGATCTGGCCTGGGCCGCTGGTGACATGCGCGCACGCGGCTTCCTGATTGGCGGTACTGCTGGTCGTACCACCTTGAACGGCGAAGGTTTGCAGCACGAAGACGGCCACAGCCATGTGTTTGCTTCGGCAATCCCGAACTGCGTGCCTTACGACCCGACATTTGCGCATGAAGTCGCGGTGATCATTCATGACGGTCTGCGCCGCATGGTCGGCAATCAGGAAGATGTGTATTACTACATCACCGTGATGAACGAAAACTACGCCCATCCAGGCATCAAGCCAGGTCAGGAAGAAGGCATCCTGAAGGGCCTGTACCTGCTCAATCCAGCGGGCAAGAGCAACAAGCTGCGTGTGCAGTTGCTGGGTTCCGGCACGATTCTGCGTGAAGTCATCGCCGCTGCTGATCTGCTGCGCGACGACTGGAAGGTCGATGCCGATGTCTGGTCAGCGCCATCGTTTACCTTGCTGGCCCGCGATGGTCAGGATGTCGAGCGCTGGAACATGCTGCATCCGGCCGACACAGCACGCAAGAGCCATTTCGAGCAATCGATGGAAGGCACCGA
>Ga0066798_10001219_pt1 | contig 11395 bp, 18 predicted proteins | sample PersoiDNA2013203_FD_70961 | JGI IMG/M metagenome (GOLD analysis project Ga0066798, IMG submission 70961) | Permafrost soil microbial communities from the Arctic, to analyse light accelerated degradation of dissolved organic matter (DOM) -... | ecosystem: Environmental > Terrestrial > Soil >...
CGGTGCGCTTGCCCAGCTTGATGTAGAGCGTGACCGCTCGGATACGCTCTTCGTATGAATACATGAACTACCTCCAAGTAGTCCAAGATTTCCGCCGCACCCCCCTTTGCGCTTTAGCTGGTCAGTTTTGGGTTGGCACTAACAGGCTTGGATGGCCAGGACTACGACAGCATGCTGTTGATCGCACGATTGTTCAGCTTGCAGGGCAGGGCGGTACCCGAGTCTTTGGTCTATCGGGCGCTGTTGATCGCGATCCTGGAGCGGGGCAACACCAAGGCGTATGGCCACGGCGTCCGTTACTTGATGCGCTTGCGGGAGTTGGCATTGAAAACGGCAGAGGTTCAAGGTCTGGTGCCTTCACATGCCGACCTCGAAGCCTCGATTCGCCAGCAGCATGGGCGAAAGACCTCGTTTTGTAGCAAGGTCTAGAACTTGACAGGGCGGAGGTCACTCCGCGGGGTACCCGATCTTTGTTTGTCGCTATTCGCTCTACATTGCGCGGCCACGATGCTTGAGATCTTGCCGATGCGCAAATCGCTTGATGCCTCACCGTCGCCAGACCTTGTCTGGCCACGGAACCTGCGGGACGTCGTTCAGCGAACTGATCATCGGGGAAACCAGAATTGCTTGCATACGTTGCTGGTCTTCGAAATACATATTGTGTCGAATGCCCCCGTAGCAGCGGCCGCCGACCAACTCGTAGATAAACGGCCGTTGTTCAAACGGTTCTTTGCCCTCAGCAATGTAAACGGTCCACAACTGATCCAGTTGCCATTCGCCGGTTTTGTTCAGACATCCGGGAGAGAGCAAGTAGGCCTCAACAATCCGTACGGGTTGATCTACCGCACTATCCATAAAGTCAGAGAGGCGATTCGCACCGCTCACAAAATATGTCACACAAGGGCGATCAGGCTGAATTTCTGCAACGAGGATGAACTTTGGTTGAGTGTTGTCGAACTCAACGTACTGTTTGGTCCTTTGGAGCGAAATAAGGTTCTCGGGGAACAGAGGGCAGTTGGCCTTCGACGGGAGGAATGGAAAAGACATCGATTTTGAAGAAATGAACACTATAGATTGTAGTCCTATAGTATTCATTGATTGCTAATCGTGGCGGTGAAGCAAGCCACTTTCGATTCCAGCAACGATCTTCCCAACGCACTGAAGAGAGTAAGGAAGGCTCTCGGCCTGACCCAGGAGGAGTTTGGGGTCTTGTCCAGCCGAACCTATCTGAGCACCCTGGAAAGAGGGTTGAAGAGTCCGACCCTGGGCAAACTCGAGCAGATCTGCGAAACGATGGGGATCCATCCCTTGACCTTGCTGGCCTTGGCCTACGCGCCGGGCGGGGATCTACAAATGCTTCTTGCCCAGGTGCAGGCTGAGGCAACACGAATTCAGCATTCGGAAGATCGGCTTCGCGGACGTGGAGGGCGTCAGTGAGGTCCGCATCGCCACGATCGTGCCAAAGTGATGCGCCATCAAACGATTCGCCGTCTTAGTATTGGCCCCGGGCTGCTGCCCAGCTGCAAGGTTTGCTTGAGAAAGTTGCCAAACTGCCTCGGTCATCGAAGGCCATCCCCTGCGTATTCGTGAATGGGAGTGTTGCCATTGATCTGCTGTTGACAGCTTCTTCGGCAACTCTGATGACCTTATTGGAAGACGTTGCCAAAAGCAGTGCGGATGAAGCAGGTGCGCTACCCCGCAAAACATCCCGTACACATGCAAAATTGTATTTTGGTGCTGCAACGGACGGAGTGCATAAAAGATGCAAACACACTGCATTCTTTCATTTCAAGAGCTTGAGTGTGAATTTTCAATAGGTCATTTCCGGCATCTGAGAAGTCGCAATTGCCTGCAATGACGTTTAGCGCTTTCCTAGAGCGATGGGAGGACGGCTCTCACTTTGCATCTGTAGACCGCAAGAAATGCGTTGATCACTAGAATTTAATGTCGCCAAAAAACCAACTTAAATTCGCATCTAGATGCCAGTGTGGCTGTCCTTCCTGTGATACGGCCTTATGTATGAAATGAGGCCGTATTTTATTTATTATAACTTCCTTTCTTTGGCTGATTTTCTACCCATAAAGGGTTGAGGAGGCTCGTCTGGCTTACCTGCCAGTTCCCATAGTTTTCGGATAGCCAGCCAATGACTGTACAAAGTCGAATCTGCAAGTCCACCACTAGCCCGTAATGAACGCCAGTAGCTCACAACTTGTTTGGCTCCTACTTGTCCTATTTCATTTATTCCTTCTTCTTCAACATGAGAAGCAAAGGCTAGCATTCGCGAGACTTGCTGCCGCCGATTGTCTTTTCCTCCTTTTCTCGTGTAGGTATGAGCTAGTTTTTGGATTTGATAGTGCAATGTCATGATTGACCTCCTAAATATTCGTTTGTGATATCTATCCGACCATGACCTAGCTCTGCGCTAATAATTAGTCGAGCAGCTAGATCGGTCATTCGATCAACAGCTTTTCCGCCAACACAAGGTGCATCTTGACCAGTTAGTTGGAAATAGCGATCGCAGGCAAAAGCACTTCGTAGATCATGTAAACCTCCTCCCGTTTTTAGCTTAACCAGTTCGCGGGTTCTGCGCAAAACGCCTTCGCGCCACATTTTCCAATTTTGTGTGGGGTCAATCAATGCCTTCGCATTTCCTTGAGCATCGGAGGCGCGTTGAAGAATATCAATTTGAATAGGTGATGAAATATTTAATTTGCGTTCTCGCCCACCTTTTGTTCCGTCTTTGATGGTCACAAAACCTTTCTCCTTTGCTTCATCTGCGGCTATTCGTGCATTTAGTAATGATGCTTCTTTGCTTCGCAGTCCCAAATTTCGAGCCAGATCTATAATGATGGCGGGGATTTTTCCTTCTTGATCAGACACGGCTTGCTTGGCTTGATTATATGATTCATCTACAAGTGCTCCTGGTTTGGCATCTCTTATGGATGAACGTTTCTTTATTTTGCAATCCTTGGTCGGACTGACGCATTTCCAGGCATGGTCGGTTGCGATCGCCATGATCGAGTTAACTGCGGAGACATAGTTTTGTGCTGTTGCTTCAGCAAGGTCGCCGGATTCAACTTGCATTGCAAGTTCTTTTCCATATTGGCAGACCAGATCGAAAGTTATGTCTTCCATTTTGACGATTTGGTGTTTTTTTGCCCAGTCTACAAATAGGCTCCATCGTTCGCCATTGGTGGCCGCTGTTAAAAATGAAATGGCCTTTGATTTGACATTCATTGCCAAAGCTGCCTGGCCCGCTTTTTTCATGTCGCGTTGGCCTAATCCATAGTTTCTGCTCATTTCTTCTCCTTTTCCATGTTCATTCCAGATAATCAAAATTGGTTATCTGGAATGGGCACGGCCCATTCCAATTGGCCGCCACCATCAACAGGTGGTCCTGGAGGAGCGCGCAAGTGTGCGCTTCAGACTGGCGGCTAATTACCCCCCCCAAGACCACCGGTTAATGGTGAGTTTTGGATCACGAACTGCCCGTTCGGAAAGGGTGGGAGGGTGTTCGGCACTATGAGTTAGCGCTCGACGAATTCCATATGTCGCGGCCCCACAACAACCTGAAGGTGCTGGTCAGGCGCGCCGCGCAGCCTCATTTGCTGCGGGCATTCCTCGTACGCGGTAATGGGGGGCGCTGGGCGTGTTGGGTTCACGCAAAATCACGCTGGGCGTGGTGCTCCGGAAGCCAGGCGGGGCTTGGCCTTCGGAGGGTTTTTCTGACCCGTCTCTGTGCTCGGAGCGCTGGGCGTAGGGAGGGGTCGTACGAATCACCGGGCGCGTCTGCAGGAGCACAAGTCCCTCAGTCGTCTGCGATGACGATCGATGTGAGCAACACACTGCTGGCAGCTCAACGGCAGGTCGATGGTGATTCGAAAAAAGCTGCGCATGCGGCAGCCAAAATGCGCCCAAACTGAGCGCACTAAAAGAAGGCACAAGTGTTTGATCTGTGCCGCGCCGGTGAGCCAAAGCTACACTGGCCGTATGAGCTAGACACGAGGTCAGCGCTGTGCTGGTGCAAAAAACGCACGCAGCAACTTTTACAAGCCCGAAGGCTTAGGTGGATCAAGTCCACATTGGGCGGCTAAAGCCGTGATTAAATGCTGTTTTTTGAGTCGCTCAGCTGGCTACGATTCTGTTCAAGCATTACGCATCGAACGTCAGTCGAGGGGCAGTATACCGGATTGTCGGGGCTGTGCAAACAGTCCTCGCTCAACCCAACTCTGTCATGATGCCTCTATCAGATCTTTTGGCTGATTTCGCAGGTCGACGTGTCTGCTTTTTCAGTAGACCGCCGATGCGGCAACAAGTAAAGCGTTCAAATTCTAGGCATACAAGAAGTGCTGCGGCCAATGCAGCAGGATTTCCGTGGTGCAGAGGCGCGCTAAAGCCAAAGAGATTGCGCCGGAAATTAAATACAAGCTGAATTCGGTGCAAGAGCGACTGGTAGCGCTGAAACGGCTGACTTCGATACGGAGAAGGCGCAAGCATTGGCGAATCCGCTTGATAAAGACAGCGTCATTTTTATCGGCTCGCACTACCCAATTCACAAGCATCCACCTCTATTTTATGCTGGAAGCCCCACCTGAACGGTGAGGATATATGTGCTGATAGATCTTAGACGAGCACTACGAAGTGCCCCTGTCTGAACAAGATTGTTCACGAATACAGCTCCCCGATGATCCTAGAATAGCGCCGCGATATAAAAAGCATATAATTCCCCCTTAAGTCACACTGAGTGACATGAATCAAAAGGTAGGTTTGTTGTTATAGATTTACCCTTGGGTAGTAGTTTTGATGTGGAGGATGTATTACACTCCAACCTATTAAGGTTCAGCTCAATAAGTGAGTGATAGTTGTTGCGCTAGCAAGCAACTCTAAGAGATGCGTTAGGGACTTGGTAGTTGTAATTGCAAGTCCTAACTTAAAGAAAATTTACTAGCCAGTCTATATTTTATTATTTCAATCTAACTTTCTCATTTCTTATCAGCAAAGGAACGTCTCATGTCAAACTACAAGGATCTTCTGGCACAGCGTGATGCACTGGAAGCTCAGATTCAAGAGGCCCGTAAGGTCGAAGTTGCTGCAGCTGTTGCCAAAGTGCGCGAGTTGGTGGCTGATTTCGGGCTGACTGCCGAAGATGTCTTCCAGACAACTCGTGCACGCAGCGGCTCGACAAAGGGCAGCACCGTTGCGGCCAAATACCGGGACCCCAACACTGGCGCCACCTGGACTGGTCGCGGCAAGCCGCCGACTTGGATCAAGGATCAGGATCGCGAGCAATTCCTGATCAAGTGATTGGTGTCTAGAGGGTGTAAACCCGCTAAGAGGAGGAACAGCAGTTCCCTTAATATGAGGCTGCTGTCATTCCTCCCTTTTGATGGCCCCTCTACCCAGCCCTTGTGCTGGGTTTTTTTTGGCCAGTTGTGGCCTGTTGTCTTCTTCGTCGTTGCATGGTCTGTCATTGGGCCAATGCCTGTACCGAATATCTGATCGCCAATGCTGGCGACCAATGTGAGTCTTCGGGTATTCCACTTTGCCCTTGCCATGCCAGGTGAAGCATTTTATATTACATGACCGGCACAAGAATTTCTCAAATAACCGCCGTTCAATAGATTCCTGAGGTCTGTCATTTCCCGGAAGGTGATTCATGACTGAACACATTGCGCTGTCGCCTTTGCCCGAAGATACCGTGGTGATTGATCTGTGGCTCGAACACAGTTCGGCGGCTGATCGAGACCCAATTGGCTTGAAAGGGGAGCCCTCGTATCGATACTTCTGGAACACCTGGGTCCATTACCTCAAGACTGGTGGAAACGGAGCCCAGCCCGATGCCATCGCCTGGAACGAGGTGACCAATGTCGATGTGGTGAGGTTTCTCCAGTCTGGGCCCACGTCGCGCAAGGCTGGTGCCAAGGTCAGCGACATCACCCGGCGCCGCTATTGGCGACTGCTGGAGCGGATCTACGAGTATGCGAGGTATCAGGGCTGGGTGGCCAGTAACCCGGCCAAGGCTCTGGAAGAGGTAGACCAGCCGCCCAAAGAGGATCACCAGGGCGCCATCATGACGCCGGCAGTCTGGGAGGCCCTGCAGCGCCTGTTGGAGAAGGCGGAATCAGATGACCCTGTGCACCTCAGAAACCACGCCTTGCTGCTTTGCCTCACAGAGCTGGCCTTGACGCCGATGGAGGTACGGCAACTCTCGCTCTCATCCGTGCTGTTCGCTCAGGAGGCTGGCCAGCAGCGGGCCCAGGCCCTGCAGCTCGATGGGCCTGGGCCAAATCAGCGCCGTCGCATGGTGCTGCCGGCGAATGCTGCCCGTGCGATCGAGGCGTGGTTGCTTGTCCGTGGCCAGGTGGCCAGTGGGCCTGATGTTCCCGCGCTCTTTTGCACGGGGCAGGGGGCCAAGAATGGCGCGAAAGGGGAGATGACCTCGGTCATGCTGTTCTACGTGGTGGGCGAGGCGATCAAGTTGGCGGCCGACATAGCCAAGCAGGATCCGCCTGTTCGCCTTGGGCCTCAGATCGTGCGCAACACGCGCCTGGTCATGTGGCTCAACGAATGCGTTCCTGCGAGCCAGGTGGCCATCTGGGCGGGCCTAAAGAATGTGAAGGGTCTCTACCACCTACGAGAGCACCTGAACCCCGAGGTGCGCATCACAGTGAAGAACGTGCGGGATGACGAATAGAGGTATTTATATTACGTGACTGCCGTACTTCATCGGTCAAGCAGCTCGTTTATCCAAACGGGTGGGGCATGGCAGCACTTGTGCGCAGCAGCCGCTGCGTGCTGAGGCAGACGAGGCCTGTACTGGCCCCAATGTTCAGGTCGAAGCTTCTTCGCTGAGGCTCATCAGTTGCGCTCGTGCTTCGCGCACGCCCATCTTGAGCACCGCCTGCAGGCGATCCAGTTGCGCGGCGCGAGGGGAGACCTTCCCAGTCTCCCACTTGTAGACGCTCAGGCTGGAGGCCCCAATCAGTGCAGCCATCTGCTTTTGCGTAAAGCCCAAGGCTTCACGCTTGGCGATCAGGGCCTCGTGGTTGAAGGTGGCTGCTTTGGGCTTGCCAGGCTCGGCGGGTGCAGTGGATTTAGGGGCTTTGGCCTCCGCACCGGAAAGTAACTTTTCGACGGCCTTGGCCAAGCTTCGAAGTTGTGCCGCCTGTGTTTTGTTGTCGCGTTTGAGTGCAGCGATCTCAGAACGATATGCCGTCACCGCTTTGCGCAGGCTGGCCACGTCGTCTTTGACTTCCTTGCGAGCTATGCGTGCGACCTCTGAACGAAACGATTCGGAAAACGCGGTCATGGTGTCATTCCATGGGATGGCAAGGTGTTTAGCTTGCCAGAAAATGAAAGCCGCCCAAGGCGATGAGCCTGGAGCGGCGATACAGGGGTAGGGCAGGGCCCAACACCCCCATTACTTCGAAGCAGCCTTGTCAGCCTTGCGCTTGGCTGCCTTGGGATCCACCACGGCCTTGAATTTGGCACCAGCCACGAACTTGGGCAGGGTTGTTGCCGGAATCTTGATGGCTTCGCCCGTAGAAGGGTTCTTGCCTTGACGTGCTGCGCGTTTGGCCGACTTGAAGGTACCGAAGCCCACGAGCTGGACGGCATCACCCTTCTTGACGGTCGTTTGAATGGTCTCGATCAGGGTGTCGAGGACAGCGTTGGCTGCTGCCTTGGTCAGGTCATTCTTGGTAGCCAGGATTTCAACGAGTTCAGCGCGGTTCATGATGTTTGAGTGCGAGCTTGCATGTGCAAGTTCATTGTTGAACAAGCCTGCGTTATAGCCGATCCCACATTGCGTATTTCAGCGATCCCGGGCAGTGCTTTCAGTCTGATCTCGGGCGGCATTTCAGAGCGATGCCGGGCAGTGTTTCAGCGTGATGCCGGGCACACCCTGAGCCCTCATATGACGGTGCCAATGGTAGCGTGCTTGCCCGGGATCGTTTGAAACGGCTTTACTTGCCGCGCAGCGACTCCCCCTTGAGCGCGATGCGATGGGCCCCGTGAACGAGTCGATCAAGGATGGCGTCGGCCAGCGTGGGCTCCTCCAGCCAGGCGTGCCAACTGGCCACGGGTAATTGGCTGGTGACCAGTGTTGCGCGGGTCTTTACGCGGTCGTCGAATACCTCGAGCAAGTCGTTGCGTTCGGGAGCCGTGATGGGGCTGATGGCGAAGTCGTCAATCAGCAGCAAATCCAGCTTGGCCAATTGGGCCAGGCGCTTGCCGAAACTGCCATCGCCATGGGCGATACGCAACTCCTCGAGCAGCCGGGGTGCACGCGTGTACAGCACACTGAAACCCATGCGGGCGGCCTGCTGTGCCAGTGCACAAGCCAACCAGGTTTTGCCGCACCCGGTGGCCCCGGTGATCAAGACGTTGCGCCCTTGGCGCAGCCAGTCGCCACTGCTCAAAGCGAGGATGAGCTGTCGGTCCAGGTTGCGAGAAGCGCGCCAATCGATATCGGCGATGCAGGCTCCACTGACCTTCAGGCGGGCGGCCTTGAGCAGCCGCTGCAGACGCCGGCCATCTCGCCAGTCGACCTCGCTTTGTACCAGCATGGCCAGTCGGTCTTCAAAGCCGAGCTCTGCTGCGGCGCTGCTATGGGCCTGCTCTTGCAGGGCCGCAATCATGCCGTCCAGGCGCAGGGTGCGAAGCTGTTCGAGGGTGTGTTGTTTGAGCATGGTGGTGTCGTTCCAATTCAGTGGTAGTACTCGGCGCCGCGCACGTTGTCGTGCTCCGGCAATCGGGTCTGGATGGGGTGCTCGGTCTCGAACAGATTGACCTGGTGGTCCAGGCCACTGGCGAGAATGGAGCTGATGCTTTTGTAGAACGGCGCCCGAATGGACTGAGCCCGGGCGCACGCCGCCTCGAGTCGCTCGGCGACGTACTTGCGCTTCAGACTCATCAAGCCCAGGCAAGAGCGGTAGCCCTGCTCGGGGTGCGGACGGTGCTCCATCTGCCAGCGCACCACGGCGGCAGTGGCGGCCCCCACCCGTTCGCCCCAGGCAATGAGCTTGGCGGGCGTCCATTGCAGATGCTCGCGGTGACTGGCCGGCATGTGCTCTGGCGTTGTGGTGTGGGCGCCGACCTGGGTGCTCAGCGGGTGTATGGCCACACGCTGGTTCTTGTGCAAGACCTCCAGCGTGGTGGCGCTCACGCGCAACTCCACTGGGATGCCCGTCAGGTGATGGGGCACGCTGTAGTAGTGCCCCTTGTAGTCGACGTGGTAGTCAATGTTTGGGCGCGCGGCCTTGAAGGTGGCGATCTGCATGCGCTCGGCAGGCAGGGGCTGCAAGGCCGGTTGATCGAGCTGCTCGAAGGCGCTACGCCAGGCATCCTGGCAGGCGTTTAAAAGCTCGGGAATTGAGCTCGGTGAGCAGTTGTGCAATGGCCTGATTGAGCACGCCCAAGCTGAAGAAGACACGGTTGCGTAGCCTGGCCAAAATCCAGCGCTCGACCAATAAGACGGCGCCCTCGACCTTGGGTTTGTCGCGCGGATGAGCGGGGCGCGCAGGCAAGACGGTGGTGCCGTAGTGGCTGCACAACTCCTGCATCAGGCGGTGCAGACGCGGTTCGTAGCGGTCGGGCAAGATGGCCACGGCACGCGGTTGATCGGGCACCAATAAGCGGACCACGCCACCGAAGAACTCGAGCGCGGCAACGGTGCTGGCCGCCCAATGCTCGGCGGTCTGCGCCTGGGTGGCGCAGGCAAATGTGTAATTGGATGCACCCAGCACAGCGACGAAGATCTGGGCTTGGGTGATCTCACCCGTGGCACGATCAACGATGGGCATGGTCTGGCCGGCGAAGTCCAGAAAGGCACGCTCGCCGGCGACGTGGACTTGGCGCATGGAGCGCTTCAAGGTCTTGGCCCAGGCGGCGTACTTGACGCAAAACGAGGTGTATTTGTAGGCCGCACCGCTGTGTCGCTGGGTGTATTCCTCCCAAAGCAGTTGCAGGGTCACGCCAGGGCGTTTGAGCTCCTGATGGATGAGGCTCCAGGTGGCGGCTCGCTGGGGCCACAGCGGGGCGATACAGCCGAGCCTCGAGTTCGTCGTCGCTGAGGGTGCTGGCGGTGGGCTAATCGATGGCCGCAGCTCGTGCGTAGCGCGCTAGGTCAGAGACGGTGGATTTGGGGATGCCCAAGGCCGAGCTGACTTGGCGCTGGGTGAGTTTGGCTTCGAGAAGAAGTTGAAGAGTTTGTCTGATCTTGCGCATAAGGACCCTTGAAGTGGGCATTGCTGGCTCCGTTGAAAAACGGCGCGAGCGTATGCCCGGTTGGGTCAAATGAGCGCTGGGGTGGTTTGCCCGGGATCAGTTTGAAAAACTGCCCGAGATCGGTTTGAAACGTTGCCCGGGATGTTCTGAAATGCTGCCCGGCTTCAGCTGAAACGCTGCCCGAGATCCGCCTGAAATGCCGTCCGGGATCGGCTGAAATACGCACCACATAGTGCCTTGAGCGCTCGATCTAACTCCCCAGGCTGGGTCGCAGGATTTGGTGAAGGCCAGCCCGAGCAGGGTCACTGGAGGCTGGGTGAGAGATTTGTTGGGGTGCGACGGGTATGGTGAGGATTTTGTTGGGTTCGATACAGGCAACTTAGGTGAGCGTTTTGTTGTGCCGCAGGGTCGTTCTCGTGCCAGTAGGGCCCTGCATAGAATGAGCACCCTATGTTCAATGAAATTCGCGCTCTCGATCAGCAGATCTCCCAACTCCGCGCTCAACGCGATGAGTTGTTCAAAATCCAGAAAGCCGAAGCGGTCAAGTTGGTCAGGTCGCTGGTGAATCAGTTTCAGCTGACCCCGGCCCAGGTCAATCTCAGCTCGCTCAGTCGCAGCCAGGCGCCAGTGAAGTTGAAGCGGCCAACGACCTTCTACGATCCCAACCGTGGGCTGTCGTGGGACGGCACCCTCTCTGGCAAGGGGCGTAAGCCCGACTGGATCAAGGCCGCGATCGAGGACGGAACGATCGAGTTTTTCCGGGTGAACGTTCAGCGCGCTGCCTGAACTGCCCCTCCGCAGCCTAGGCTCTCACGGCAGGAACCTCATCCCACCGCGTGGTGTATTGCGGGGTACGGCGCTCCTGTCGCATCGTCCTAGTTTTCGGCTGGATTTCGGCGCCTGTGCTGGCCACATGGATAGTTCCTCTTCCATACCGAACGTTGAGCCCATCGAGCGCCGCCATCAACAGAGCACGGTCTCGGCCCACTTTTCCTCCTCTTAGGCCTGTCGCGGCATCAAGATCCCCGGGCACCGAGAGATCCAGTTCTGTGCTGGTCTAATTTCCCCGGACACCTCAATAGGTGGAATTCACCTGGACGAGGAACATGAGCAAGAGAGAACGAAGGACATTCAACGCGGAATTCAAGCTGCAAGTTGTGCAGATGAT
>Ga0066798_10001220_pt1 | contig 11384 bp, 8 predicted proteins | sample PersoiDNA2013203_FD_70961 | JGI IMG/M metagenome (GOLD analysis project Ga0066798, IMG submission 70961) | Permafrost soil microbial communities from the Arctic, to analyse light accelerated degradation of dissolved organic matter (DOM) -... | ecosystem: Environmental > Terrestrial > Soil >...
CGGTTTTGCCTTGTCCACCGGCGCCTACCGCGACTATGGCTGCGACATGACGGCCAATAGCATCGCCCAGGCGCGCGATGTGCTCGATGCGCTCGCTTATGCGCGGCGCCAGAGCTGGGTCGACCCCGGGCATATCGTCGTGGCAGGCCAGTCGTACGGCGGCCTGGCGACCATGGCGCTGGCCACGGCCGCCTTGCCCGGCGTGCGTGGCCTGCTCAATTTCGCAGGCGGCCTGCGCGTCGACAAGCCCGCATGCGACTGGCAATCTGCGCTGGCCAAGGCCTATGCCACTTTCGGCGCTTACAGCCACGTGCCCAGCTTGTGGCTGTATGGCGCCAACGATTCCTATTTTGGCCCGCAACTGGCGCAGCGCTGGTACCGTTCGTACACGGGTTCGGGCGGCCAGGCTGAATTGTTTGCTTACGGCGCCTTCAAGCGCGACGCGCATCTGACCCTGGGCAGCCGCGACGGCGTGGCCGTCTGGCTGCCCAGGGTAGAGCGCTTCCTGGAAGCGATCGGCATGCCGACGCAAACCGTGTATAGCGTGATCGATCCGCCGCCACCGCCTGAAACGCATTTTGCGCTGCTGGACGATGTGGGCGCCGTGCCTTACCTGGCCGACCAGGGCCGCGCCGCCTATCGCGCTATTCTGGGCAAGCAGCTGCCGCGCGCTTTCGCCGTGTCGGAAACGGGCGCCTGGGGCTGGGCCGAAGAGGGCGAGAGCCCCGATTACCGGGCGCTGGCCTCCTGCCAGCAAAGCAGCAGCAAGCCCTGCCATTTGTACCTGGTAGACGACAGCGTAGTCTGGCCGGGCGGCGTCAATGCCGGCAATGCCAGCGCCGCCGGTGGCGCTGAATAGGCGGGTTCGCACGATAGTTGTCGCCGAAATGGGGAGCGGGCGAATATACTAGGGGAAAAGGGAGGCTCACAGCTTCCCATCCGCCCTTATTTCAAGCGAGAATACACCCCTATGGCGTCATCCCCAGAAAACCTCAGCATGGCCGTGTTTTGCGACTTCGAAAACGTCGCGCTCGGCGTACGCGATGCAAACTACGAAAAATTCGATATCAAGCCTATCCTCGAGCGCTTGCTGCTCAAGGGCAGCATCGTGGTCAAGAAGGCGTATTGCGACTGGGACCGCTATAAAAGCTTCAAGTCGACCATGCATGAAGCGAATTTCGAACTGATCGAAATTCCCCATGTGCGCCAGTCCGGCAAGAATTCGGCTGACATCCGCCTGGTGGTCGATGCGCTCGACCTGTGCTACACCAAGGCCCACGTCAATACCTTCGTCATCATCAGTGGCGATTCCGACTTTTCACCGCTGGTCTCCAAATTGCGTGAAAACGCCAAGCAGGTGATCGGCGTGGGCGTCAAGCAGTCGACTTCCGATTTACTGGTGGCGAACTGCGACGAATTCATTTTCTACGATGATCTGGTGCGCGAAAGCCGCCGCACGGCTGCCAAGCGCGATGCGCGCGAAGCGCCTGCCGTCAAGCGCTCGCCGGACGAAGAAGTGCGCCGCAAGGAAAAATACGAGTCGCGCAAGACCGAGGCGATCGAGATGGCTGTCGCCACCTTCGATGCGCTGGTCTCCGAGCGCGGCGACAGCGGCAAGATCTGGGCCTCGATGCTGAAGGAAGCGATCAAGCGCCGCAAACCCGATTTCAGCGAATCGTATTACGGTTTCCGCACCTTCGGCAACCTGCTGGAAGAAGCGCAAACGCGCGGTTTGCTGGAATTTGGCCGCGATGAAAAGTCGGGCGCTTATGTTTACCGCAGCAGTGGCGCTGTTGCTACGCCTGTCGTTGATGCCAATGCCGAGACCGAACAGCAAGCCGTGGCAGTGGACGCCGCCACCACGCCGGAAGAGCATCAGCGTGAAGGCGGCCGCCGCGAATCGCGCCGCAATGGCCGTGGTGGACGCAAGCAGAACGATCACCGCCGCAATGAAGCTGCGCCGCAGCCTGCCGTGCCGGTGGCCGAGCTGGAAGCGCCTGCTGTCGCGTTTGAACAGTATCAGGAAGCGCCGCAGTTGGAGGTGGCGCCCGAGGTGGCGGAAGCGCCTGCAGTGGCTGACGAAGGCAATGCCAAGCGCGGCACACGCCGCAATGGCCGTGGCGGTCGCAAGAATGGCGACGCTGGCCGTGATGCAGGCCGCGAGGCGCGCGCTGCTGTTGTCGAAACGGTCGCCGAAGTCGTGGCGCCGGCGCCAGACCCTGTGCCGGTAATCGAAGTGAGTTCCGAGCCGGTTGCCGAGGCCAAACCGAAAGCCAAGCCGCGCACACCGGCACGCAAGGTGGCGGCGGCGAAGAAACCTGCCAAGAAAGCGGCCGAAGCTGTCGTCGAAGCCGCGCCCGTGATCGAAGTGGCGCCTGTGGAAGTGCCGGTAGCCGAAGACAAGCCGGCCAAGGCGCCACGCAAGGCAGCGCCACGCCGCCCTGCGCGCAAGAAGGCTGAAGCTGCTTAATTGATCCAGTAAGTTGATCCAGTAAGCTGGGGCCGGGGCAGATGCGACGCGTTTGCCCCGGCCTTTTTCGTCAACCGTGTACGATAAGCCTGTTTTCAATGCGGCGGGCGGTCCACGATGTACTACGGCGAACGGTTCAACAGCATTTCCCATACGGTAGGCGCGGCGTTGGCCGCTATCGGCGGCATCATCCTGATCGTTGCCGCTGCCCGCACGGGCGACCCGTGGAAAATCGTCAGCTGCAGCGTCTATGCGGCGATGTTGCTGACCTTGTATCTCACTTCCACCCTGTACCATAGCGTGCGCGGCAAGGCCAAGGCCGTGCTGCAGCGGCTCGACCACTGCGCCATCTATCTGCTGATAGCAGGTACTTACACGCCTTTCATGCTGGTGACCCTGCGCGGGCCGTGGGGCTGGTCGCTATTCGGCGTCGTGTGGGGCCTGGCGCTGCTCGGCATCACCCAGGAATACCTGTACGCCAAGGGGGCGCGCATCCTCTCGCTGGTGATTTATGTGGCCATGGGCTGGCTGGTGGTGATCGGCATCAAGCCGCTGCTGGCGGCGCTGGAGTGGAACGGTTTCCTGTGGCTGGTGGCTGGCGGCCTGTGCTACACGGGCGGCATCGTTTTTTATGCCACCGACCACAAGCTGCGCCATGGCCACGGCATCTGGCATCTGTTCGTGCTGGCGGGCAGCTGCTGCCATTTTGCCGCCATTTTGTTCTATGTTACCTGACGTTGCCTGGCGGTCTCACTATTGCCATGATTCCATTATAATGGCGCGATATGTGAAATAGAGACAACAATGGATATCAATTCGGACGACCTGAAAATCTTCGTCACCGTCATCGACAGTGGCACCCTGAGCGCGGCCGCCGTGCATCTGGGACAAACTACCTCGGGCGTCAGCCGCGCCCTGTCGCGGCTGGAAGACAAGCTGGCCACGTCCTTGCTGACGCGTACCACGCGGCGCATGGAATTGACGGAAGAAGGGCAATTGTTCCTGGACCGGGCGCGCACCATCCTCGACGCAATGGAAGAGGTGGAGGAGTCGATACGCATCCGCCACCAGAAGCCGGCCGGCCGTTTGTGCATCGATGCCGCCTCGCCCTTCATGCTCCATTGCGTGGTGCCCCATGTGGCCGAGTTTCGCGCCATGTATCCGGAGATCCGCCTGGAATTGAGCAGCAATGACCAGATCGCCGACCTGCTGGAACACCGCACCGACATCGCCATCCGCATCGGCGCGCTCAGCGATTCGACCCTGCATGCGCGCGCCCTGAGTTCCAGTCCGCTACACGTGCTGGCCACGCCGGCCTACCTGGCGCGCCATGGCGAACCGCGCACGCCGGAAGAGCTGGCCGGCCACGCCTTGCTGGGGTTTGCCCAATACGAGCTGGGCAACAGCTGGCCGCTGCGCCACGCGACGGGCAACAGCCTGCAGATCGTGCCCGCGCTGGCCGCCTCCAGCGGAGAAACCTTGCGCCAGCTGGCGCTGAACGACCAGGGCATCGTCTGCCTGTCCGACTTCATGACGAAGCATGACATCGCCGCCGGCCGCCTGGTGCGCATACTGCAGCCGTTCTACACGGGCTACCGCCAGCAGATCCACGCCGTCTATTACCGCAACACGCAGTTGTCGCAGCGCATCAGCTGTTTTCTGGAGTTCCTGCAGCAAAAATTGTAAAGGCTGGCTGGCCTGTGTGACAAAGAACGTATTTTGTGATGGGTGGCAGATGTTAGTGTTGTGATTTAATTATCTGGACTCTTCATGAAAACACTGTTTGCCATCGCTGCGCTGCTGTGCACTGGATCTGCCTGTGCCGCTGATACTGTCTGGGTGGGCAAGGCCGATTGCCGCATTGCCGAAAATTCACGCGTGACCGGACAGTCGCCTGACTGGAATGGCGCTTGCAAGGATGGTTATGCCAGTGGTCCCGGCGCCTTGCAATGGAGTAAGGATGGCAAGGAAACGGAACGTTATGAAGGCAATCTGAGTAAAGGTGTGCCTGACGGCGCCGGTATTGCACAGTGGGCAGACGGCAGCCTGCATGAAGGGACATATCGCGAAGGAAAGCTGCATGGCGCAGCAACTGTCGTGTTTGCCAGCAAGAGTCAGCTGAGGGGAACGTTCGAGCAGGGCCGTGTGGTCGGCGACGTCAAGTTTGACGACCAATCGGGTAGTCTTTATGAGGGCGGCTGGGGCGACGATGGTCCGGAAGGCCGTGGCACCAAGGTATTTGCCCTGGGTGGCAGTTATCGTGGTTTATGGCACAAGGGAAAGCCTGTCGGTGATGGCGAAATTCTCTATCCCAACGGACAAGTACTGAAAGGCAGCTTCAATGGCAGCTTCCTGTTGAAGGGGCAGGAGGCAACGCCGGCGGAGTTGGCAAAACGCTACGAGGTCAAGCATAAGCAGCCTCCGACAGGTTCGCACCTGGCCGAGGTGGCCGCTTCTGGTTATTTCGTGCCACCGGAAAAGCCCTATGCCGGATTGACGCCGGAACAGCAGCGCGCCGTAAAAAGTTTCTATCATATCCTGCAAGAAGACGATGTCCCGCCATATCCGGCCAACGGCAATGGCGAGCTGTCGCGCCACCTGAGTGCATTGATACCGCGCATGGACAAGTTCGGCCATGTGAAGGCCAATGTCAGCGTGGATGAAAAAGGCGTGCCGCAGAGCGTTGCCTTGCTCAGCATGCCTAGCCCCCAGTCCGGCGAACTGGTCGCCTCCATGCTGATGCTGATCAAATATACGCCGGGCAGTTGCGCCGGCCAGCCATGTGCCATGGCCGTGCCTTTTAGCTACCTGCTTGATAATTGACTGTATCGCGGGATATGGCTGACTCGCTGCTCTGCTTGCGCAGCAGCGCCTCTATCTCCTGCGCCGGCAGTGGCTGGCTGAAGTAAAAGCCTTGTACTTCATCGCAGCCGTGGCGGCGCAGATAGTCCAGCTGCTCTGCCGTTTCCACGCCCTCGGCCACCACCCGCAGTTTCAGATTGTGCGCCAGGGCGATGATGGATACCACGATGGCAGCGTCGTCGGCGTCGCGCGCCACATCGTTGATGAAGCTGCGGTCTATCTTCAGCACATCGATGGGGAAAGTGCGCAAATAGGCAAAGCTGGAATAGCCGGTGCCGAAATCGTCGATCGACAACTTCACCCCCAGCGCCTTCATGTCATGCAACTGGCTGACGGCCAGCGCCACGTCGTGCATGAACAGGCTTTCCGTCAATTCCAGTTCCAGGCAGGCTGGCGGCAGCTGCGTTTCCGCCAGCACCGTGGCGATCGACGCCACCAGGTTCGGTTCATTGAACTGGCGTGCCGACAGGTTGACGGCCAGGCGCAGCGCGCCCAGGCCGGCCGCATGCCAGCGCTGCACTTGTGCGCATGCCTGGCGCATGACCCAGGCGCCAATCGGCACGATCAAGCCCGTATCTTCGGCCAGTGCGATGAAGCGCTGCGGCGCCACCATGCCCAGATCAGGATGGAGCCAGCGCAGCAGCGCTTCCACGCCGACGATGCGGCCGCTGGCCAGGTCCAGCTGCGGCTGGTAATGCAGCACGAATTGTCCCCGCTCCAGCGCATTGCGCAGCGCCGTTTCAATGCGCAGCCGTTCCAAGGTAGCCTGGTTCATGGCGGAAGTGTAGAACTTGATGTTGTTGCGTCCTTGCTTCTTGGCGCAGTACATGGCGATGTCAGCCTGTTCGATCAGGTTTTGCGTTTCGCCGTTGAGCGTGACGTCGCCCGGCGCATCGTGTTGCGAGCCGTCATAGACGGCCACGCCGATGCTGCAGGTGACAAAAAACTCCTTGCCATCGAGCAGGACGGGCTGCGCCACGGCGTCCATCACGCGCTGCACGATGGCGGCGCTGAGCGCCTCGTCGTCCTGTTCGGACAGGATGGCGACGAATTCATCGCCGGACAGGCGCGCCACGGTGTCGCTGTCGCGCAAGCTCGTTTGCAGTCTTGCAGCGATGGTTTTCAACAGCAGGTCGCCGGCCTTGTGGCCCAGGCTGTCGTTGACGAACTTGAAGCGGTCCAGGTCGATCAGCAGCACCCACAGTGCGCGCCCCTTGCGGCGCGACAGCGCCATCGCCTGCGTCAGGCGGTCGCGCAGCAGGGCGCGGTTGGGCAGCCCTGTCAGCACATCGTGGTGGGCGATATGCTGGATCTGCTGTTCCGCCATTTTGCGCTCGGTGATATCCGAGCCTGTGCCCCGGTAGCCGCAAAACTCGCCCAGCTCATTGAATAGCGGTTCGCCATTGATGCTGAACCAGCGCAGCTGGCCCGCGCGGTCATGCATGGAGTATTCCAGGTTCGAGAACGGCAGGCGCGATTCCAGGTTGGCGATATGCTGTTTGCCCCAGCGCGCATTGCGCATTTCGGCATTGTGGTGCCAGCGCGTCATGCCGATGAAGCGTTCCGGCGGCATGTTGGACTTGTCGCTGAAACCGCTGGTGATGTGGGTGAAGCAGAGGTTGACGTCCTGCTCCCAGTACCAGTCCGAAGACAGGGCCAGCAGCCGGCGAAAGCGTTTTTCACTTTCCTGCAGCGCCCGCTCCGTGCTCTGGCGCGCACGCACGTCCGCGCTGAGCAGCTCATTGCTGCGTTTGAGGTCGGCCGTGCGCTGCTCGACCAGCTTTTGCACGCGGCGCGAGCGCTGTGTCAGCGACTGCACGAAGGCGGCCGTCAGCACGCTGAACAGCAAGCCCGTGATGAGCGCCAGCAGCGAGCCCAGATGGTCTTCCAGGAACGGACGCGGATGGGCCACCACGCGCACATGCCAGGGCCGGCCAGCGGAGGCGAAGGCACGGTCGTAATGGCTATGGTAGGCAAAGCGCAGCCAGCGCGGCAGCTTCAGCCAGCTTTTCTCCGCGCTGCCGGCTGCCAGATGGCCATGCTGGAAGATCAATGCCTGCGGGTCCGCGCTGACGCTGGCGTAGACGCTCACTTCCAGTTGCGGGTCGCTCAGCAGATCGGCGCGCGCGAGTATTTTCCATACCAGTTCGCTGCTGCGGATAACGACGGCCGTTTCGCCGCTCAGTGCCGCGCGCCGCTGCTCCAGCGTATGCAGCGGCAGGCCATGGCGGTAGACGGGACGCAGGATGATAAAGCCGCCTTGCAGTCCCTGGGCCAGGCTCAGCAGGCCGGTGGCGGCGGCCTGGCTGCTGTGCAGGGACTGTTCCAGCGCATCTGCGAGAGGGCCATTGGGCCGCACATTCAAGCCGAAGGCGGCGATATTGTCTTGCAGTGGTTCCAGGTAATCGATCACCAGATAGTTGGCGTGGTCAGTGGCCGGCCGCACAAGGCCGTCGCGCAATTCAGTGATGCCGTGGCCGGGTACGATACGCTGCAAATCCGCTTCGAAGGCCGGGCGCTGCGCCTGCGACACATCGCGGTGAAAACTGAAGGCCTGGATGTAGGGATGGCGCTGCAGCAGCGGCGCCGTGAAGTCGCGGAATTGTTTGCGCGTGACGGGCACGATGGCGGCAAACAGCTGGTTCGTGGTGTTCAGCACTTCGGCCGCGTCATCAATGCCCCGTTCAATCACGGCCACGCGTGCGCCAGCCCGCTGTTGCAGGCTCAGGGTCATCTTGTCGTATTCAAGCTGGCTGATGGCGGCGAACAGCACGCCCGTCACGCACAAGCCGCAGGCCAGGGTCAGCGCGGCCGCGGTGGAAATGGACAATGGCAGGCGGCCACGCAACATGGGTTTTCCTATCTGACTTCAGGGGCAATATCGAGGGGGACATCGTTCAGCGGCGCCTGCGGAGGGCGCGAAGGCGGTAGTTTGTCATAAACCTTGGCCTCCATGCAGATTTTGCGCCCAGTATGTGCAAATATGCAATAAAAAATCGCGGGCTGCCGCCTGCGGCCGGCTCCCGGCGGCATGCCGCCGCTGCTTTCTGAGTGATGCTTTGTTGCATTAGGAGAAATCTGATAAGCTCCCGTGAGCATAGCCGATTGATAGTCAATTGATACGTATCTGATACTCCTCAGTTGATACCCGGTTGATACCCGATTCATCCTCCGCACAGAGAGGTGGCGGGCTGGCCACCTGCTGCAACGCAGTGCCGTAACAGGCGCCATGGAGACGACATGTTTTTGGATCACCCCATCATTACGGCCACGAATAGTTTTACGGAACCCGACCGCATCGAGCGGCTGACCCGCGTGTATGGTTATGCGGCGGCGCTGGCCGACCAGGCTGGCAATCTGCTGTTCATCGAAAAAGTGGCGCAGATCCACGACCACAAGGGGACCTTGATCGTGTTCTGGCATGAAGCGCCCGGCGAGCTGGAAAAACAGTATTTCGTGCAAGCCTGGGCCAGCAAGATAGGCGACGGCAGCACCAATGTCGAACACGAAATCTGATGGCGCGCGTGCCTGAACGGCGCTAGCATAATCCCCATGGATATCCAGACCCTGGTACTGGCCCTGGCGCTTGGCAACCTGAGCCTGTGCGCAGCCCTGTTTTTTTTCGAGTACGAACGCAAGCAATCCCTGAGCATGTCTACCTGGGCAGTGGCCAAGCAGTGCCAGGCGCTCGCCTGGTGTTTGCTGTATTTCAAAGGCGTGCTGCCCGATTTCCTGTCCATTTTATTGGCGAACAGTTTGCTGTTTGCCGGCATGGCGCTCGATGCTGGCGCCTTGTGGCAGGCTGCCGGACATGGCCGCTGGCGCCGCATCGTACTGCCGGCGCTGGCCCTGGCCGTAGCGCTGTTTGCGCTCTGCTACCTGTCCGATGTGCTGCCCGTGCTGCGCAGCGCCGGCGCCTCGCTGATCATCGCCGGATTCTTCCTGGCCGGTGTGGCGGCGCTGTGCCTGAAGTGGCCTGAGGCGAGCATGCTGCGCCGTTTCCTGGTCGTCAGCATGGGGCTATTGTCATTGCTGCTCGCAGCGCGTGGCCTGCTGTCGGTGATGGCGCCTGGCCTTGACGGGGAGCGGGTGCAGCCGGGCGGTTTCGGCGCGCTGTATTTAAGCACCCTTTATTTGATGATGCTGACGAATGCGTTTGGCTATCTGCTGCTGTCGCGCGAAAAACTGGGGCTGGAACTGGCGCGGCTGGAGGTGTTCGACGCGGCCACTGGCGTGCCGAACCGGCGCGGTTTTTACCAGGCGCTGGCGCCGTGGATGGCGCTGGCGCGCCGGCCCGGCCTGCCGACGGCGCTGGTGGTGTTCAAGATCGATCACTTCAAGCGCGTCAATGACAGTTACGGTCATCCGGTTGGCGACGCCGTGCTCAAAACGGTGGTCGATATCTGCCGCCAGCAATTGCGCGACAGCGACTTGATGGGCCGCCTGGGAGGCGCCGAATTCGCTATCCAGCTGCCGCGCACCACCCTGGCCGACGCATTGATGGTGGCCGAGCGCATCCGCGCCGCCGTGGCCAGTCTGCCCGTCAAGACAGAGCGCGCTGTATTGAGCCTGACGGCCAGCCTGGGCGTGACGACCGTGCGCGCCGAGGACAGCACGGTCAGCCTGTTCAAGCGTGCGGACGAAGCGCTGCAGGCGGCAAAGCAGGGTGGCCGCAACCGCGTGGCCGAAGCCCGGCCAGCCAGCACACTGGACGTGTGAATCTCCTAACTTTCATTTAAGCTAAGTAAGCTAAGATGCGCTGCAGGCCTTAGCGCCTGCCGCCGCTGCTTGCATGCGTCCTCCGTTCACTCTTGTCAGGCTTATTCATGAAAAGTATCAGATCCCTACCTATATGGCCGCTGGCCGCACCGATTGCCGGTTGGCTGTTTTTGCTGGGCGCCAGCTTCGGCTTCGGCGGAGCCTACCAGATCCTGCTGGTGATCGGCTTGATCGGCAGCGTGCTGGCTGCCGTGTATCACGCGGAAGTGGTGGCCCACCGTATCGGTGAACCTTACGGCACCCTGGTGCTGGCGCTGGCCGTGACCCTGATCGAGGTGGCGCTGATCGTCTCGCTGATGCTGGCAGGCGGGCCGGAGACGACGGGCCTGGCGCGCGACACGGTGTTTGCCGCCATTATGATTATTTTGAATGGCATCGTCGGCATTTGCCTGCTGCTGGGGGCCGGCCGGCACAAGGAGCAGAGTTTCGGCCTGCTGGGCGTGAGCGCTTCGCTGGCCACGCTGGCGGCGATTGCCATCCTGACCCTGGTGCTGCCCAATTACACCTCGAGCGCGGCCGGCCCATTCTACAATTCCAGCCAGCTGATTTTCATTGCCGTCATTTCGCTGGTCTTGTACGGCACGTTCGTGCTGGTGCAAACGGTGCGCCACCGCGATTACTTCCTGCCAAAGGAAGCCGTGGGCGATGAAGAAGTGCACGCCGAACCGCCCACGCCGACTGTCGCCTGGATCAGCGCCGGCGCCTTGCTGGTATGCCTGGGCGCCGTGGTGCTGCTGGCCAAATCGCTGGCGCCTGCGCTGGAAACGGCGATTGCCGGTATCGGAGCGCCCAAAACCCTGGTCGGTATCGTGATCGCCGCCATCGTGCTGCTGCCTGAAGGCCTGGCCGCCGTCCGTGCAGCGCGCGCAAATCGTCTTCAAACAAGCCTGAACCTGGCGCTGGGGTCGGCTTTGGCCAGTATCGGCCTGACGATTCCCGCCGTGGTGGTGGTGTCGCTGGCGACTGGCCTGACGGTCACGCTGGGCCTGGACATCAAGTCCACCGTGCTGTTGCTGCTGTCGCTGATGGTGGCCACCCTGTCGCTGGGCACGGGCCGTACCACGGTCATGCAGGGCACCATCCACCTGGTGATCTTTGCCGTGTATTTGTTTACGACCATCGTTCCTTAGGCTTTGTTGCTGGCCCTTGCGTTTGTCACTGTCCTGTCATGCTGCTGTCATACGATGGAGGTAGTGTGGTAGCATTTTTAAATCGTTTAAATGATTTATATGGTTTGCATGCCTGTCACTGACTTGCATGCATATCGCAATGG
>Ga0066798_10001226_pt1 | contig 11360 bp, 8 predicted proteins | sample PersoiDNA2013203_FD_70961 | JGI IMG/M metagenome (GOLD analysis project Ga0066798, IMG submission 70961) | Permafrost soil microbial communities from the Arctic, to analyse light accelerated degradation of dissolved organic matter (DOM) -... | ecosystem: Environmental > Terrestrial > Soil >...
AAGATGGCACCGAACTTGGCTGCCCCTACCGGCAAAGACAGCTCACCGTCATAAAACCGCCGCGCGTTGTGTCCCATCTCGTCGCGCTGCCCGGCACTCATTGCAGCCAATTTCTCCGCCGCGGCGGCTAGGGAAGCTGGATCTTCGGACCTTGAAACGACACCCGCTCCCGCCGCCAGCACCAACTGGGCAGCGTCGCCGTCAACAGCCATCAGGAGGGGTTTACCGACCGCCATGTATGCCTGGGTTTTCGACGGAATGGTAATTTCAAACAAGGGGTCGCGCTTGAGATGCACGAGCAGGGCATCCGCTGCCGCAAGGAAGGTGCCCACTTGATTCATGGGCACCGCAGGCAAAATCATCACATTATGCAAAGCCCGGGTCGACACCTGCTCTTTAAGATAGTCGATCTCAATACCACTTCCCAGCAGCACGAAACAGACCCGTGACTGGCGTTTTAGCAAAAGCGCCGCGGCATCGAGCACTGCGCCTAAGGCCTGAGCTTTGCCCATATTGCCGGCAAAAAGTATCCTGAATTGTCCGCCATCAGGAAAACTGGAGGCCAGCGTCCCTTTTGGTGCCGTCAGCGCCGCTGCGTCGGCCCAGTTAAAAATCACGTCGATCTTCTTCTCCGGCACGCCACGCTGAGCAAGCACCTTTTTAAATCCGGGCGACAGCACGACAATATGGTCGACTCTACGGTACACCCATTGGCAAGCCCGGCCCACAATAGCGAGCGCAAAGGGACTGTTCAGCATGCCAGTTGCGCGCAAGGTATCAGGCCACATATCCTGGATATCGTAAACCACAGGGATACGGCGGAAAAACCGGATCAGACTTGCGCTGATGCCTACAGTGAGGGGCGGGTGATACGCGTAGATCACATCAGCACGGCGCGCCCGGAAAAGGCCATACACCAAAGCGGCGGCAGCGAAGCTGACATAGTTGAGCATACGCTTGAGTGCGGACTTCCCATGATCTGGGTACAGCGGCAGTCGGGTAACTTCCACCCCGTCATGCTGCTCTCGCTGTATCAAACGAATCCGATAGCCGTCATAAATCCTACCGCCTGGATAATTTGGGAATCCCGTCACCACTTCCACAGCAAATCCAAGTTGCACCAGCGCGCGCGCGAACACCATGCCCTTGGATGTCGGCTCGGGATCAAACCACTGCGTCAGGAGCAACACGCGCACTTTCATCGAATTAGTACGCCTTCCATACAACACGTCGCACATAGTCGGTGTAGCTGTGGATGATACGAACCACTTTATCCGAGACATTTGGCGCGCTGTAGTCAGCCACTGGCCGAAGACTACGCTGATCACCACGCGCTTGGGTCGTCAGTATGGCGAGCGCCTGGTGAACGCGGTCAGCTTCCAGGCCTACCATCATGACAGCGGCTTCTTCCATGCCCTCGGGGCGTTCATGGGCTTCCCGCAAATTCAAGGCAGGGAAATTTAATATCGAAGATTCCTCATTGATCGTACCGCTGTCCGATAGCACGGCACGGGCGTGGATCTGCAAATGAACATAATCGTGAAACCCAAGCGGCTTGAGGAGGCGAACAAGGGGATGGAAAGTCGCACCGGTGCCGTCGATTCGCTTCTGCGTCCGCGGATGGGTCGAGACGATGACGGGCAGGCGATACACCTCGGCCAGCGAATTCACTAACCCCACCAGCTTCCCGAACGCGGACTCAGACTCGATGTTTTCTTCACGGTGGGCGCTGATAACAAAATATTCGCCCTCCTTCAACGCCAGCCGTGTGACTACGTCAGACGCATCAATACGGGCGCGGTAATAACTCAACACCTCGAACATGGGACTGCCTGTCTTAATAACCTGGTCCGGCGGTAATCCCTCACGCAACAGATAGTCCCGTGCAATGGCGCTGTAAGTAAGATTGATGTCCGCGGTGTGATCGACGATTCTACGATTGGTTTCTTCCGGCACCCTTTGATCAAAACAGCGGTTGCCGGCCTCCATATGAAAAATCGGAATCTTGCGGCGCTTCGCGGGAATAACTGAAAGGCAGCTGTTTGTATCTCCCAGAACCAACATGGCATCCGGCTGCACTTCGGCCAGGACCTGATCAACCGCAATAATCAAATTGCCAATTGTATGTGCGGCGCTATTGGCGTTGCTCGCACTATTCAAAAAGTGATCCGGCTTCCGGATATCCAGATCATCGAAAAATACCTGATTGAGCTCATAATCGTAATTCTGGCCAGTATGGATCAAAACGAGTTCGCAATGCTCATCAAGCCGATGCAAAACGCGCGAAAGGCGGATAATTTCCGGCCGGGTGCCAACGACCACGGCGATTTTTAATTTTTTCATTTTCAAACCCATCACTAAGAAGTCCACCATCCAAGCCTAAACTTTGGAAGCAACGGTGTCCGGATTTTGGCGATCAAAAACCTCATTCGCCCACAGCATGACGATCATCTGATCAGACCCGGTATTGGTGATATCGTGCGACCATCCGGGGATTGTTTCCACCACCTCGGGCATGGCATCACTGGTCGAGAGCTCGTAAGTCGCGTCGGTCAAAATATGGCGAAAGCGAAACCGGGCTTGCCCCTTTAATACAAGAAACTTTTCCGTCTTGCTGTGATGGTAGTGGCCACCGCGTGTCACGCCAGGATGCGCAGTAAAAAAAGAGAACTGACCAGCATCCTTCGTTTTCAGCATTTCGACGAATGACCCACGTGCATCCGCGTGCTGCACCAGCGGATACGCAAATTGCGAAGGTTCAAAGTAGCTGATGTAGGACGAATACAGAGCACGCATCAATCCCCCGCCCACCGCCTCCATCGTAAGATTATTGCGGCTTTCCTTAAATGCGTACAAATGGTCCACCAAGGTTCCCAGCGCAATTTGATACACGGGGCCAACCTCTGTGAACGTGCCACTTCGCATTGCAGAAATCATCGTTGAAACCAGATCATCGATATAAAGCAAACTTAATATTGTGTCGCGATTATTAACTTGAATCGGCAGATCATGCGAAATATTGTAGCAAAATGTGGCAACCGCAGAATTGTAATTAGGCCGGCACCACTTACCAAAAATATTGGGCAGCCGATAAATTTGAACCGGCGTTCCCGTCCGCGTTTGAAGGTCGAGTAACGCACATTCAGCGGCAAGTTTGCTATTGCCATACGCATTGTCCAATTCAGCTTGCGCCGAGGATGTATAAATCACCCCTGGCCTCCGCCGCGCCTTCTCGATCGCGCAACACAAGGAACGCGTCAACTCAAAATTTCCCGTTTCGAACTCTGATTCGTTCCGCGGACGATTAACGCCAGCCAGATGAAAAATGAAATCGGCATGTTCAACCTTTTCCTCCAGCGCTGCAATAGAATCGCCATTAACGAAACAATCGATTTCGACGTCGCCCAGCTCGCGCAAACGAACCTGCAAGTTCTTCCCAACAAAACCATTGGCCCCGGTTATCAGCACTCTCATCGTTATCAACCTTCCTCGGTCAACGGCTCATTATTAAGTGTTGCACGAATGAAATCCAGCTCCATCAACAATGTAGCCATGCCCGCCCGATCAAGTCGTGTCGTATTGTGAGAGTTATAGTCCTCAAATTGCGAAATTCGCTTCTCGCCCTCTTCCACAAATTTGCCGTAATTAAGATCGCGCAAATCCGGGGGAATACGATAGTACTCTCCAAGATCCTCTGCAGCGGCCATTTCTTCGCGGCTAAGAAGAGTCTCGTACAATTTTTCGCCGTGACGCGTTCCGATGACATTTACAGGATGTTCCGCCTTGTTCATCACAGAGAGCAGCGCATCCACCAGCGTCTCCACTGTCGCAGCAGGCGCTTTCTGCACAAACATTTCGCCGTTGCGGCCCTTCTCAAAAGCATATAGCACGAGGTCCACCGCATCCTCAAGGGTCATCATGAACCGTGTCATTTGTGGATCGGTTATCGTAATCGGCGTCCCGGACAAGACTTGATCGACAAACAGCGGAATCACAGATCCTCGCGATGCCATCACATTCCCGTAACGCGTTCCGCAGATAACCGTTTTCGCGTCGTCCAGATTTCGCGATTTTGCAACCATCACTTTTTCCATCATCGCCTTCGATATTCCCATCGCATTGATCGGATAGGCCGCCTTATCTGTACTCAGACATACAATCCGACGAACCGAATTCTGGATCGCAGCTTCCAACAAGTTTTCGGTACCAAGAATATTGGTTTTGACCGCCTCCATCGGATGAAACTCACAGGAAGGAACCTGTTTCAACGCCGCAGCATGAAAAATATAATCGACACCGCGCGTCGCATTCAGAATGCTGCCAAAATCCCGTACGTCGCCGATATAAAACTTCAACTTCGGATTGTTGTAGCGCTTCCGCATATCATCTTGTTTCTTCTCATCGCGACTAAAAATACGGATCTCACTGATGTCAGTGTCCAGAAACCTTTTCAATACGGCATTTCCAAAGGAGCCCGTACCGCCAGTAATCAAAAGCGTTTTATTTGAAAACATATATATCCGAAAAATCTGGCGAAGCCGCCGAACTGGTTAATTGAACTAGAAGAGCAAGATTAAATTGGCAGATTATCTTGCACAAACCCGCGATTTCTGCTTATTGCTTGTTGAAACAATTTAATGTTTTTTTCGATGGCGACGTCGTCATCCGAAAATTTTGTTGATAATAAAGTCGCAGCAGCAGACATGGCATTGCGCGATTCTTGATCAGAGCCGATGTAACCATTCAATGCGCGTACAAAGACGGCAGGATCATCCAATGGCAAAGCCGTACAAGCGCCGACGGCATCCGAGCGCCATGGAGTTTGGTCACTGATCAATACGGGGGTACCCGCCGCCAGAGCCTCGATAATGACGTGGCCGAAATTTTCGCCCAACGTAGGGAAAAAAAACAAATCATGCTCACGCAACACCAAGGGGACGGATGACGGCGGAACCGGCCCCATAATCCTGACAACAATATTTGAAGGCAGCGCAGCAATAATTTGCTCGCACTCCGCCCAATAGTTGCGGTCCTCAACCGGTCCATAAATACTGAATTCAACCGGACGTTCAATCTTTGATAGGCATCCGAGGGCGAATTTTAAATTCTTTTTTGGAGAAATACGGGATAAAAAAATTACCTTAAAGCACAAATTGTTACCCCGTACCAGCGTACTTGGTGGCGCTGCGCTGAGATCTGGCGCAATGAATATATTTTCCGCCGTCATGACGTTGCCCATGCCCGTCGGTCGAATGATCCTCGAAATATCGGCCGCCTCATATTCACTCGACGCTTGCCAAACCACCCCTTCATGCATGCGCAACATTCGCATGAAGAAAATGTACGGTTTCTTTTTCCAACTTTTCAGTGCAAGCGCGCCCGCGGAAAATTCACCGCGTGGCGCCAGTACGACCGTCACCATCGGCCTTGCCAATAATTTTCGCGCGAGCAGAGGCAACAGGGTGAACCGAACATTAAAATAACTATTCAGATACAGCACGTCATGGGGCGTATCCTTCATCAAATTGAGAACCGAGCGCAGGCGTTTGAACAGTCCCTGCTTGGCTGGTGCATAAAACAAGCGCGCGCCTGCCATTTCGGTCCACCTATTGCCGACAACCGAACCGTATGCCTCACGGTCACCTAAATCACGATCCGTTGTTACGATAGAAAATGCGATTTGTGGAAGCTTCGTGACCATATTTGCGACGGTCCGCAAGGGCCCGCCTGCTTTGTAGCCAGGTAAATAATGATGCAAAAAAACTAAAACGTTCATGTTCAGTTTGCCTATAACAGGAACCAATTTGGGATTCGCGACCACCTGCATGTGTGGTGAACGCTATATAGTTGTTCAGTCGGTTGACGTTGATGACCGACAGCCTAAAATAAAGCTGACCAATTTTTCCCCCTGTTTGCGCCATGTCATGTTGTTGGCGATAAAACGCTTTGCATCCACGGCCATGTCATCCGATGCGCACGACATACTGCGGAGAATCCCCTGCGCCACACCGGCAGCGCTTTCCTCAGTCACCACGCGAGCGTAACGGTCCAAGTCGATGTTTTGACTCCGCACTGAAGTCGTGAGAACAGGTATCCCTGTAGCCAGGCACTCGATCAACTTGGAGGGAAAAAAATAGCCGGTGTGAATATTTTTAGTGACACGTATGCATAACAACAGCTGCACCTCACCATACATCGCCAGCACGTCGCTATGCCGAAGCAATCCTCGATAAGTAATTCGGGAATCATTCCGCGATGCCTCTTCAACAGAAGAGCGCAAAGGTCCATCGCCCGCGACCACCAGCCGCAACGCGGGATCGTCAATGAGCTTCATCGCCTCCAGAACGAGTTGAAGTCCGTTGTACTCATTCAGGCGACCTGCAAACCCCATAGTAAATGTCGATCCTGCCGCGACGGCCGCCCCAGCTGAAGGAATTTCCGGGATGGTGGTCACCCCGCCCTCCATCACTATCCCGTTTTTGTCGCAAGCAAAATCCTCGAGGATGCCCGGACTGATGGCGATGATGCCGTTCGCCCGCGGTAGCAGCCACTTATGTTTCAGAAATTCGAATTTCCAGCGAAAGCTGTCGGGGACAGTCTGCCCAGGTACGTGGATGTCATAAATCATCGCAAAAAACGACGTACCTTTCAGCCATCGCAATATCATGCCAAGCAATCCGGATGGCAACGTCACATTGTAAAAAAGGATGGCGTCCCCCGGTTTCACCGTACGCCAAAGATGAAACAGAATTGCAAGATTGACCGTCAATGCTCTCGCCAGCGGAAGGTTGACGTAAGGGACGGCGACGTATTCGACACCGCCATTCAGCTGCGACCGCAATCCCTTGAAATAAATCGTCCTGCCTTTAGGAAATACCATATTGGGAAAATACGATACCACCTGTCCAAGCTCGAGAGGATTATTCGACAGGCCGCTGATCACCCCTTGTTGGCACAGATTGCCGGCCTGGCTGATTGCGGAATTGCCCCCCACGCAATCGGGCGGAACGACAGAGCCAACCAAATGCAAGCGGGACGAGGTGGAAATGTTAGTCAAGATGAGGTCCGAATCTGCGCCGCAGATCCACCATTATCGGACACACCGACAACAGCAGTGGACTGCAAGCCGTAAAAAACCAGAATGTAGAATAATAATGAGTATCGCAAATCCTGGCTGCTGAACATCATCGCAAAAACCAGAAAAAGGAGTCCCTTCGGAAAATTACGATCGCTAAGCCGCCCAGTCAAACGGATCAGAGCATAAACCACCACGCCGCCGTAAAGCACGCCGTAAGTGGCAAATAGGGCCATGAAAGTATTGGTCGATTGCCCACTCGCCTGCAACGGCAAGCCGAAATGAATCGAAGAATACCGTTCAAATAACGCACCATAGCCCGCTAAACCGGCACCGAAGAAAGGATTCTCAGCAAAGATCTGAGCGTTTACAACTATTGATGCAATCCGTGCCAAAGAACTACCGAACGATGCCGAATCGGAGCTGAGTTTACTGAACAACGCGTCGTAAATTTCCGGCTGTACTGAAAGGACTGCAGCAATACCCGAAAACGCCGCAAATATGCCAACATTCTTCGCCCCGAGAATCTTCGCACCGCCGCGTAACATGTAGGCCACAAAAAGCACGGGCAAAAGCAAGAAACCCGCCGTAGAATAAGTCGTGATCAATACCACGATTAACAGGACCAATACTTTCCAACGTCGCTCCCCAGTGAAAAAAACTTCAAAGATGATTGAGCACATAATATAGATCATGAAGACGCCTGGCTCGCGAAATATACTGGCATTCCGTACTTCAGCCACCTCCTTATAAATCGATCCGATATACAGATTGTGGAATTCCACCCCAGCGGAATTCTCACCGACTGGGAAGACGTCAAAAATCGAAGGAGCAAAGTTTGCTGCGGCAAAAATCAACAGTGATAAAAAACCCAAAGTCAGGATTATGCGAAGAAAAACGCGCGAGAAATCCTCCAGCCTCAAATTCTGCACAATCAGAAATCCGATCAAAACCATCCATAACTGATAAATATAACCACCACTACTATCGAAATTGACCGCTGCAGTCAATAGCACCGATACCATGATGGCCAACAGCCCACCCAGGCCGGGCGTGAAGATTCTAGTATTAACTTTTACCAAGAGAATGAAAGTCGCGAACGAATAAATCAAGTATTTGAATGACTGATATCCCAAGTCAACATTCGTACCAAATGAGATCGTATCATTTGATACGAATATAACCATAGCCACGAGAAATATCTCAAGCCGGCCGAATTCCGATATCCGCACTTGACTCGAAGTTGAACTATTCATATGGTCGAAAGCCGTGGCCATTAGCGTTGGTACCAGTTCATAAACCGTTTATGATCGAAGCGACGTTAATATTTTTTTCGCGTAACCGGCGATAAGTGTCGAAAGAGGCCACGCACATGCTCTCGTATCGGTCGCGCGGCAACGCGGCCATCGCATTGACGGTGGCTGCCAAGGAGGCCGCATCGCCGCTATCAAAAAACATACCGTTCTGTAGCGTGACTAGCTCGCTCATTCCGCAGATATTCGATGCGACGACAGGCTTGCCAACCGAGAACGCTTCGAGTATTGGCAAAGCAGCATGCGGTTTGGAGAATGGACAAATCAGACCATGCGCTTTCCGATAATAGAAAAAGACGTCGTCAGTCAGACCCACGAACTCTACCCGGGCAGATTTTTTCAACCGCGCCAGCAACATCTCGCTTCGACCATAATATGGATCGACTAAATTACGGATCGCTCTCTTCCAGCCACCTGTCGCGTAAGCGACTTCGCCGCCCAGAAAAAATATTCTCACGTCATCGTCCAGCAGTTCCAGGGCGTTCACCATGTCCTCGAATCCTTTGATTCTCGCCATCCCGCCGACGTAGACGAAATATTTCTGCGTCGGGGAAGATTCTCCGGCGGTAACGTCTGTGGAATCGCGTCCCGCAGTGACCACCGGGTCGTAAACCACTGCGGTTTTTGTTGGCAACCCGATTCTCATCGCGTTGTCAATAGAGACGGCAATTACCTGAACACAGGATCTGCGGATCGCATCGATAATAATCGAACGTCTCAGCCCAATATACCCCTTTGCCAATGGCTCCCGCACATGTATCACAACCGGCTTATTAAATTTCCTCGCAGCAACAGCCCAATCGCTGATGAACGTTGAGTTCAAATAAACGATGTCATAAGGCCCGACCAGGTCGCGCAAAACCGCAGGAGCAAACAGAAAGCGGCTCAGAAAATACAGCGCAATATGGCGAAACTGGCGAAAGAAATCAATAAGATTGGAATACGCAGCTTCGCTATGAATCCACAAAGCGTAAAATTTCGAATAAAACCGTGACTTCGGGACGATAACCTTGACGCCGGCGCGACGCAGATACTCAACCGCAATCCCGTCGAACACCGACAAAACATGCACTTCGCTTTCCGCTTTCAGCTCGTCGATGAGCCCCAGAAGCGCGATGAGCCCACCGCCAACACCCTGGCCGTGATGGACGATCAATATAGTGCGCTTTTTTTCAGTATTCATTGAGACCAAACCATCGCTTCATTTTCACCGGAATTTTTCCGTTCGAAGCAAGATATGAACCGTGCGGTCCACGCATGATTTGCTTGCCAAACAAATGGAAAATCAGACCAATACTACCGATTGCCGCGAATATGTCTGATACCATACGCCCCATAGGCGCAAATTCGATGGCGAAACGGTCCGCGTAAAAGGTAACTGCAGCCGTAACAGAAGCACATCCCAGCGGCAGCACTACTGGTGTCAGCAACACCCGTATTTCCACCTTCAACGTCGTCGCCAGCGACCGTAACAGCAAAGTCCATCGCAGCAAGCTTATTAAAAAGGTCATCCACGCAACAGCCTCGACCGAATAACGTGAACCGATCAAAAGCAAGGGGACGAATACGATAGCGGTAATAAACTGCGCCTTCAATTCCAGATCGACGCGGTTGCAGGCGGACAAGATCGGCCCGATGATCGACAACATCGCGCCGACTCCTACCGACATCGACAAAGGCCGCAGCAGCGGTATAGCGCCAGCCCAATTCGGCCCATACACAGCGAATATGACGGCGTCAGGAACTGCAGCCACCGTCATACACACTGGCAATGCGACGATGCCTACCATGCCGCACGCGCCTAGATAGGCCTTTCTGATCAGCTCAGGTTGATCCTGGCGCCGCGAACACGCCGAGAACAACACCCCCTGCAGGCTGGAAGTAACAGTATTGATTGGTGTCGATATCAATACCATCGCCCGATTATAGAGCCCCAGGTTGATCGCGCCGAGGGCGCGGCCAACGACCGCAGCGTCCAGATTGCTAATAGTGGAATTGCACAGATTTGTGCCCATTACTTTTCCGCCATAGCGAAACAGACCCGGGTTGTCGGGTCGCAGATATACGCGAAATTTCAAATCAGCCGACGTAAAAGCGAGCAGCGAAAAAAGCGTAGCCTGTGTTAACTGTGCCCAAACGATACTCCAAGCCCCCTGACCGTGCAAGGCACATGGAATTCCGATGATCAAATAACCAACCAGATAAGAAATGATGTTAATCGCCTGGAATTTCTTAAAATTCAAAGAGCGCTTCAGGATCGTGCTGGCAGTTTGTCCGAACGCCTGCACTACAAACAACAGGGACATGGTCGCGATAACGGCTTGTGCATCCGGGCGTCGGAAAAAAATACTGATGCCATGAGCGCAAAAGTAGACCAGTAGGCTCAAAAACAGCCCGAGCAGCACCTGTACCAGCAATACAAAGCCAACATCACGCTCGGATATCTTGGTGGCTTGAATCAATGCGGCACCAAATCCAAAATCAACAATCAAATTACCGAAACTTATCACCAACATGCCAATAGCAACAATTCCAAAAGCCTCAGGCCCCAATACCCGAGCCAGAATGATGCCAATGATGAACTGCGACGATATACTTACAAGGGTGCCCCCATAATTCCACATTAGTGCCGTGTAGCTCCGTCCGCTGATAGTGTCAGCGGGATCGGTCACGTCGCTTAGTGTGGCATCGCTGTTGCTGTTCTTCATACCTTCTTGAGGCCGTTAATGAACCGCCCTCCACTGCTACGTGAGCTTGTGGGAGCAGCCCTTTCGCCGAGCCGAGTAAGCTTGCGCATGGACAACATCAGTTAATTACCGCCACGCCGCCACAGTTGTGCGCGCAATCTTTTCCATGGCTCGCTTCTTTCCGGCGACAACAGCAAGCGCGAGCGCGCTTCCAGGCCGAAAGCAGTTAGAACCGCGATGAAGAAGGACAGGAGGGTGGCAATGATCACAATGATTGCTCGCCGT
>Ga0066798_10001229_pt1 | contig 11342 bp, 13 predicted proteins | sample PersoiDNA2013203_FD_70961 | JGI IMG/M metagenome (GOLD analysis project Ga0066798, IMG submission 70961) | Permafrost soil microbial communities from the Arctic, to analyse light accelerated degradation of dissolved organic matter (DOM) -... | ecosystem: Environmental > Terrestrial > Soil >...
TAAGTGTCGCTGAAGCCCGGTTTTACTTGCAGCGCCTTACTTGGTAAATTCAACGGTGATGCAGTGATCACTTTAAAATTTCTGATCTGTGCCATCAGAGTGAATGCTTTTTCACCCAATCAACATAGTGGTTCATCCAGCTTTGCAGAAACTCTTCTGTCTTGGCGTTGACTTTTCCATCGCCGTCAAATGTCGCTTCGTTGACGGTGAGAAATACTTCGGGTTGCCCTAGTGTGGGCATGTCGAGATAAGCGAGAACGTTGCGTAATTCTTGTTGTGCAATGGCGCTTCCAATTGCGCCGATCGACGAGCCTAGCAGTCCAGCTGGCTTCCCAATCCATGCACTCTGTCCGTAGGGGCGAGATGCATGGTCGATCGCATTTTTGAGAACACCGGGTATCGATCGATTGTATTCTGGCGTAACGAATAGTACTCCTTGGGCATCGGAAATATCGAGTTTTAGCCGCTTCACCGCAGGCGCGGGATGATCGTCATCATCCTGATTGTAGAGCGGTAAATCTCCAATCTCCACTTGCTTGAATATGAAATCGGGAGGCCCTAATTTTGCAATTGCGTCGGCGAATTTACGATTGAAGGAATCCTTGCGCAGGCTTCCGACGATTACCGCGATGTGATATTGAGTCAATGCTATCTCCTGTTGACGAGTTGAAAGAATATTGCAATGTTTTGTGCTGATGTCAGCTTCTATGCTAACGCGCATTGCCATTCATTTCGGTTCGTTGGCGCACACTGTTGCAGGAGTTTTTTCTGAATAAAAAACACAAGAAATAATTTTTCGTCGCAAGAATATCGTCAATATTATTCGCCTGATAGAGCGAAATATCATCCTATGCCGTAATGCAATATGTGAATCAGATAGCGCAAGATTTCAGGGCAGTAAAAAACCGTGTTCATTCTGCGAAGCACGCGTACAGATATCATGAGGACGCGGCGTGCCCCTCTTCGTACGGGGCCGCACAGATGTGCCGAAACAATTAGTTCAAACTGTGGATTTTGGGAGAACAACATGACAGAAAAATCAGCCAGCATCCATTGGGAAGGTTCAGGTAAAGCCGGACAGGGACAGATCAGCACCGAAACTGGCGCATTAAGCGATTACCCCTACGGATTTTCCAGTCGCTTCGAGGATGACCGTCGCGGCACGAATCCCGAAGAGATTCTCGGTGCGGCCCATGCTGCCTGTTTCACGATGGCGTTCGCCTTTGCCTGTGAAAAAGCGGGATTTACAGATGTCGAAATTGATACTACGGCCAGCGTGCGTTTGGCGAAGCAGGGCGGCGGCTTCATCATCGATCGCATTGTATTAACGATGCAAGCTGCTATACCAGGAATCGACGCTGCAAAATTCCAGGAAATCGCGGCGACGGCAAAAAATGACTGTCCTTTGTCAAAAGCGCTCGCAGCTGTACCGGATATCTCGCTCAATGCTTCGTTGAAGTAGGACGTGCAACGTGAACTACATAGTAGCTTACGTAGGACGCCAAAGTTCTGCGACTAAAAACATCTAGTTAGTGCGACTGACCTACTTTCCAGGAAATGAAAAAGCCAACCGCGAGTTGACTTTTTCATTGCATGGTCATCTTCCTATCCGGCATCCAGGACAAGCGACCAGAAGCAGGTATGCCAACATTTCATCTCAAAGAAAGATAGATTCTTTTAGAACAATCATTATTGGCAACTGCGGATCTGCGAAGAGTTGCTTACGCATTGGCACACGTTGACAGTTAGCCATTGATTGTTGGCAGACGGCCACCGGTCAATCTCTAGCGAGACGAAATCGTCAGGTTATTGTGAACTGCCCTAACTGATTTTATCTTCGTCGCAAGTTCCGTGGCATGATCGGATTCATCCTTGCTGTTGACTGCACCAGTCAGATCGACGACTCCATGGTCCGTACGGACACTGATGTCACGGCCTTTGATTCGCTTGTCTTCGGTGAATGCTGCCTTGACCCTGGTAGTTATAGTCGCGTCGTCTAGATATTGCCCGGTGCTGTCTGTCGATGTATCAGCGGCATAAGCCCCCACAGAACCCAGCAATGCTCCGAACAAAAGTAGTGTTCCGATGAATTTGATGTTCATAATTTCTCCAATAAGGTTTTACCAGATGAGGTGAGGATGGACGAATCCACATAGCAGTTTCGCGTTCTACTCAAAGCCCCTTCGTTTCCTTTTCGACAGCATGTTTGACGTCGCCTGCCGAGGCCTGATCAGCACCAAAGTTTTTCTGGATATGACCTTTCACTTCTAGGTCCTTGTTGCCCACAGCCTTACCAACTACTTCTTTCACTTTTCCTAGAGCCTCTTCAGCTCGACCCTTTACTTGATCTTTGTTCATACTCATCATTAGCTCCTGAGAAAGTCTGCCGACTCAATGCCGGTGCACAGCGACTGCCATGCATTCACACCATATTTCGTCGGCAGCTTCAGGTCTGTTCGCTGGCAAACAGACACATTGAGACTTACTTCAGCGCAAATTCCAATAGATGCCGCGAAGGATTATGCAAATCTTTTGCGTGTGTTCGTGTATAGCGAGCAAGCATTTTCCAATCTCTGTGATGATCTGCGAAAGTTACGCTTGACCATGTCGGATTTGCTGGAGGACGCTATTCACATTACACCGCATAAGTGTACTGAGCACGATTTAAGGGCGAAATGCGCTAGCGATGCGGCAACTTTGGAGCATGCCAGGGCATTGCTTGCTCACGTGGATAGTCGGCTTACTGATCGAGTGTATCGCCGCAAACCAGAGATGGTTAGGCCACTTCGATGAATGGAGTGCCGACTACGTGAATGGACTTCTTGTTCCTTTGTAAGTTGTAAAAGCGGACGTGTCGTGTAGCAGTAGGTTTTTTAAATAACGATCATGCCATCTTGTATTATGATTTTAAGTGGACTAGACTGGACTAGGTCTGATAAAAGGGGTTTGTATGCAAATTTTCAACATTCATGATGCCAAGACGCAGTTTTCCAAGCTAATCGAAGCCGTCGCACGTGGCGATGAAATTGTTATTGCCCGGGCTGGTAAGCCTGCGGCCAGGCTGGTGCCTATGCAGGATCAAAAGCCTGTGCGAAAACCGGGGGCGTTAAAGGGGAAAATAAAAATCGCGGCTGATTTCGATGAGCCATTGCCGGACGATATTCTGGCCGCTTTCGAGGGTAAATAATGCGGTTGTTATTGGATACGCATATCTACCTTTGGTGGCTTCAAGATAGCCAAAAATTGTCGAAAGAAGCTCGAACAAAAATCATTGCCGCTTCAGAAGTCTACGTCAGTAGCGCTTCAATTTGGGAGGCAGCTATCAAGGTAGGAATCGGTAAGTTGGAAGCGGATGTAAGCCAGCTTATCTCGGAAATTGAAAATAGTGGCTTTCAAGAGCTCCCCATTTCGGCAAAGCACGCTCTGACAGTGATGCAGTTGCCAGACATTCATAAAGATCCGTTCGACCGCATGCTTGTATCGCAAGCCATCAGCGAGCCGCTGCGTCTTTTGACCGTCGATCCCATCTTGAAGGGGTATTCGGAACTCGTCGAAATTATCTAGAACAGTTTTGTTGCCTAGCTATGCTCAAAGTAACTAGGGCAATGTTAGGCGCGTAATTATTTGCGTCAAGCAAAAGCGCGGCCATTTTTCGTGGAGCGTGCCGAAGTCGGCATGTTCTCCACGAGACACTTACAGCAGTTTGCCCGGATTCATGATGTGATTTGGATCGAAGGCTTGTTTTATACGTAGCATCAGTTCCATCTCCAATGGCGATTTGTAATGCTTGAGCTCGTCGCGGCGCAATTGCCCGACGCCATGCTCGGCGCTGATGCTGCCGTTGAAACCGGACACCAGATCGTGGACCAGGCGGTTGAATGCGATGGTAGCGGTCTTTATGTCTTCATATGCGGTATCGGCCGGCAGCAATACATTGAAATGCAGATTGCCGTCGCCTAGATGGCCGAAGTTGATCAGGTCGGCCGGTAGGCCGGATGCCGCCAGCGCCTGTTGCGCTTGTTCGACGAAGGTGGGCAGGGCAGAGATCGGCAATGCGATATCGTGCTTGATCGCCTTGCCGGCACGCACCTGCGCCTGCGAAATTCCTTCGCGGATTTTCCACAACGCTGTAGTCTGGCTCTGGTTGCTGCTGAACATTGCATCGCTGATCAGTTGTTCTTCCAGCGCTTGTCCCAGTATGTCTTCCAGCATTGCTTGCAGGCCGGTGTCTTCGGTGTCGCTTAGTTCGATCAGCGCGTTATAGGCGCTCACACTTGCAAGTGGTGCGCGGGTGTCGCTGACATGTTCCAGTACCAGTGCCAGCGAACGTGCCGACATCATCTCGAACGCAACCAGACGTTCGCCACAGCGGGCGCGCACGCGCGTCAGTAACATCACCAGATGCTGCAGGCTGTCGGCGCCGACCCAGGCGGTAGCGCGTGCATGCGGCTGGGCGAATAGTTTGAGCACAGCACCGGTGATGACGCCCAATGTACCTTCCGATCCGATGAACAGATCGCGTAGATCGTATCCGGTATTATCCTTGCGCAGGCCGCGCAGGCCGTTCCAGATACGGCCGTCGGGCAACACCACTTCCAGCCCCAGTGCTAGATCGCGCATATTGCCGAAGCGCAGTACCGCGATCCCGCCGGCATTCGTCGCCAGATTGCCGCCGATGGTGCAACTGCCTTCGGCACCCAGACTCAGAGGGAAATAACGATCGGCATTGCGCGCTGCTTCCTGCGCATTGGCCAGGATCACGCCAGCATCCACGGTGATGGTGTTGTTGAGCGAATCGACTTCACGGATACGATTCATACGTGTGGTGCTGAGAATTATTTGTGCGCCGCTGTCGTCGGGCGTAGCGCCGCCGCTCATGCCGGTGTTGCCGCCTTGTGTCACGATGGGCGTATGGGTGGCATGGCAGAGTTGCACTACGGCGGCAGTTTCTGCGGTGTTGACGGGGCGCACTATCGCCAACACTTTGCCATGCCATTTGCCGAGCCAGTCGCGCAGATAGTGTTCCTGCTCTGCGGCTTCGGTGATCACGCCAGCCGGGCCGAGTAATTCCTGCAAACGCCGAATCAGATCGGCGCTACTGTGTTCATGTCCGGGTTGCTGTAGATGATTCATATTCATTGCTTAAGCTCCATGCCAATTCATTTGTACCCGTCCGATGGCCATTGCCGCTGCCGCCTGGCTCGGTTCTACCACCGGGATGCCCAACGCATCCTGTAGCGGATTACGATAGAGCGCCATGCCGGCGCAACCCATGACGATGACATCCGCACCCTTTTCGTCTCGCAGGCGCTTGCCGGTATGCACCATGCGTGCCAGCGTACGGTCGAATTGCGATAGTTCGGTCACGCTGAGACCGATCGCCAGTTCGCCAGCCAGACGCTGGTTCACGCCCATGGCGCCATAGGTGCGCAGGTGGCGCGGTATCGAGCTATCCAGAATGGCGATCACGCCAAAGCGCTGCCCTAGCGTCAGTGCGGTGAGGATGCCACATTCCATGATGCCCAGCACCGGCTTGGTGACCGCTTCGCGTACCGCATACAGTCCGGGGTCGCTGAAGCAGGCGATCACGAAGGCGCTGGCTTTTTCTTCCAGCGAACGCGCCAGCATGGTCAACGGTAGTGTCACTGATTCGACATCGTGCTGGGTCTGGATGCCGGCCGGGCCACTGGTCAGCGTCAGGCAGGAAATCTGCGGACCGCCCTCCATGCGCAGCGGTGCCATCGCGGCGTCGATGCCATCGGTCACGCGTTGCGTGCTGTTGGGGTTGATAACATAGATGTGAGGCTGCATTGCGGTACTCCGGCAAGCCGCAGTTTGCGGCGTTAAGTTAGGTTTGCGAAGTCGTTATTCGCGCAGGCTTCGTCACCAGTTGAAACTCTACTCCAAGGCCATTGGCATATTCCTTGCCTATTTGTTGGACTCCCTTAACATTTAGTTATGCATGCGAGCTTATATGGCACTCAATTTGCGTCAGATCGAAATTTTCCGTGCGGTCATGATCACCGGCTCCATCAGCGGCGCGTCGGAACTGTTGTTTGTCTCTCAGCCCGCTGTAAGCCGCTTGCTGTCACATACCGAGCAACGCGTCGGCTTCGCACTGTTTGAGCGTATCAAGGGCCGTCTTTACGCCACGCCCGAGGCTAAGAAGCTGTTTCATGAAGTCGAAAACGTCTACCAGGCGGTACAGCGGGTCAACGAATTGGCCCATGATTTGTCGGAGAACCGCAGCGGCATTCTGAACATCGTATCCAGCCCAAGTATTGGCCAGATGCTGATTCCGCAGGCGATCACGATGTTTCGTGCCAAACATCCCGAGGTCAAACTGACCTTCAACTGCCTCAGCTATGGCTATCTCAAGGAGCGCTTGCTCAATCGCCAGGCCGATCTGGGCATCATCATCCTGCCGATGGAGCATCCCAATCTGGAAGTGGCACCGTTGTGCAGCAATCGCCTGGTCTGCGTGCTGCCTTACAACCACGAATTGACGCGACGTGGCACGCTGACGCTGGCCGATCTGCGGCCGTTCCCACTGATCTCCTATGACAAGGATTCGCCGTTCGGCGGCATCGTTGGCCGCCTATACCTGGAGCATGACGAGGCGCTCAAACCCATCATGGAAGTCGGTTCGCCGCAGAATGCCTGTTCCTTGGTACAGCTGGGCGCCGGCATTGCCTTGGTGGACGAGTTCTCGGTGCGCAGTTGGTCGGCCAATAGCCAGCTGGTGGTGCGTCCGGTGGCCAATGCGCCTATTTTGCAGGCGAATTTGGTGCACGTGCGGCTGGAGCCGCTATCGCAACTGACGCAGGCTTTCATCGTTGAACTCAGAAAATTGGTGCAAGGACAGGGCTACGGCGTGCCGGCGCTGACGCAAGTGGCTTAACATAAAGTTAATGCCTTCGCACAAAATGGCATGCGACAGCGGCGATAGTCTCTACCACAATGAACTCCACATCTCGTCATCGCCCTCGGAATTCACATGTCATCGACCGCACCTGCCACCGTTTCCCTGCATTCGCTCAATACCGCTCGCGGTGTTTATACGATCTGCCCGACGCCGTTTCATCAGGACGGCACACTGGATCTAGACAGTATCGCTACGCTGGTCGAGTTCCAGATCGCGGCCGGCGTGTCCGGTCTGGCCATCCTTGGGTTTCTGGGTGAGGCGCACAAGCTGTCCAACCGCGAGCGTCGCGTGGTCACCGAAACTTTTGCCAAGTGTGCGGCCGGTCGCGTGCCGGTGTGGGTTGGCGTGCGCGCATTGGGTCTGGCTGGCGCCATCGAGCAGGCACAGGAAGCTGCACAGGCAGGTGCAGCCGCCATTTTTGCTGCGCCGCTGGACAACGCCTCTGACGCGCTACAGTTTGATTACTACCGTTCGCTGGCGGCAGCGCTGACGATTCCGGTGGTGATCCATGACTTCCCGGATTCCTTCGGCACCGAAATCAAGGCGGAAGTGATCGTCCGTCTGGGGTGCGAAGGCAATGTCAATTTCATCAAGATGGAAGAGCCGCCGGTGGGGCAAAAGATCAGTCGAATCCGCGATCTGGCTGGTGACTCCATGCGCATTTTCGGCGGCCTCGGCGGCGTGTATTTCCTGGAAGAGTTGCAGCGCGGCGCCGTCGGCACCATGACCGGTTTTGCTTTTCCTGAAATTCTGGTGCGCATCTATGACAAGTTCGCGGCTGGCGACCTGGCTGGTGCTGCCGCCACCTTCGACCGTTATTGCCCGCTGATTCGTTACGAATTCCAACCCAAGATCGGTCTGGCGCTGCGCAAGTATGTGTATCGCAAGCGCGGCGTGATCGCGTGCGAAGCGATCCGTGCGCCGGGCATGCGCATCGACCCGGAGACCGAACGCGAACTGGAGGCTGTGATCGCACGTGTGGGCCTGTCGCTGGATCAGCGCGGCGCGCTGGTGATTGAATAACGGCGCTAATCTGCGTCGCCTCATATGCAAGAGAAGAGGATCAGATGGACTTAGGAATCAAAGGGCGCAACGCCATCGTTTGCGCATCGAGCAATGGTTTGGGAAGGGCCTGTGCATTTTCGTTGGCGCGGGAAGGGGTTAACGTGGTCATGATCGCGCGCGGCAAGGACGTATTGGAAGTGGCGGCAGAAGAAATTCGCGCCGCCACCGGCGTCACCGTAACCACGATCGTGGCCGACATCACCACCCCGCAAGGGCGTGCGCTGGCGCTGAGCGCTTGTCCCCATCCGGACATTCTGGTGACCAATGCCGGCGGTCCCAAACCGGGTGATTTCCGTGACTGGTCGCGTGACGATTGGATCGCTGCACTGGACGCCAACATGCTGACGCCGATCGAATTGATCAAGGCCACGGTGGACGGCATGATGGTGCGCGGTTTCGGTCGCATCGTCAACATCACCTCGGCGGCGGTGAAGGCGCCGATTGATATTTTGGGTTTGTCGAATGGTGCGCGTTCCGGCCTGACCGGTTTCGTCGCCGGTCTGTCGCGCAAGACCGTGGCGCGCAATGTCACCATCAACAATCTGTTGCCCGGCCCCTTTGAAACCGACCGTCTGCGTTCCACCGCGATCGGGGCGGCTAAGGAAAGCGGCAAGACTGTGGACGAAGTGCTGGCGGCGCGCCGGCTGGGAAATCCGGCGCTGCGCTTCGGTGATCCGGCGGAGTTCGGTGATGCTTGCGCTTATCTGTGCAGTGTACAGAGCGGCTTTATCACCGGCCAGAATCTGTTGATGGACGGCGGTAACTACCCTGGCACGTTCTGATACCCGTGCTGATCGATGACAGCGCTAATTTGACCGACGATTTTCAATAAAGATATGAACGACGCTCAAACATTCGACCTGACCATTCGCGGCGGACGCATTTCCACCGACAAGGAAACCTTCGAAGCCGACATCGGCGTGAAGGACGGTGTGATCGTCAAGATTGCCCCTGGTTTGCCGGCCGGCCGCGAAGACATCGATGCGAGCGGGCGCTGGGTATTGCCCGGCGGGATTGATAGCCATTGTCACATCGAACAGTTGTCGGGCATGGGCTTGATGTGCGCCGACGATTTTTATTCGGGCACGGTGTCTGCCGCCTTCGGCGGCACCACCACGATCATTCCCTTCGCTGCGCAACATCGCGGCAAGCGTATCCCCGATGTGATTGCCGACTATGCCAAACGGGCGCGCGAGAAGGCGGTGATCGACTACGGTTTTCACCTGATCCTGTCCGACCCCGACGAGCAGGCCCTGCAGCACGATCTGCCGCAGGCGATTCACGCCGGCATTACCTCGCTCAAGGTCTATATGACCTATAACGCGCTCAAACTCGACGATTACCAGTTGCTGGACGTCATGGCGCTGGCCGGCCGTGAGGGCGCGCTACTGATGATTCATGCAGAGAATCACGACATGATCCGCTGGATCGCTTCCAGGTTGCTGGACCAAGGCCACAGCGCGCCGAAATTCCATGCCGTGGCGCACGATGCGCTGGCAGAGTCGGAAGCCAGCCATCGCGCCATCGCCTTGTCGCGCCTGATCGGCGTGCCGGTGCTGATCGTGCACGTGGCCGGTGCTGAAACCGTGCAGACCATTCGCAACGCCAAATTGCTGGGGGCGCAGATTTATGCGGAGAGCTGCCCGCAATATCTGTTTCTCACCGCCGAAGATATTGATCTGCCTGGCGTCGAAGGCGCCAAGTTTTGCTGTAGCCCGCCGCCACGCGATGCCAAGTCGCAGGAGGCGGTGTGGGAAGGGCTCAAGGATGGCACGCTAGGCATGTATTCATCGGACCATGCGCCTTATCGTTTCGACGCCAGCGGCAAGCTGCCGCACGGCGAAGACACTAGCTTCAAGGAAATGGCCAACGGCGTGCCGGGCATCGAACTGCGCTTGCCACTGTTGTTTTCCGAAGGTGTTCTGGGTGGCCGTATCAGCATCAATGAATTCGTGCGCCTGAGCTCGACCAACCATGCGCATATGTATGGTTTGTCGCAGCGCAAGGGCAATATCGCCGTTGGCCTGGATGCCGATCTGGCGCTGTGGGACCCGCAGCGTAAGTGCACTATCAGCAGCGCCATGCTGCATGACAATGTTGGCTACACGCCGTATGAAGGCCGTGCAATCACCGGCTGGCCGGAGACTGTCATCAGTCGTGGCCGGGTGGTGGTGCAAGACAATCAATTGAGGGTGCAGCGCGGCTCTGGTCAATACATCGCACGGCAGTGTCCGGATCCGGCCAGTATCGGCTACCGTCCCGCGCGCGGCGACTTGCCGAGTTTGCTCGGCCTGAAAGGAAAAGTATGGCAATCGATTTGAACAAGAGTGCATCCGGCAAGCGCAGCTTCGGTCTGGCGGTGGCGCAAATGGGGCCGGTGCATCTGAACGACAGCCGCGTCGCCGTGGTGGCGCGCCTGCTGGACATGATGCGCGAAGCGGCAGCGCGCGGTGCGCGGATGGTGGTGTTTCCGGAGCTGGCGCTGACGACTTTCTTCCCGCGCTACTGGATGGACGACGCGGCAGTCAACGCCCGTTTCTTTGAACCCAGCATGCCCAGCGCCGAGACCCAGCCGTTGTTTGATCTGGCGGCGCAACTCAAGATTGGTTTCTATCTTGGTTACGCCGAATTGACCGAAGATGGTCATCGCTTCAATACTTCCATCCTGGTAGATGAGAATGCCAGGATTGTCGCCCGCTATCGCAAGATCCATTTGCCCGGTCACTCCGATCACAAACCGGATGCGCCTTTCCAGCATCTGGAAAAAAAATACTTCGAAGTCGGCAACGACGGCTTCGGCGTCACCGACATGCTTGGCACCCGCATTGGCCAGTGTCTGTGCAACGACCGCCGCTGGCCTGAGACCTATCGGGTCATGAGTCTGCAAAGCGCGCGCATCGTCGTGCTGGGCTACAACACGCCATCGTGGAATATTCATTGGAGTGAACCGCCGCATCTGCGCATGTTTCATCATTTGCTGTCGCTACAGGCCAATGCCTACCAGAACGGCTTGTGGGTGGCAGCAGCGGCCAAATGCGGCGCCGAAGACGGTTTTCATATGATAGGCGGCTCGGCCATCGTGGCGCCCAGCGGCGAGATTGTGGCGCAGGCGCAGAGCGAAGAAGACGAAGTCATCTTCACCAACTGCGATCTGGGCTTGGGCGAGACCTTCCTGCAGCACGTCTTCAATTTTTCCAAGCACCGCCGCCCGGAACATTACCGGCTGATCGTCGACCGCGTCGGTGCTGGCGAGCCCTTATCTCCCTCTGCACTAAAAACCACCCCATTTCAGGAGTAATGCGATGCCGATGTTTTCGATGAAACTTTCTCTCAAGCAGCTGTGCGCCATGAC
>Ga0066798_10001235_pt1 | contig 11311 bp, 12 predicted proteins | sample PersoiDNA2013203_FD_70961 | JGI IMG/M metagenome (GOLD analysis project Ga0066798, IMG submission 70961) | Permafrost soil microbial communities from the Arctic, to analyse light accelerated degradation of dissolved organic matter (DOM) -... | ecosystem: Environmental > Terrestrial > Soil >...
GTGATTTCGCACCGTTCGGGCGAAACGGAAGATTCGACCATCGCTGATATCGCTGTCGGTACCAATGCCCTGCAAATCAAGACCGGCTCGATGTCGCGTTCGGACCGCATGGCCAAGTACAACCAGCTGCTGCGTATCGAAGAAGACCTGGGCGACGTTGCCAGCTACCCTGGCCGCGATGCGTTCTATAATCTGAAGTAATTCGTAATCTACAGGCCGGCCGGAGTAATCCGGTCGGTTTTTTACCGACACCCCATGCGCCTCATTACGCTCGCCCTGGCAGCCTTGCTGCTGTTGATACAATACCCGCTGTGGCTGGGCAAAGGCGGCTGGCTGCGCGTTACCGACATGGAAGCGCAAGTGGCGGTAGCGAACAAAAAGAATATGGAATTGAAGGCGCGTAACGACAAGCTCGAATCTGAAGTGCGCGACTTGAAAGATGGCACCGGCGCCGTCGAAGAGCGTGCCCGCTATGAACTGGGCATGGTCAAACAGAATGAAATTTTCGTGCAGATCGTGCGCAAGGGCCAAACCCCGCCGCCTGCATCAGCCGACGCCACCACTGCGCCCCGCTAAGTATCCCTGCCCCTGCCAGCCTGGACCGATTGCCAGGCTGCTGCGTCAAACTTATTTCTTTTACTACGTGTTGCTGCTATTGCTGCTTAGAACTTTGCCTTGCCTGTCATGATCAGGTAAAAGTGGATGCCAGTGACGGCGACTGCAAGAACGATCAGGCCAGATTCGATAATCATCATCATATTTCCTTGTAAATAAAAGTTGAGGGATTGGGTGTTAGCTGCAATTAGCCGCGCGAAGCCATGAAACGCAGTTCAGCGGCCAGATTCGGCATGAACTTTTCATGGCGCATCGCTTCCGAGTTCAGCAGGGCGATATCGCGCTGGCTGGGGCGGGTGTAGCGCTGGTCTTCCGTGCTGGCGATGACTTCTTTCTGGGCCAGTTCGCTGTATGGCTTGCTAGCGAGCAGGGCGCCCAGGAAGGCGCGCGCGGCGCGGCCGAGGTTGCTGAAGTAGCCGTCGTTGTTATTGCTGCTGTAGTGCGTGCTGAATGTGGACATAGATCCTCCATAAAAGTGCGTTGTTGCAGTGCACAATAATGAATTTTTTGATATGCGTCCAATTCCAAATCCCCATTTCAGAAATTCACAGTGTGAATAAGAAGGGCGTCACCACTGGTGACGCCCTGAAATGAAAATTGTTACAAGATATGTAAACGTGGCGCCAGGCTACACTTAGCCAGCAGCCAAGCGCCCGATACCTGGGTCATCGCTAAAGAAGCCGTCCAGCCCCGTCTGGATATAACGCTTGATTTCCGCCACGGAACCGGCTTCGTTGCGCGCATTCTCGCCATTGCCATCGCGGAAGTCGGCTGCCAGGAAGCGGTTTTCCGGGCGGAAGGTCCACGTGTGCAGCAGCAAGCCTGCCTGGTGCGCATCGTCGACGATGGACGTTGGCGGCGCCAGGCGCTGGTCGGCGCCCAGCGGGATCACGTCGCGCGTCGGCGGCGCCACCACGTCGGCGTAGGTGGCGATGTCGCGCATGCCTGCCGGCGACACCATCTGGTGGAAGGTCAGCTTGCCGCCGGCCTTGGCCACATCCATCGGACGGATATCCATGTTCACCACCAGCTGCATCAGGCGGATATTGGCGCGGTGGCCCAGTTTCTCGCGCAGATACTTCAGGTTAGCTACTTCGAACGACTGGATTTCCAGCGGTGCGCGGCGCGTGTACTCGTGTTCCAGGATGATGGACAGGAAACGGTCTTCCATCGCCAGGCCCGCATCACGGAAGTAGGTCGAGCTTTTCAGCTCGGGCACCAGGCCGATCACGCGGCCGGTGGCAGCCGATTGCGCTGCAACAAACTCGATGATTTCTTCCCAGGTTGGTATCTGGAATTGGCCATCGTACAGGGTGTTGGCGGTACGGATTTGCGGCAGGCGCTCGATGGCGCGCAGGGTTTTCAGCTCGTTCAGGGTGAAATCATCGACGAACCAGCCGTCGTGCATCTGGCCATCGACCATGCGCTTGCCGCGGCGGTTGGCAAACTCGCTGCGTTTCGACACGTCCGTCGTCTCGATCAAATTGCTTTCATGGCGCGCCACCAGCACGCCATCCTTGGTCGAGACCAGGTCCGGCTCGATGTAGTCGGCGCCATCGGCAATCGCCTTGGCGTAGGACGCAAACGTGTGCTCGGGGCGCAGGGCGCTGGCGCCCCGGTGGGCGAACACTTGCGGGCGGGCCGTCGGCAAGGTCAGCATGCTGGCGGCAAAGCCCGGCATAGCTGTCAGGGCCAGGCCACCGGCCGCTGCCTGCATGAAATTGCGGCGCGAAAAGTGCCGCTTAGGAAGGATAGGATTGCGCATCAGAAGTCTGCAGTCAAAGTCAGGAAGCCCTGGCGTGGGGCGATCGGGAAGGTGTTGTAGGTGCCGCTGGCTGCACCGACCACCACGTTCAGCACGCCCTGGCGATTGGCCAGGTTGCTGACGGTAGCGCGCCAGCGCGGGTTTTTCAGCCAGCTGGACAGGTTAGGCAGCTTGCCCGACACGCCCAGGCTCATCAGGAAATAGCTGGAGACGGACAAATCGTTGGTGTAGGTGGCATAGCGCCGGCCCACGTAGTCGCCGATCAGCTGGACGTCCACGTCGCCGATGGTGGCAGAGGCCACGGATTTGTTCAACCACTCAGGCGAGCCTGGTACATCCTTGCCAGCCGTCGGTACCAGGGTGGTGCCGCTGAGGTAGTCGTCGGCGTATTTCGAGCGGTTGTACGACAAGGCATTGTAGAACGAGAAGTTCTTGCCGAAGTGCAAGGTACCCGCCATATCGATACCGTCGGTGCGCACGCTGCCCACGTTGGCCAGTACCGGGTTGCCGCCGATGATGGACGAGATCACTGCGGTCGGGCTGATTTGCAGCAAGCGGTTGCTGAAGTCGACGTGGTAGATATTGACCTGGCCATCGATGCCGGTGACAGGGCCCAGGTCCAGCGGGTGGCTGCCGCGCACGCCCACTTCATACGTAACAGCCGTTTCCGGCTTGGCAGTTTGCTTGAACAGGTCGAACGCGGCCTGGTTGGCCAGGCTCCATGGCGAGGCGCCGCCGCCGCCATAGGTCACGAACTGGCGCATGTTTTGCTGGATGTTGAAGTACAGCTGGTCTTTCGAGGTGAAGTCCCAGCGTCCGCCCACCTGTGGCAAGAACCATTTCTTGGTGGTAATCGATCCCACTGGCAAGGCCGTCGAGCCGCCAGCGATGGCGCCCACCAGCGGCTGCACTGGGAATTGGCCATCGGCAAATTGCAGGCTGGACTTGAAGCCCGCTTGCAAGGACATATCCGGGCGGATATTCCATTCATCCTGCAGGTGGAACTGGGCCACCTTGGTATCCATCACGCTGCCGTATTGCGTGATCAAAGGATCGGTCGGACGGTCATATGGCGAGCTTGGATTGTTCACATCCAGCGCATACCAGCGGCGGTAGGCCGACGACTTGTTCTGTTCCAGCCAGACGCCCGCTTCCAGTTGATGGTCGCCCATTTCCTTGCGCAGGGTGGAAACCAGGCCGCCGCGGTTGATCTTGTATTCGGTGGTGCGCGTGGCGTAGCCGGAACCGCCGAACACCTGTTTCAGGTTCTGGTTCGGGTAGTACACGCTGAACAGCGCTGGCAGGCCGGCTACGCCGATCGGGCCGGCGACCACGCCCACGCCATCATCGTTGTGGAAATACACCTGGTTCGACCAGGTCGTGCCTTCGGACAGGTTGGCGTCGAACTTGGCATACGCCAGGTAATCGGTGCGCTGCGCATCGCTGTAGTAGTTGCGGTAGTTATTGCCGTCGGCGGCCGGCGTGGCGCCCGTAGGCGACAGGTAGTTCAGGGCCGAATTAAAGTCGGGATACAGGAATGGGCGCGTGTACGGTGCGCTGGTTTCGCCCTTGACGTGCACGGTGCTGTCTTCGTTCGGTTCGGTCTTGTCCGAATAGTTGAAGAACAGGGTCAGCTTGCCCGCATCGCTGCGGTTGACGAATTTGGCGTTGACCTGGTCGCCGCCCTGGCGGCCGTTGAAATCCCAGGCGTGCGCTTCGTGGTGCAGCACCGAGATATAGGCGCTGTTGCCGTCGCCAAACACACCGGTGTCATAGCGTGCATAGGTGCGCGAAGTGCGGTAGCTGCCCACCGTTTGCTGCACCGTGCCGCCACGGGTAGCCAGCGGGTCGCTGGAATAGGTTTCGATGGTGCCGCCCAGGTTGCTGGTCGAAGCCGTGCCGACGTCGCCGGCGCCCGACGACAGCACCACGCTGCGCACGTTTTCGCTGATCACGGCGCGCTGTGGCGACAAGCCGTTGTAGTTGCCGTACTGCTGGTCGCCCAGTGGCACGCCATCCATGGTGTAACCCAGTTGCTGGCCCGAGAAACCGTGCACGAACAGCGACAGGTTTTGTTCGTTGTTGCCCCATGGGTCAGCCGTCTGGAAGCTCACGCCAGGCAGGGTTTGCAGCGCCTTGAGCGGATTGGTGCCCGGCAGGATCTTTTGAATCTCGTTGCTGTTCAGGGCAACCGACGAACGTGTCTTGTTGGAGGAGATCTGTACGGTGGCCATAGTCGCCGCGCTGCCATCGTCGGCCGGGGCTGCAGCCGCGGCTGCCGGGGCGGCCATTTCGCTGGTGGCGGCGGTGACGGCAGCGGCAGCGGCCGTTTGCGCCAGTGCGGGCATGGACAGGCCCGCTGCGCAGGCGCCCAGTAAGACATTAAAGGAGTGACGGCGCAGCGCCAGCTTCAAATTCGAGTTCATCAATCAGCCTGTGGGGGAAAGGTATGGGGGTTGATACAAGCTGCGCAGCGTATAGCCGCTGTATGACGCGTTGATGACGACTTCGTGACAGGAAGATGACAAAAACGGAGTGGGAAGCGCGCCGCCCGTGGGGCGGCGCGAGGGTGTTGCAGGGAATTACATTAAACTTTGGTAATGTTGAAGTGGTAACCGAAGGTGTTGTCTAATTAAGTTATTTAATCAAGATACTTAATTAGCTAACGCATTTAGTTAAGGCAATTAGTTAATGCTGGACGCCGGCGGTATCAGTACTTCGGCAGGCGCGTTGGTGACGAACAGCTGCGCGCAATCGACCTTGTCGAAATCGTAGTGCTGGCCGCAGAAGTCGCAGTTCACGCCCACGTGGCCGATTTCTTCCAGGGTGCTGTTGACTTCTTCCTCGCCCAGCATCTTGAGCATATTGCCCACTTTTTCGCGAGTGCAAGTGCAATGGAAGCTCGGATGCAGCGGGTCGAACACGCGGATTGTTTCCTCCCAGAACAAACGCTGCATCAGGGTGTCGATATCGGTCGCCAGGATCTCTTCCTCTTTCAGGGTCGAGGCCAGCATCACGGCGCGGTTCCAGGTTTCCAGCGCATCTTCTTCCGACACGGGCGTGGCTTCAGCCTTGCCGCCGTGGTGGGGCAGCTTTTGCAGCAGCAAGCCGCGCGAGGTGTTGTCATCGGTAGCCAGCCACAGACGCGTGTCGAGCTGTTCCGAGCGCAACATATAGTTCTCGATGACAGTCGCCATGTCGTCGCCGTCCAGCGGCACGATGCCCTGGTACGGTTGCTGGCCCGGTACTTTATCGGCCGGGTCCAGGGTGATGATGAAGCGGCCCTTGCCAGTGGCGTTCAGCAATTGCGGCACGGTGGCGCCGTCCACAATGGTGGCGTCCGGGTCCAGCTTGGCTGTGGCGCGCAAACGCAGTTCCGAATCGCATTCGACCACCATCAGGCGCACCGGGCCGTCGCCGTGGATTTGCATGATGATGGAGCCGTTGAATTTCAGGTTGGCCGACAGCAGGGCGGCGGCAGCCACCATTTCGCCCAGCACTTTTTTCACGGCCAGCGGATAGGCGTGGCGCGACACCACTTCCTGCCAGGTGTGGGAGACATCGATGAACTGGCCGCGCACGGCGGCGTTATCGAAAATAAATTTCTGCAGGGTATCCTGGCCTTCGGTGGCTACGCTCACTGTTGCTGCGCTGGTATCGGTCGTCATGTGTTTATCCAATCTTCTTGAGTTGCATGTTGTTGCATATTAAATTCGCTGGCCGCGTGTATGAAATCGACGGCCGGGTTATCAAGGCAGTGACTGCTGATCGCCGCGATGGGCGGTGGTGGAAACGCCGGGCACAGCCGGATGTGGAAGTTTGACGCTATTTTACGCTGGGCTGTTCACTGTTGTAAGACAAGTACGAACAATGGAGCTGATCCGGTATAATTAAGAACGATCGTACTTTTATGCGTGTTCTATCTACAGGCACAGCATGTGGCGACATCCGCGCTACTTTCAAGGCAGGCAAGGCAATGAAAAACATGAAAACTTCCCGTTCCGAATTCATCTCCATCCGTGGCGCGCGCACCCATGTGCGCCATTGGGGCCGCGAAGGTGCGCCCATTTTGTTCATGGTGCATGGCTGGATGGACGTGGCCGCCTCTTTCCAGTTTGTCGTCGACGAACTCGCTGGCGACTGGCATGTGATCGCCCCCGACTGGCGCGGTTTCGGCTTGAGCGACTACACGCAGTCCGATACCTACTGGTTCCCCGACTACCTGGCCGACCTGGATGCCATGCTGCAACATTACTCGCCGGATGCGCCCGTCAACTTGCTGGGTCACAGCATGGGCGCCAACGTGGCGGGCCTGTATGCGGGTGTGCGGCCTGAGCGCATCGTGCGTTTCATCAACCTGGAAGGCTTCGGCATGATGGCCACGCGGCCGTCGCAAGCGCCTGGCCGTTACGCTAAATGGCTCAATGAATTGCGCGAACCGCCGCAGATGCGCAGCTACCCGAGCCGGCAAGCGGTGGCGGCACGGTTGCAAAAGACCAATCCACGCCTGAGCGACGAGCGCGCCGCTTTCCTGGCTGAACACTGGTCGGTGCAGAACGAGGCGGGAGAGTGGGAAATCATGGGCGACCCGCGCCACAAGCGCGTCAACCCCATGCTGTACCAGGTCGAAGAAGTGATGGCGTGCTGGAGCCGCATCACGGCGCCCGTGCTGTGGGTGGAAGCGGCCGAGACGAATATGTGGGAATGGATGGGGCCTAAGGAAGAGGCGCGCATCGAGATCGACCGCCGCCTGGGTTTCTTGAAAGACGTACGCTGTGAAATGATGATGGATGCGGGCCATATGCTGCACCATGACCAGCCGGCCGAACTGGCGCGGCTGGTGGAACAATTTCTTGCTCAATAGCATGCTGATCACAGTAGCGCTCTCGTCTCTGGCAAGCAGCGTACAATGAAAACTTCTTCCATGTTCAGCCCGCGCGCGGTATTGTTTTCACATGCTTAAAGTCGACCTACATTGCCACTCCAATATTTCCGACGGCGTGCTTGCACCGGCCGCCGTGGCGGCGTATGCGCACCAGGCCGGCGTGAATGTGTGGGCGCTGACGGACCACGATGAAGTATCGGGCACTGCGGCTGCACGCGCCACCGCCCTGGAGCTGGGCATGCGTTTCGTGGCGGGCGTGGAAATTTCGATTACCTGGGCCGGTCAAACCGTGCACATCGTCGGCTTGCAAATCGATGAAAACAATCCGGCGCTGGCGCAGGGCTTGCACCAGACGCGTTCCGGGCGCGATGCCCGAGGGCGCGAGATTGCCCGCCAGCTGGACCTGGCCGGCATCCCCGGCGCCTATGAAGGCGCGCTGAAATTCGTCGGCAACCCGGACCTGATGTCGCGCACGCATTTCGCGCGTTACATCATGGAAACGGGCAAGTGTGCGGATATTCCGGAAGTGTTCAAAAAGTACCTGTCGGAAGGCAAGCCCGGTTACGTCGAGCACCGCTGGGCGACCCTGGCTGAAGCGGTGGGCTGGATACGCGGCGCCGGCGGCCTGGCCGTGATCGCCCATCCGGGCCGCTACCGTTTCAGCGACACGGCGCAAGGCGTGCTGTTTGATGAATTCAAGCAATTGGGCGGCGTCGCGATCGAAGTCGTCACGGGCAGCCACAGCCCTGACCAGTATGGCGAGTATGCGCGCCTGGCCAACGATTATGGTTTCCTGGCGTCACGCGGCAGCGACTTCCATGCACCGGGCGAGTCCCGTGTGGACTTTGCGCAACTGCCCCCCTTGCCTGCCAGCGTGACCCCGATCTGGCACGACTGGTTTTAATGCCTTAAAAATCTGCTTTGCCACGATTCTTAAGGTATTTATAAGACGTGCCGCACTTGAAATGTGCGGCCCCGTACTTATATTTTCACTACTATCGTCTTCAATATTCATCTGGAGCCATCGCCCATGAAACGTATCGTCCTCTTTGTTGTCACCAATCTGGCTGTGATGCTGGTGTTGTCCATCGTCCTCAGTTTGCTGGGTGTGGGCAATCCTGCACGGGGCAGTACCTTGAATCTGGGCAGCTTGATGGTGTTTTCGCTGGTGGTCGGTTTCACCGGTTCGATTTTTTCCTTGCTGATCAGCAAACCGGTAGCCAAGTGGAGCACCGGCGCGCGCGTGATCGATAACCCAAGTTCGTCGACCGAATTGTGGCTGGTCAATACGGTGCGCGCCTTGTCCGAACGGGCCGGCATCGGCATGCCTGAAGTGGCCGTTTACGAGGGCGAGGCGAATGCCTTCGCTACCGGCGCGTTCAAGAATTCGGCGCTGGTGGCCGTGTCCACGGGCTTGCTGGAAAGTATGAACCGCGATGAAGTCGAGGCCGTGCTGGGCCACGAGATCGCCCACGTAGCCAATGGCGACATGGTCACCTTGACCCTGATACAGGGCGTGGTCAATACCTTCGTGGTGTTCATGGCGCGCGTGGTGGGTTTCTTTGTTGATAATGTGCTGCTGAAAAATAACAACCGCGAAGGCGGTGGACGGGGCATCGGTTATTTTGTCACCGTGATGGTGTGCGAAGTACTCTTCGGCTTGCTCGCTTCGATCATCGTGGCCTGGTTCTCGCGCCAGCGCGAATTCCGCGCCGATGCCGGTTCGGCCAAGCTGCTGGGCAGTCCGACGCCGATGATGCATGCCTTGGCCCGCCTGGGCGGCGTGCAGCCCGGCGAATTGCCGCAATCGATGCAGGCGCTGGGCATCAGCGGCGGCAACAGTGGCTGGGGCGCGCTGTTTGCCACCCATCCGCCTATCGAACAGCGCATCGCCGCCTTGCGCGGCGTACAATCATGACGTTTTTCACTCGCTGGCCAGCCAGAACCTATAGACCATGAGTCAATTTTTTCAGATACACCCCGACAATCCGCAATTGCGCCTGATTAAACAGGCGGCGCAAATCATCCAGTCCGGCGGCGTGGTGGCCTTGCCCACCGATTCCTGCTATGCGCTGGTGTGCCAGCTCGATGACAAGGGCGCCGTCGAGCGCTTGCGGCGCATCCGGGGTGTGGATGAAAAGCATCACCTGACCTTGCTGTGCCGCGATTTGAGCGAGCTGGGCGTGTACGCCCGCGTCGATAACCGCCAGTTCCGTTTGCTGAAGGCGGCCACGCCGGGCGCCTACACCTTCATCCTGGAAGCGACCAAGGAAGTGCCGCGCCGCCTCAGCCATCCATCGCGCAAGACCATCGGTTTGCGCGTGCCGCAGCACCGCATCGTGCAGTGTTTGCTGGAAGAGCTGGGCCAGCCCCTGCTGGGCGCCACCCTGACCCTGCCTGGCGATGAGGAAAGCCTGACCGATGCCGACACCATCCGCGAACGGCTGGAAAAACTGGTCGACCTGATCATTGATGGCGGCGTGTGCGCGCATGGCCCCAGCACGGTGATCGACCTGACGGGGGCCGAGCCGGATGTGGTGCGCGTGGGCCGCGGCGATCCGGCTGCGCTGGGTTTGTAACAGGGCGCGGCAGGTTGCGCCTCATGTGGTCTTCATGACAGCATAAGAAAGGCGCGGGGCCGCTCTGGTAGAATCGCGGTCATGAGCAATTTCAACGAGATAGTCCAGACCATTGCGGTCTACCTGATACCGGTGCTTTTTGCGATCTCCCTGCATGAAGCCGCGCATGGTTATGCGGCCCGGTATTTTGGCGATCCCACCGCTTCCAATGAGGGGCGGCTGAGCATCAATCCCATCCGGCATATCGATCCCTTTGGCACGATCCTCTTGCCGCTGCTGCTGTATTTCACGATCCAGGTGCCGTTCGGCTATGCCCGGCCAGTGCCTGTCGATTTCAACCGCCTGCGCAATCCCAAGAAACAGATGGCCTGGGTGGCCGCTGCCGGCCCAGCCGCCAATCTGGTGATGGCGCTGGCCTGGATGGTCGTTTTCATCGTGCTGGCGGACAAGGTGCCGGCCTCGCCTTTGCAGGCGTATCTGCTGGAAGTGAGCCAGGCCGGCGTGCTGGTCAATGCGGTGATGTGCGTGTTTAACCTGATCCCCATACCGCCGCTCGACGGTGGCCGTATCGTTACGGGACTGCTGCCGCTGGAATTATCGAAACAATATGCTCGTCTCGACCGTTACACGCCGTTTATCTTCGTCGGACTGATACTGCTCAGTTATACCGGCGTGCTTGGTAAATTCTTGCCTGGCGTCGTGCAGGTCGTCATCAAGGGTGTGTACGGGCTGACTTTGCCGCTGCGTATGCTGCTGGGCTGATGTCCAGGTGCCGCGGCGAAAAGCAAACTAACTGATGGAATATGAATGCAAGTAATAAAACAAGTAGAACCGCTAGTGGACAGTGAAACAATTTCAGCCTGGGTGCGCCGTTGGGCGCCCCTGATTCCCGGTGGCGAAGTGCTGGACCTGGCCTGTGGCAACGGCCGTCATGCACGCCACCTGGTCGGCTTGGGCCACCCGGTGATCGCGCTCGACCATGATCCCGAAATGCTGGAAAAAGCCGCCGGTACGGGTATCCTCACCTCGCTGGTGGACCTGGAAGCGCCAGGCGCCGTCTGGCCGTTTGCGGCCGGGCGCTTTGCCGGCATCGTGGTGACGAATTATCTGCATCGGCCATTGATCGAGGCGCTGCTGGCCAGCCTGGCCCCGGATGGCTTGCTGGTGTACGAAACTTTTTCGGAGGGCAATGAACAATTCGGCAAGCCATCGAATCCGAAATTCCTGCTCAAGGAAGGCGAAATGCTGGCCTGGGCCGCGCAGCAGGGCTTGCGCGTGGTGGCGTATGAAGAGGGACGGGTAGAGCAGCCAAAAGCTGCTCTGGTGCAACGAATTTGTGCCGTTCGGCCAGATTTTCCACGGTTGGCGGCCTTGTTGCCACCGTTTTGAGCGGCGTTTCTACAGCAGAATGCACCACAGGCGCGGGCTATCCGCTACAATCGTTGTTTTATTTATCGGCGCTATAAA
>Ga0066798_10001237_pt1 | contig 11305 bp, 11 predicted proteins | sample PersoiDNA2013203_FD_70961 | JGI IMG/M metagenome (GOLD analysis project Ga0066798, IMG submission 70961) | Permafrost soil microbial communities from the Arctic, to analyse light accelerated degradation of dissolved organic matter (DOM) -... | ecosystem: Environmental > Terrestrial > Soil >...
GAACCCCGCAGGGGCCGGGATCGCGCGGTCGCCTTCTTTTGCTTAGCTTTTCTTGGCGAGACAAGAAAAGTAAGCGGCTGCCGGGCCGCACCCGGCAAGCTCGTCCGAAGAAAACAAAGATTCAACTACCCACTGAGGTAACTGCCGGGCCGCACCCGGCTAGGCAGTCCGAAGAACACACACCATCAGCAACCAAGAAACCAAGCAACCAAGCAACGAACCGACCGGTGTTTCTTAACTGAACAGCATTAGGGCCATAGCCCGGATTTTTGTGACGAGGCCAATATTACGGCTTGTCCCGTGGCGGACGACCACGCCAGAAACCGGCCAGGATCGAGCCCGACAGGTTGTGCCAGACTGAGAACAGCGCGCCTGGCAAGGCTGCCAATGGTGTGAAGTACATCTTGCCCAGCGCCGCGGCCAGACCCGAGTTCTGCATCCCGACTTCGATTGCCAAGGTGCGGCAGATCGACTCATCGAAACCGAGCAAACGGCCGCCCCAGTAACCACCGAGCAGGCCGATGCCGTTATGCAGGATCACACCGACCAAGACCACCAGGCCAACCGAAGCAATATGACTTTGGCTACCACCAACCACGGCAGCGATGATCAACAGGATCGCCACCATCGACACCAGCGACAGATACGGCTCGACACGGCGTACCAGCTTGCTGGCGAAAATATTGACCAGCAGACCGACCACGATCGGCACCACCACGATTTGCACGATGCTCATCAGCATGGCGCTGACGTCAACGTGAATCGAGGCATCCACATACAACTCGGTCAACAGCGGCGTCGCAAATACGCTGACCAGTGCCGACAGCGTCGAGATCGTCACCGACAAGGCCACATCGCCGCGCGATAGATAAATCATCACGTTCGAGGCTGTGCCACTGGCAACGCTGCCGACCAGCACCATGCCGGCGGTCAGATCAGGCGGCATGCGCAACAGCTTGGCAATCACCCAGGCCGCCAGCGGCATAACCAGATAATGCAGGATGATGCCGGCGGCAACGGGGGCCGGGCGTTTGATGATGCGTTTGAAATCTTCAACTGTCAGCGTCACGCCCATGGTCAGCATAATCAGCGTGAGCAGAATCGTGACGTAAGGACCGATCGGGGTAAACGTGGCAGGGGAAAAATAAGCGGCGGCGGACAGCAACAGCGCCCACACCGGAAATAGGCGGGTGATACTTGCAAGCATAATAGACAGTCGATTAGCGGAGTAAAAGGAAATTTTCTAGTTATAGGTATATCCGCGGATCACGCGCGACAGGTGCGGGCGTCGATAACGACAGCGGTAACGCTGACAACGCATGCGCTGCAACCCGACCGGCCCGGCCATGCGTCTTTTGAACGCATAAGGGCGCTATTTTACCGAAGCTGGCCTGTTCTTGCCGAACTGCGCCAGATTGGGCTGGATCCAGTCTAGTCAGTACAGGTAAAAATCAGCATGGTTTTCGATACCGTCACGCCAGTCACGGGCGGTGATGCTTCGGAACCGGTCACTTGCATATGCTTGCCTTGCTGGTTGCAATAGGCCTCGGCCTTCAGGGCGCCGTTGGCAGCGGCGTCATTCTTGCCTTGCAACAGCGACAATGATCGCGAATTGACGGCATAGGTGTCGCGTCCAAGAATGACGATATCGCCGCTGCTGGTCACGGTATTGCAGGCCGCCAGCAAGAGTGTGGTGCTGGCGATGACGAGCGTGGTCAGGCGCATGGTTTTCAAGTGAACTCCCCGGATTTGGTGATGAAAGCGTAGCCGACAATATGGCGCTGGCGCAATCACAAAAATGCATGCCGCAGCATCTTTGCACGCATCAAGATGCCGCCACAAACAACAACGCCCCGGCGTTGCTGCGCGGGGCGTTGTTGTTGTGGCAAGTCGCTTGAGCGACTTAGCGTGTGACCGGCTTGTAGCGGATACGCTTGGGTTTGGCACCTTCTTCACCGAGACGCTTCTTCTTGTCGGCTTCGAATTCCTGATAATTGCCATCGAAGAACGAGACCTGCGAATCGCCCTCAAACGAAATGATGTGGGTGGCGATACGGTCCAGGAACCAGCGATCATGGCTGATCACCATCACCGTGCCGGCAAATTCCAGCAAGGCGTCTTCCAGCGCACGCAGGGTTTCCACGTCAAGGTCATTGGACGGTTCATCGAGCAGCAACACATTGCCGCCTTGCAGCAGGGTCTTGGCCAGATGCAGACGACCGCGTTCACCGCCGGACAGATTACCGACGATTTTTTGCTGGTCGCCGCCTTTGAAGTTGAAGCGGCCCAGATAGGCACGCGACGGCATCTCGAAGCGACCGACGGTGAGGATGTCGGCGCCGTTGGCGACGTCTTCAAACACCGTCTTCTTGTTTTCCAGATCATCGCGTGACTGGTCCACCAGCGAAATGCGCACGGTAGGACCGAGCACCAGATCGCCGCTGTCGGGCTGTTCACGACCGGCCAGCATGCGGAACAGGGTCGACTTACCGGCGCCGTTGGGGCCGATGATACCGACGATGGCACCGGCTGGAACCTTGAAGTTGAGATTGTCGATCAGCAAACGATCGCCATAGCCCTTGCTGACATTCTTGAACTCGATGACTTCATTGCCGAGGCGCTCGGCCACCGGAATGAAGATTTCCTGCGTTTCGTTACGCTTCTGGTATTCGTGTTCGGACAGCTCGTTGAAACGCGACAGACGCGCCTTGCTCTTGGCTTGGCGGCCCTTGGGATTTTGTCGTACCCATTCCAATTCCTTGGAAATGGTCTTCTGGCGTGCCGATTCCGTCGCTTCTTCCTGCTTCAGGCGGGCTTCCTTCTGTTCCAGCCAGGAGCTGTAATTGCCTTTCCATGGAATGCCGTGGCCGCGATCCAGTTCCAGAATCCATTCGGCAGCATTGTCGAGGAAATAACGATCATGGGTAATCGCCACCACGGTACCGGGGAAACGATGCAGGAATTGCTCCAGCCAGTCCACCGATTCGGCGTCCAAGTGGTTGGTTGGTTCATCAAGCAGCAGCATGTCGGGTTTGGACAGCAGCAGCTTGCACAGCGCCACACGGCGCTTTTCACCGCCGGACAGCACGCCGACGATGGCATCCCAAGGGGGCAGGCGCAATGCATCGGCGGCCATTTCCAGTTGCTGGTTCAGGCTGTTGCCGTCGGAGGCCGAAATGATCGCTTCCAGACGTGCCTGCTCGGTTGCCAGCGCATCGAAATCGGCATCTTCTTCAGCATAAGCGGCATAGACCGCATCGAGCTTGGCTTGCGCTTCGAACACTTCGCCCAGCGCGCTTTCGACTTCCTGGCGTACCGTCTTGACCGGGTCCAGTTGCGGTTCCTGCGGCAGATAGCCGATATTCAGGTTCGGCATCGGAATCGCTTCGCCTTCGATGTCCTTGTCGATGCCAGCCATGATCTTGAGCAGCGTCGACTTGCCCGAGCCGTTCAGGCCCAGCACGCCGATCTTGGCGCCAGGGAAGAACGACAGCGAGATGTCTTTCAGGATCTGCCGCTTGGGCGGCACGATCTTGCCGACGCGGTTCATAGTAAATACGTATTGAGCCATGTTAGGTAGTGTAGATGTCTGTAGTAGAAGGGAAAAGAATCCGGTGACTGCGGCCGCAACAGGGTAAAAACCCGTCAGGCGCCGGCGTTGCGGGTTTTTTCCGCCCACAAACGCCATAGTCCTTCCAGCGAGTATACAGCCAGCGCCGCCCAAATCGTCATGAATCCGGTCAAACGCGCACCAGTAAACGGCTCATCGTAGATGAAAACCCCAGTCAGCAGTTGCATCGTCGGCGAAATGTATTGCAGCAAGCCCAGCAGTGACAAGGGAATGCGCCGCGCTGCTGCGGCGAACATCAGCAGCGGAATTGCCGTCACCGGTCCCGACAATACCAGCAAGGCCTGCGCCATTGGCGATGCCTGCAGGAAACCATTGTGTCCCTGCCACGCCGTCACCAGCAGGATGCCGAGTACTGCCGGCGACAGCAGGATGGTTTCCAGCGCCAGGCCTTGCAGCGCGCCCAACTGCGCCGTCTTGCGCAACAGACCGTAAATGCCGAAGGTGGCAGCGATCACCAGACCGATCCAGGGCAAGGCGCCATTGATCCAGGTCAACCACAGCACGGCAGCCGACGCCAACAGCACGGCCAGCCACTGTAGCGGGCGCAATTTTTCCTTGAGGATGACATAGCCGAGCAAAACGCTCAGCAGCGGACTCATGAAATAACCGAGGCTGGCATCAACAATACGGCCGCTATTGACGGCCCAGATATACATCAGCCAGTTACCGGAAAGCAGCAAGGCACTGGCCAGAAAGCCGAACAACACGCGCGGCTGCCGTATCACCGCACCCAGCCAGCCCCACTGGCGGCGCCAGGTCAATACCACGACAAGAAAAATCAGAGACCAGAAAATACGCTGCACAACGATGTCGAACGAAGCGACTCCCTGCAGCAGTTTGAAGTAAAGCGGAAACAGGCCCCACAGGAAAAAGGAGCTGATGGCATAGAGCATGGTTGATGGGCCGAATGAGGACGTTGGACGATGCTGGAACAGCGTAGCCGGTTCATGCAACGCGGATTGTTCCAGGGTTTCGCGACAGCAAGTGCATTATCAATGGAAAGGAGCGTCCTGGGACGGGCGCTGCGGATGAAAACTTTTAAACCGGGTAAGTGACATTCATCTCACACGGCGATCATGACGGTGAGGTTTGCTCAATTGGCTGTCGCCAACCTCAAGGTACGCTCGGTATGAAGGGAAGTCCCAGCATAGGAGGCGCCATCGAATGTCGATTAAAATGCTGGTCTGGCAGGAAAGAATGCGCCCTTGTGAAGGTCGCCCCTTTGATTGACCTTTCCACGACTTCCTGACGCGATACATTGACGATGCGCCCACTAGAAAACCAAGAGCCCGCTACGCCCCCTTTCGGCACGATCACCAAGGAGACGGTTGCGGTTGCGCAAAAACATCTGCACGATATCCTCAGCATTGCAATCGAGCACGCGCCCCCGCATGCTGCCGTGGTGGTGGCCGACACTGGCTGTGATCTCGCTGTTGCCTTGACAGAAGCCTATCGCCGCTGCCTGCCAACGGCGCGCTTCATCGACTTTGATGCGGTCGCACCGGACGCTATCCTGGCCGCCTTTGCCCTGCTTGCGCCGGGCGATCTGGTGGTACTGATTCAATCCACCAACTTTCGGCTGGAGGCGTTCCGTCTGCGCGTCGAGCTCTTCAAACGGTCGCTCAAGGTCATCGAGCATCCCCATCTGTCGCGCATGCCCGGCGCGCAAGCCGACTACTATATTGCGTCGTTGGCTTACGACCCGGCGTATTACCGCGACGTTGGCTATGCCCTGAAGGCACGCATTGATCGCGCCCAAGGCGGCGTGGTCGACAGCGGTGGCGAGCGTCTGGTGTTTGCTTCGCCATTCGAGCCGGCCAAGCTGAACATCGGCGACTACAGCGAGATGAATAACGTTGGCGGTCAGTTCCCCATCGGCGAAGTGTTTACCGAAGCGCAAGACCTGGAGGCGGTGAACGGGCGCGTACGCATTTTTGTTTTTGGTGATACCGCATTCAGGGTGAACAAACCGGCGCAAGCCATCACCTTGGTGGTCACCAAAGGCCGCGTGAGCGAGGTAATTGATTCGACGCCGGATTTCGATCAGGTACTGGTCAAGATTCGCGCCGATGAAGGGGAGGTGTGGTTGCGCGAGCTTGGCTTCGGCATGAACCGTGCGTTTTCACGGGAACGTACGGTTGACGACATTGGCACCTACGAGCGGATGTGCGGCATCCATCTCTCGCTCGGTGCCAAACATGGGGTCTACAACAAGGCCAATATCAGACGCACCACCGCGCGCTATCACATTGACGTGTTTGCCGTGACAGAGGCGGTCTACCTTGATGACGCGCTGGTATATCGGGATGGCGCTTGGCAGGTTTGACGCGGGGCGAACTGCCCAAGGATGTTCTGACTTGCAGACAGGCAAAAACGCGGGCCGATATCAAAGACATTAATGACAGGGCATCCCGATATTCAAGCCGCCATGTGGGAAATAATTTCCAAATTTGATGTGAACAATAGCTTGAGCGAGATCGACTGTCCCACGCTGGTCTTGGCCGGCGAGGTGGATCCGAGTACGTCGCCAGCCATGGGGGCAGCGATGGCGGAGGCCATTTCGGGCGCTGAGTTCATTGTGCTTCCCGATACCTCCCATATGGCCATGCTCGAATCGGCCGATGCAGTCAACACCGCATTGGCAGGATTTATCGGCAGGTATTAAGCGCGTACTATTTTCAGGCTATTTCGTCCGCCCCGCTTTGACGCATATAACGCCGCATCCCCCAGTTCGAGCAATGTCGTCAACCCTGCCGGTGGTTGCGCGAACAGCGTCGCACCCATGCTCAGGGTTACCGCATCAGGTGTTGGAAACGCTTCCGACGCCATCTGTCTGAACATCGCGCGCAAGTCATTTCCCAGCGCCAACACGGCGTCGTTGGATGCCTCACGCAGCAGCAGCACGAACTCGTCGCCACCCAGTCGTGCGGCCAGGGCGCCATGCGGCAAGGCATCGCGGATCATTTCGCTCAGCGCCACCAGCAGTTTGTCTCCGGCACTGTGGCCGTGCAGATCGTTGACTTGTTTAAAGTTGTCGATATCGATCAACAACAAGGCACCGGGTTTTTCTGGGCTGGCCTGTTCGAGCAGCGCAGGCGCACGCATAGTCAGGGCGCGGCGATTGTACAAGGCCGTGAGCGGGTCACGGGCAGCAAGTTGTTCGATCCGCTCTTCACGGCGGTGGCGCTCAGTGCCGGTCATCGACAAGGCGATCAACATGATCGCCATGGCACCTTCCACCAGCGAGATCTGGATGACTTCGCCATGAAAGGCGGCAAGGTCAACAAAGTTGTTGAGCGCGATGACAGAGCCAGCCTTGGCGACATAGAAGAGGCCATGTGCCAGCAGCACGTAGCGCAACTGCACCGCGCCCACACTCAAGGAAACGCCATGCGGGCGCAGCAGCATGCTGGCGCGCAGTGTGATGCCGGCGATCAACAGCGACTGGATGCACAGCATGACCTTGGACCACCACGGTGCGCTGGGCACTAGCAACATGGCCAGCCAGAGCAGGGCAATCAGATACCAGGCGCGCGACAGCGGGGTTCGCGTGAAGCGCGCCACGCCTGCCAGAAACAACGCGTGGGCGCCGATCAGCAAGCCATTGGCAAACCAGATACCGATCAGCAAGAAACCATTGCTGCGCAACAGGGCCAGGATGCACCCTACGGTGATGACCGCAAAGCCAGCGCTCCAGAGCAGCAGCGATTGCTCGCCTACGCTACGCCACTCCACGGCCAGGTAAAGTGTGGCGGCCGCGGCCAAGGCGGTAGAAAGTATGAGAATAGTGGAAGGATCGAGTGACATCGGTAACGGCGCTGCGCAAGCTTGCCCAGAGAGAATTTCTGAAAAAATGGGAAGACGCTATTTTAGCGCCCAGCGCATCTCGCAGCTCGCCAAACCTGATGTGGCGCCGTCTCCGAATGTTGCGTAATGTCCACGCACGGCGGTGAACATTCTGACTAGGTCAGCTTGGCCGCAACACCGTCACGTCCATGACCTTAGCTCAACATCAGTGTCATATCTGGATCGCCCTTGACCATCGCACGACGATACGCCGGGCGTTCGCCGATGCGCTGCAAGTAAGCACGGATATGCGGATAGGCGGTGAAGTCAATCGGCTGGAAATGCCGCATGGTCGTCAGTGAAAACACGTTCATGATATCGGCCGCAGTGAATTCACTGCCGGCGAAGTAGGGCACCTGGCCCAGCCGTGTTTCGACCAGTGCCAACACACGATCGAGCCGATCCCTGGCGGACGCCAGTAGCAACGGGTCTGCTGGCGCCTTGGCGCGGTTTGCCAGCATGAAGCGCATGATCACTGGCTGCAAATTACCATTGGAGAAATGAAACCAGTAGAGGAAGGCGGCATAGTCCGCATGCGTCGGTGCCAGCTTGAACTGGCCAGCACCGTGTTTCTCGATGATGTACTCGACGATCGCAGCCGACTCGGCGAGCAGCAGAGCACCATCCTCGATCACCGGCGCTGCACCGAGCGGATGCAAGGCCTTGAGTTCGGGCGGAGAAAGTCTGGTGACCGGATCTCGCGTGTAATGCTGGAGTTGATACGGAAGAGCTAACTCCTCGCAGAGCCAGATAATACGTTCGGATTGGGAAACGCCAAGGTGGTGAATTTTCAGCATGATTCAAATCGTCGATGAAGGTTGAAATGGACCGTTTGCGCGTACAGCACCGCGCACGGTTGTGGGAGCAAAACTCAAGCGTTGCCGCAAGCTGATGGCAAAGCGGGATACCGATCTAAAAACTCCTGAGATAGGCGCAGAACATGTCTGCCATGGCATCGCCATAAGTTTGAATATATTCTTCAGTGCGCTCGCTGCCTGATAAGTGTTCGCCCACGGTGGTCAAGGTCGTCATGATCAGATTGCCAGCCATGGTCTGTTGCGCGCTCGACGCTGTGGGCAGAACTTGCGCCATGAATTTCTGCATGATCAAGTCCCAGGACGTCTCCATCTCTTGCGCTTCGGCAAGATCGCGATATAGCGGCGCGGCATCGTCGAGCGCCAAGCGGATCTGCGCTTCTTCAAACTCCGACTTGATGAACGCGTGCACCAAGGCGCGCAAGCGCTCCAGTGGCGTCTGCGCGGCATCTTCCAGAATGTCGACCAACAGCGCCGTCGTCTGCGTCCACTCATCGGCCTGCAGCCGGAACAGGATTGACACCTTGTTCGGGAAATATTGATACACCGAGCCCACACTCACGCCAGCCTTCTCGGCCACCCTTGCCGTGGTGAAACGCTGTGCGCCTTCCTTCACCAAAACCTGAATAGCGGCTTCCAATATCGCCGCCACGAGTTCGGTAGAGCGCGCTTGTTGTGGCTGCTTGCGCGGGGAAATCTCAGGGCGGCGGCGTTCGGTCATGGTGGCTTAACAAGGGCTGAGGGAATGCGAATAGGAAACATGATGGATTCGTCGCATAATTCAATGCAGAGAAATGCGACGGATCAGTCACATTTTACCTCAGCGCATTGAAGCGCTCAATTTACTACCGGATTTCACATGACAAGCTTTATTTCACAGCCGTTTTCCCGCGTACTGGACCGCCTGTTCAACGAAACATCGGCGCTCGACCCTAGCAGCAGCATCTTCTTCTCGCAACTCAGCCAAGCCGAGCAGCAACGGCTCATGCGCAGCAAGACTGACTATGTGGACTTATATAGCGCCCTCAAGCACCTGCCGCTGGCAGTTTCGCGCGAGACCGGCATGCTGCTCTACATGCTAGCGCGCAGCGGCAAAGCCAAGTCGATTGTCGAATTCGGCACCTCGTTTGGCGTGTCAACCCTGCATCTTGCCGCCGCCCTGCGCGACAATGGTGGCGGCTTGTTGATCACGACCGAATTCGAGCCTTCCAAAGTGGCGCGAGCCCGATCCAATCTGACCGAGGCCGGGCTCATCGATCTGGTCGAGATTCGCGAAGGCGATGCCCTCGATACCTTGGCGACGAACATGCCAGAGACCATCGATCTGCTCCTGCTGGACGGTGCCAAAGCCCTCTATCCGGACATCCTGGCACTGTTGGAAAGTCGTCTGCGGCCGGGTGCCTTCATCATCGCCGACAACACCGAATACAGCCCCGAATACCTGGCGCGCATGCGTTGCGTTGCCAACGGTTATATGTCCGTGGCATTGGCTGACGACATCGAGCTATCGATGCGGCTGTTCTGACGCGCATGCATTCAACACCTTCATCAACAACAACCATGACACAAGCACACAATCCTCAATCGCCCACCGCGGCAACCGCGCCGCCGCCCGGCATCAATGTATTGCTGAAACTGGCGCCGCTCACGCTGGCCGTCTTCATTGCTTTTCTGACCATCGGCATTCAGTTGCCGGTGCTTCCCCTGCATCTGCACGACCGCTTGGGCATGGGGCCGGCAGTGATCGGTCTGGTGGTGGGTACGCAGTTCGCAGCCGCCTTGCTATCGCGCGCCTGGGCAGGCAACTTCGCCGACATGCGCGGTGGCAAGCGTGCAGTCATTACGGGATTTTTATGCGCGTCCGCTTCCGGCCTGATCTATCTGATGTCGCTGGCGTTCATCGACGCACCGGTCACCTCGGTGTGGATACTGGTGATCGGACGCGTTCTACTGGCCTTAGGCGAGAGCTTGATTGTCACCGGCACAATGGGCTGGGGTATCGGCCTGGTCGGACCGCAAAATAGCGGCAAGGTCATGGCCTGGCTGGGGATGGCCATGTTCGCCGCCTATGCAGTCGGTGCACCTGCTGGCGTGGCGCTCAACAACTTCCACGGTTTCGTCGGGATCGCCGTCTCCACCGTGGTGATTCCGCTGCTGGCAGTGACTGCGATCTCTGGCATGCGTGCATTGGTACCCACGGCGACCCGTCGCACGCCGTTCTACAAGGTCTTGGGTGCGGTATGGGTACCGGGTATGGGTTTGGCCTTGTCCAGCGTTGGATTTGGTGTGATCACTGCCTTCATTGCGTTGCTGTTTGCCGCTAAGGACTGGGGCAGTTCCTCGCTGGCGTTTTCCGCATTCGGGGCGGCGTTCATTGCTGCTCGCCTCTGCTTCGGCCATTTGCCGGATAAACTGGGTGGCGCGCGGGTGGCTTTGATTTGCGTTGTGATCGAGGCAGTTGGCCAGTTGCTTATTTGGGGTGCTGGATCGGTATCGATTGCGTATCTTGGTGCGGCGCTCACCGGCTTCGGCTATTCGCTGGCCTTTCCCGGTTTCGGTGTCGAAGCCATGCGACGTGCACCGCCACAAACACGCGGGCTCGCCATGGGGGCGTATGTCGCTTTCCTGGATATCGCGTTGGGTATTACCAGTCCCGTGGCGGGTGTACTTGCCGGTGCTTGGGGTATTGGTGTGGTTTACCTGGCTGGGGCTGTTGCAGCCTTGCTGTCGTTCTTGGTGGCGTTGATGTTGTTGGGTCGCAGGCAAAAGAACGGTTTGTAGCTTTTGTGCTGTGCTGTTCGGTTCGGTGCAGAAAACGGCTGCTGCTTTTCTTGGTTGCTGATGCTGGGTTTTCTTCGGACGAGCTAGCCGGGTACCTCAGTGCGTAGTTGAGTCTTTGTTTTCTTCGGACGACCTAGCCGGGGGCGGCCCGGCAGCCGCTCACTTTCTTTGGTCTCGCCCAAAGATAAGTAAGCAAAGAAAGGCGACCGCTACTGCATCGCCCCTGCGGGGT
>Ga0066798_10001238_pt1 | contig 11303 bp, 5 predicted proteins | sample PersoiDNA2013203_FD_70961 | JGI IMG/M metagenome (GOLD analysis project Ga0066798, IMG submission 70961) | Permafrost soil microbial communities from the Arctic, to analyse light accelerated degradation of dissolved organic matter (DOM) -... | ecosystem: Environmental > Terrestrial > Soil >...
GGATCTCGGCCTGCTAGAACGTCTATTTAAGATCAAGCCGCGCGCCGTGCGCGAAGAGACCTTGATCAATCTGGTGGCGATCAAACCAACGCTCTAGGCGCTGAAGACTTTCGCCCAGAGTCGCTTGACACTATCGCTTTCCTGTTGCACCCGTTTCAGCGAGGTGCGGGCGCGTTCCTCGCCCTGCAAGCGGATCTGATGCTGCAACTTGCGGAACAGTCGGTAAGCGTCGGCTACCTGATTGGCCAACGCCGCGTCGATCAGGCCCAATTTCCCGCACAGTCTGAGCAGGGCGATGTTGCCGATGTCGCCGGTCAATTGCGCGTATTGCGCAGCATGCTGCAACACCAGAAATTGCACGATGAATTCGATATCGATCATGCCGCCATCATCGTGCTTGAGGTCGAATAACGTGCTGCGGTTGGGATGGGCTTCATGCATCTTGAGGCGCATGCCCAGCACTTCCTGCTTGAGCTTTTGCGCTTCGCGCGGCTGCTGCAGCAAGGCTTCGCGCAGTGCTTCGAAACGGTTGCCGATCACGCTGTCGCCGGCGCAATAACGTGCTCGCGTGAGCGCCTGATGTTCCCAGACCCAAGCTGAAGTGCGCTGGTACTTTTCGAAGGTGGCAAACGATGACACCAGCAAGCCGCTGGCACCGTCCGGACGCAACGCGATATCGATGTCAAACAAAGTACCGGCCGATGTGTGCGCCGTCATCCAGGTGATGAAGCGTTGCGCCAGCTTGGCGTACAGCGCTGGCGCTTCCTGATCGTCATCGTCGTACAGGAACACCACATCGAGATCAGAGACGTAGCCGAGCTCCTTGCCGCCCAGCTTGCCATACGCAATCACGGTAAATTGCGGAATCTCGCGATGGCGTTGGGCGATGCTTTGCCATACTGCCTGGATGGTCGCTGCCACCAGGATATCGGCCAGCGCTGACAGATGGTCGGCCAGGCGCTCGACGCTGAGTTCACCTTCCAGGTCCTGGGCCAGCAAGCGGAACAATTGCGCGTGATGGGCTTCGCGCAGGATATCCATTTGCCGCTCGGTGTCCCCGGGTGCGGTGTCGAGTTGGCGCTGGCAATCGGCGGCGAAGGCGGCCCAGTCAGGCGCTGCCTTGAGGTTGCGGTCATCCAGCAATTCATCGAGCAGGATTGGGTGTTGGGTCAGGTATTTGGCCGCCCAGTCGCTGGCGGCCATCATGCGAATCAAGCGGGTCAGCGCATGCGGATATTCGGTCAGCAATGCCAGATAGGCAGCGCGACGCGCAATCGCTTCGAAAAAATCCAGCAGGCGGCGCAGCGCCGGCAGGCCGGAGGTTGCTTCCGGTGCGGCAGCGATGATGACCAAGGCACTATTGATGAGCGCCAGCAGGCGCGTGCGGCTGGCCTCCGGCAGTGATTGCAGGCGCGGCGATTGCAGCGTCGACTGTACGCGCTGGGCGGCCTGCTCTGGCTCGTCGAGGCCGAGCGCGCGCAAGCTATCGGCGATGGTGTCGACACTGTCGCCGTCTTGCAGATCGCACAGGCTGCCGGCGCCATGCGCGCCGCGTGTGCTGGACTGGCTCTCGTCTCGGTTGTCATTGGCTTGCTTGTCGCTGAAAATAGCATCGAACTGCTGCGCCACGATCTGGCGTTGTTGATCCAGTTGCGCCAACAGCGACGGCACGTCAGCGTAGCCCATCATTTGCGCCACGATGCGCTGGTCGTCCGGATTGGGCGGCAGCGTATGGGTCTGGGCATCGTCCAGATATTGCAGCCGGTGCTCCAGATTGCGCAGGAAGGTATAAGCCTCCAGTAATTGCGTCACCACTTGCGGTTCCAGTAGATTCTTGTCGGCCAGCGTGCGCAGCGTGGTGCGGGTGGAGCGGTCGCGCAGCTCGGCATCACGGCCACCGCGAATCAACTGGAATACCTGGCTGATGAATTCGACTTCGCGGATGCCGCCACGTCCGAGTTTGACGTTGTTGCTGCGTTCCGGATGCAGCGATTCCTGGCGCTGCACTTCGGCCCGGATTTGCGCGTGCATCGAGCGCAGCGCGTCGATCGAGCCGAAGTCGAGATAACGGCGATAGATGAATGGTCGGCTGACGGCTTCCAGTGCGGCAATGTCGGCCGCCTGGCCGGTCAACGCGCGCGCCTTGGTCCAGGCATAGCGCTCCCATTCGCGACCCTGGCGGATCAGGTATTCCTCGACCATGTTGTGGCTGGCGACCAACGGTCCGGAGCCGCCGTTGGGGCGCAAGGCCATATCGACGCGGAAGGTAAAGCCGTCTTCGGTGATTTCCGACAATCCGGCGATGAGCTTCTTACCCAGCCGGATAAAGAATTCATGGTTCGACAAGCTGCGCTGCTCGGGCGTGGTGGTGCGCGTGTCGCCGTCTTCCGGGTAGACGAAGATCAAGTCGATGTCGGACGAGACATTGAGTTCACCACCGCCCAGCTTGCCCATGCCCAGGACGATCAATTCCTGCGGATTGCCCGATTCCTCGCCGATCGGTGTGCCATACAGCACCGTGAGTTCCTGCATCAATGCGACCAGGTGGGTTTGCACGGCAAAGTCGGCGAACTCGCTCATGACGCGTACCACTTCGGCCAGATCGGCCTGGCCATGCAGATCGCGATCAATCAGTGTGCCGACCACCAGATTGCGCAGCCGACGCATGGCGCTGTTGAGTGCGCTCGGCGTCGGCGCAGTGGCCGTGCCCATTTCAAGATGTAAAAAGCGCTCGAAATGCGAGCGCTTCAGCGATAATGACGAGCATTCTGCCAATAACGCTGCACGGGCCGGGACGGCGTTGACCCAGCGGCTGTAAGAACGTGAGGCGGCGCGGGTTTCGATCAGGGAAATCATCACAAAGGCTCGGTTTGGTTGGTTGAAGCGAGGTCGAATGCAAGAGCAGAGCTGGCTTAAGGCCGTTTTTTAGGCAAATCCGCGCGCCATCTTGTGGGAATATGGTTGCCTGCAGGTCTGAATCGCATTGATCAGTCAGCGGCAAACTACCGGTTCACGCAAGGATGTTGCGCGTTTGTTTTATTCTACATTGAGTTTTCACTACTATCGTTGATGTCCGCAGATCAAAATGACGCCACTTCGCCGCCGGGCCAGCCGGCCACGCGCTGGCGTGCCAGGTGGAGCAAGGTCTGCAATGGCGTGGGTGGCGCTTCGCGCCAGACCTATTGCCATGTGAGCACGGCGACGCGCTGCGTGCTGGGCGTGACGTTCAAGTTGCTGCTGCTGGCGTATTTCATTTTTTGCGCTTTGTTCCTGACGCTGCGTTACGGCATCCTGCCGCACATCGATAGCTACAAGGGCAATATCGAACACATCGTATCCAACGCAATTGGCCGGCCGGTCACGATCGCTGCCATCGATGCTTCCTGGCGCGGTTTGCGCCCGCAATTGCAATTGCGCGATGTGGCTGTTCATGACCAGTCGGGCCAGATTGCGCTGGCTTTGCCACAAATATCGGCGACGTTTTCCTGGACCACGGTGCTGGTGCTGGCACCGCGGTTTGAAAACCTGACCATTGTGCAGCCCGACCTGTCGATCTGGCGCGATGCTGCCGGAAAATTGTTCGTTGCCGGTCTGCCGTTGGCCAGTGATTCGAACAATAGCGCAGGGGCCGACTGGCTGTTGTCGCAGCGCGAAGTGATCATCCGTGATGGCCGCCTGCGCTGGCGCGATGATCAGCGCGGTGCTGCTGAGCTGGCGCTGACCGGGGTCAATCTGGTGTTGCATAATCATTGGCGTGAGCATCAGTTTGCGCTCAAGGCAACACCGCCGGTTGAGTTGGCTGCCCCGATTGATGTGCGTGCCAATTTTTATCATCCCAACTTTGCCAGCCGAATTTCTGATGTCACGCGCTGGAAGGGCAGTCTGTACGCCGATCTACGTAATACCGATCTGGCGGTCTGGAAGCGTTATGTCGATTTTCCTATCGAAATTACCCAGGGCATTGGCTCGATTCGCGCCTGGCTGGACCTGAATCAGACCAAGGTCGCCAATTTCACCGCCGATCTGCAACTGGCGAATTTGTCGGCGCGGCTTGGCAAAAACCTTGAGCCGCTGCAATTGGCACAAGTCAGCGGCCGGGTGTCGGCCAATGAGACATTTGCACCAGACTTGCTGGACGGCATCCCGACCTTTGGCGCTAACGGCCACAAAGTTACGCTGAGCAACTTTTCGCTGCAAACCAGTGATGGTTTTGTACTGCCGCCGACAACGATTTCCGAAATCTTTGAACCTGCCACGCATTTTCGTCAGGAGCGGCTGAAGGTCGATGCCAAGTTGATCGATTTGCAACTGTTATCCGATCTGGGCGCGCGCTTGCCGTTGGCGCCCTCGCAGCGTAAGTTGCTGGCCGATCTGGCGCCGCGCGGTCAACTCAAGGATTTTTCGGTGCAATGGAGTGGCAGCTATCCCGACATCCAGTCTTATCACATCCGTGGTGCGTTCAGCGGCCTCGGCCTGCAGGCGCAGCCGGCACATGCGGCGCGCGCCAAGAGCGCGACCCAACCGGCGCGCACCGGGGCACCGGCGATTCCTGGCTTTGCCAATCTGAGTGGTCAGATTGATGCATCAGAGAAGGGTGGTCGCCTGAGTCTGGCGTCACAAGATGTCGTGTTTCAATTACCAGGGGCATTTGCCGATCCGGAATTGCCGATCAGTCAACTGAACATGCTCAGTCATTGGGCGTATCAAAAGAACCAGGCCGTGTTGTTTCAGATCGATAACATGGATTTCGCCATGGAAGGTGCGGCCGGTACGCTCAGCGGTAGTCATTTGATACCCTTGCAGGGCGGCGCACCGGGGGTGATCGATTTCAAGGCGCATCTGTCGACATTCGACTTGCGCAAGATCGCGCGTTTCCTGCCATTACACACTGCCAAGCCGGCAGCACAATGGCTGGAAACAGCGATCTTGGATGGCCACGCCAGTGATATCGATGTGATCGCGCGCGGCGATCTGGCTGATTTTCCACTGCATAACCTGAAGCCGGGCGTCAAGCCCAAGAGCGAATTCAAGCTAACCGGCAAGTTTGACGGCCTCAAGCTCAATTATGCGCCGAGCCATACCGGTAAAGATGGCAAGTCTGCGCTATGGCCGTTGCTGGAAGAGGTCAAGGGTAGCTTGCTGATTGACCGCTCGCGGCTGGAAATTCTGGCCGATTCCGGCAAGACCCATGGCACGACGGTGAGCAATGTCAAGGCGGTCGTACCCGACTTGCTCAATGGCGAGTCGGACCTGGAAATTGATGGCAACGCGGCAGGTGCCATGAAGGATTTCCTGCTCTATATTGAAGACAGCCCGGTGGCGCAATGGATCGGCAATGTCACCGAAGACTTCAAGGCCGACGGCAATGCCAAATTGGGCCTGAAGTTTGCGCTGCCCCTGCATCACATGGAGCAGGCGCGTGTGGCCGGTGCACTGCAGTTCATCAACAATGATGTGGTACTGCTGCCGGGCATGTCGACCATCTACAAGACTAACGGCAAGCTGACCTTCAATGAAAAAGGCTTCAATATCGAGGGCTTGAAAGGGGTATTCCTGGGTGAGCAAATCAATGCCGCTGGCGGCACCCAGCGTGACGGCACGACGCTGGTCAAGATCGATGGCACGATCACCGGCGATGGTTTGCGTCGCGCCGCGACCGATCCGTCCGCACAACGGTTGTTGAACAACGTCAATGGCATGACACGCTATGCTGCCTCGGTGGCGGTGCGCCAGGGCCAGCCGGTACTGACCATTGAATCGAATTTGCAGGGACTGGCGTTGGATTTACCGGCGCCGATGCTCAAGGGAGCCAATGAAAGCTGGCCGCTGAAATTCGAAGTGATCGGTTTGCCCTCGGTCGATGCGCAGATGCAGCGAGATGAAGTCAAGCTGTCGCTCGGTTCGGTCATGTCGGCGCGCTATCTGCGCCAGAAGCGGCTAGGTCATCAATACGACTGGCAGGTCTTGAGCGGCGGCGTTGGTTTCGGCCAGTCGGCACCGCAGCCGGACAGCGGCCTGGCCGTGGTAGCCGTGGCCAAGAGTATCAATATTGACCAGTGGATGAACTTTCGCACGACAATCTCCAAGGATGCCGATGGCAGTGAGCAGCCTGCTAATCCAGCCTTGCGTCCCTATCTCGATCCTGATGTGATTGCCATGCGCACCGGTGAAATGCTGGTCATGGGCAAGAAGCTCGACAATGTGGTGGTGGGCGCTTCGCATCAGCAAAAGACCTGGCAACTCAATATTGCCGCCGACCAGATCAATGGCTATGCCAGTTGGAACGAAGCCGAAGGCAATCGCGGTCTGGGCCGTGTCACCGCGCGCCTGACTACTTTGAATATTCCCAAAGGCTATGCTCAAGAGGTTGGCGATTTGCTGGAAAGCAGCAGCGCCACCAAAATTCCGGCCCTGGATATTGTGGCAGAAGACTTTCAATTGTTCGGCAAGCGTCTGGGACGGCTGGAGTTGAATGCCGATAACATCGGCGCCACGGTTGGTGATGAATGGCGCATCAACAAGCTGAACCTGGTCAACCCGGATGCCGAACTGCATGCCACTGGTAATTGGATGGCGCTCGGCAAGATCAATACCACGACCTTGAAGTATGTGCTCGATATCAATGACGCCGGTCAGTTGCTGGAGCGGTTCGGATTCGCCGGCGTGGTGCGTGGCGGCAAGGGCAAGCTGGATGGCGATCTGAGCTGGATGGGCTTACCATTCTCACTCGATATTCCGACGCTGGCCGGGCATCTGCAAATGGACATCAACTCTGGTCAGTTCCTCAAGGTTGATCCGGGCGCTGCCAAGTTGCTTGGCGTGCTCAATCTGCAAGCGTTGCCGCGCCGTCTGGCACTGGATTTCCGCGATGTGTTTTCGCAAGGATTTTCATTTGACAATATTGCCGGCACTGCCAATGTGGCGCAAGGAACGGCAACTACCGGTGATCTGAAAATGACCGGCGTGGCGGCATCGGTGCTCATGAGCGGCTCGGCCGACATTGCCAAGGAAAGTCAGAGCCTGCATGTGGTGGTGATTCCCGAAATCAATCTTGGCACGGCCTCGGTGGTGGCGCTGGCGATCAATCCGGTGATTGGTGTGGGCTCGTTCCTGGCGCAGTTGTTCCTGCGCAATCCGCTGATGAGGTCGCTGACCTTTGAATATAATATAACCGGCCCGTGGAGCGATCCGCAGGTGGTCAAGCTGGAGCATTCCAGCAACGAGGTCGGTCTCAAGCCCGCCATCAAATAAGAAACTGTTGCAACATGAGCATGAGGTCGTGCCGCGCCTGGCGCTACTCATGTTGAAACGACCTCCAAGCCCGGCAGAGCGCCGCCGGCGTCATCGATTTTCTGCGGAGTAGCGCCTATGAAACAAGCAATGACCGTTGCCGCCATCCAAATGGTGTCTTCGCCCGAGGTTGAAGACAATCTGGCGACTGCCGCGCGCCTGGTGGCGCAGGCCGTCGCGCAGGGCGCACAATTGGTGCTGCTGCCGGAATACTGGCCCATCATGGGCATGCATGAAAAGGTCAAGCTAGACCATGCCGAGCCCGATGGTGCCGGCAAGATTCAGGATTTCATGGCAGCGCTGGCGCGCACGCACCAGATCTGGTTGATCGGTGGCACCATGCCGCTGGTGTCGGCGCAGGCCGGCAAGGTGCTCAATACTTGCCTGGTCTATGATCCCAGCGGTGCACGCGTGATGCGCTATGACAAGATTCACCTGTTCAGCTTTGTGCGTGGCGATGAAGCCTATGATGAAGCGCGCACGATTGTGGCCGGCAATGAGGTGCGCAGCTTTGAGGCGCCGTGCGGCCGGGTCGGCTTGTCAGTTTGCTATGATCTGCGTTTTCCTGAGTTGTATCGGGCGCTTGGCGATTGTGCGCTGATCGTAATGCCGGCGGCGTTTACCTATACTACCGGTCAGGCACACTGGGAAATTTTGCTACGCGCGCGTGCCATCGAAAACCAATGTTATATCCTGGCGTCGGCGCAGGGCGGTACTCATGCCAATGGCCGCCGCACCTGGGGCCACAGCATGCTGATCGATCCCTGGGGCGAGATTGTCAGTCTGTTGCCCGAGGGCGAAGGCCTTGTAATCGGTGCAGTCGACCCTCATCGTCTACAATACGTCCGTGAGAGCTTGCCAGCATTGACGCATTGCAAGCTTTGATGAAACCGTTATTCCAGAAACCAGCGAATCCAGACTTACTGCAACCCAATTGAATCTCCATGAAACCATTTGAACCTAATCTCAGCGCACTCGGTATTGCTCGTGACATCCTGCTCACGCCATTCGGCCTGGACGAAGCCAAGCTGCTGAAAACGCTGGGCACCATGTTCACGCACAAGGTCGACTATGCCGACCTGTATTTCCAGTTCACCAAAAGTGAAGGCTGGAGTCTGGAAGAGGGGATCGTCAAGACCGGCAGTTTCTCGATTGATCAAGGCGTCGGTGTGCGTGCGGTGTCGGGCGACAAGACTGCGTTTTCCTACTCTGATGAAATTTCCGAAGCGGTGCTGCTCGATGCGGCGGCGGCTACCCGTACGATTGGCCGGCAAGGCGCTGGCAAGGTCAAGATCGCAGGCGGCGTAGTGCCTAGTGGTGGCCGCTCGCTGTATTTGCCGCATGATCCGCTGACCTCGCTGGATGCTACTGCCAAGGTCAAGCTGCTGGAGCGCATCGAGCGTATCGCCCGCAGCAAGGACCCGCGTGTGGTGCAAGTCATGGCCAGCCTGGCCGGTGAATATGATGTGGTGCTGGTCGCGCGCAGCGACGGTGTGATTGCCGCCGATATCCGGCCGCTGGTGCGGGTGTCGATTACCGTGATCGTCGAACAAAATGGCCGCCGCGAAGTCGGCAGCAGCGGTGGTGGCGGTCGTTACAACTATGCCTATTTCAGCGAGGAACTGCTGGAAAAATATGCCTCCGAAGCGGTGGCGACTGCGTTGGTCAACCTCGATGCGCGTCCGGCCCCGGCGGGTCCGATGACGGTCGTGCTCGGACCTGGCTGGCCTGGCATTCTGTTGCATGAAGCCATCGGTCATGGTCTGGAAGGTGATTTCAACCGCAAGGGATCAAGCACCTTCTCCGGCCGTATCGGTGAGCGTGTGGCGGCCAAGGGCGTCACCGTGGTCGATGACGGTACCATCGCCGATCGTCGTGGTTCGCTCAATATCGATGATGAAGGCAATCCGACCCAATGCACTACGCTGATTGAAGACGGTATCCTCAAGGGCTATATTCAGGATACGATGAATGCCCGTCTGATGAAGATGCCGGTGACTGGCAATGCCCGCCGCGAATCGTTTGCGCATCTGCCGATGCCGCGCATGACCAATACCTACATGCTGGCTGGTGACAAGGACCCGGAAGAAATTCTGGCCTCGGTCAAGAATGGCTTGTACGCAGTCAATTTCGGCGGTGGTCAGGTTGATATCACCAATGGCAAGTTCGTGTTTTCGGCCAGCGAAGCCTATATGATCGAAAACGGCAAGGTTTCTTATCCGGTCAAGGGTGCTACGCTGATTGGCAATGGTCCTGAAGTCCTGAACCGGGTGTCGATGATCGGTAACGACATGAAGCTCGATCCAGGCGTTGGCGTGTGCGGCAAGGAAGGTCAGAGCGTGCCGGTCGGTGTTGGTCAGCCAACCTTGCGTCTGGATGGCGTGACAGTCGGCGGCACTGCATAAAATGTGCATCTGAGGCGTTGGGCGATGGTTTGAATGCATAAAAACATCGTCCAATGCAGTTTTTGTGGGAAATTATTGGATGGTCTTGCCAATGGTCGGAATTTGTTGCATCATCGTTTTTCGTTGGAATTAACCATAGATCGAACAATGTCTTTCACCCGCGCTTACTTTTTTTATTTTTACTTTAGCTATTCCAGCCCCACGGCGGTGAAAAGCGGTAAGCGTTCGTAAGTAGAGACCAAACCGAATTTTCTAAAAAACCGCCAGTGATGGCGGTTTTTTTTTATCCATTTCAAAAGAACGTATTCAGGAGAAAAAATGCCGCGCACCGACGATCTACGCATCAGAGAAATGAAAGAACTGACTCCCCCCTCGCACCTGATCCGCGAATTTGGCGGTAGCGAAAAGGTTGAAAGCACGACGGCGGAATGCCGTACTGCATTGCATCGCATTCTGCACGGCCAGGACGACCGCGTGATGGTGGTCATTGGTCCTTGCTCGATCCACGATACCAAAGCGGCGATGGAATACGCGCGTCGGCTGGTGGTCGAGCGCGAGCGCTTCAAGGGCGAGCTGGAAATCGTCATGCGCGTGTACTTCGAAAAGCCGCGCACCACGGTCGGCTGGAAGGGCTTGATTAACGATCCTTACATGGATAACAGCTTCCGTATCAACGATGGTTTGCGTGCCGCACGTGAATTGCTGCTCAACATCAACGAACTGGGCCTGCCGGCCGGTACCGAGTTTCTTGACGTGATCAGCCCGCAATACATCGCCGACCTGATCAGTTGGGGCGCAATTGGTGCCCGCACCACTGAATCGCAGGTGCACCGCGAGCTGGCGTCTGGCCTGTCGTGTCCGGTCGGCTTCAAGAATGGCACCGACGGTAACATCAAGATTGCTGTCGATGCGATCAAGGCGGCATCGCAGCCACATCATTTCCTGTCGGTCACTAAGGGCGGCCATTCTGCCATCGTCTCGACCGCTGGCAATGAGGATTGCCATATCATCCTGCGCGGCGGCAAGGCACCCAATTACGACGCTGCCAGCGTGGATGCTGCCTGCAAGGACATCGCCAACAGCGGCCTGGCTTCACGTTTAATGATTGATGCTTCGCATGCCAACAGTTCCAAGAAGCCGGAGAATCAAATCCCGGTGTGTGCCGATATCGGACGTCAGATTGCCGCTGGCGACAGCCGTATCGTCGGCGTCATGGTCGAGTCGCATCTGGTGGCTGGTCGTCAGGATCTGGTACCGGGCAAGGAGTTGACGTATGGCCAGTCGGTCACCGATGGCTGCATCAGCTGGGACGAAAGCCTGGGCGTGTTGCAGGGCTTGGCCGATGCCGTCAAGCAACGGCGTCTGGCGGCTGACAAAGAAGAAGCTTGAGTTTGTAGGTATTGCCGTTGACATGAAAATGCCGGCAATTGCCGTAATGCTGTTCAGTTAAGAAACACCTGTCGTTGGCTTCTTGGTTGCTGATGCTGGGTTTTCTTCGGACGAGCTAGCCGGGGGCGGCCCGGCAGCCGCTCACTTTCTTTGGTCTCGCCCAAAGATAAGTAAGCAAAGAAAGGCGACCGCTACTACGTCGCCCCTGCGGGGTTCCCG
>Ga0066798_10001239_pt1 | contig 11302 bp, 8 predicted proteins | sample PersoiDNA2013203_FD_70961 | JGI IMG/M metagenome (GOLD analysis project Ga0066798, IMG submission 70961) | Permafrost soil microbial communities from the Arctic, to analyse light accelerated degradation of dissolved organic matter (DOM) -... | ecosystem: Environmental > Terrestrial > Soil >...
AGGGCGGATACGGCATCCAGTTACCCGGTCTTGATATGCCTACCAAGATTTTGACAGCGGTCGATACCGTCCGCAATATCGCGAACGGCATGAAGGGAATAATACAAGGTCGGATTAGGCCCAAGGGGCCGTAATCCGACAACATTATTGGCGTTAGTGGTGTTGTCGGACTACGCGGGGCTGTACCCCGCTAATCCGACCTACGCGTTTGCATACGGCAATCAGCGCAGCGCCAGCTGCGCGTCAACGCCCGTATCCACATCCAGCATCACCAGCTGCGTGCGCAGGTCGCGCGTGGCGGCCAGCTTGCCGTTGACATATAAATTCGTCTTGACGCCATACACGCCTTGCGACACGCCGGCCGGCAAGGTCAGCTCGAACGAGTTTTCAAAGCGGCCGCCCGATTTGTTGCTGCTGGCCAATGCCTTCGAGCCGGACTTGAATGGCTGGCCCTGCGGATCGAGCACCACCAGTTCTTCGCGCACGTCGTTGACGCTTTGCGCGCTGCCGTTGACCAGCTCCACCACCGAATGAACCTTGAACGGCTGGCCGCGCTTGACGGTCGACGCGCTCAGCTGCGGCGTGTACGACACCACTTGCGGCTCGCGCGGCAAGGCGCCGCGCGTGCGGATATAGTCGCGGTCCGCCTGCGCCGCCGTCTTGGTCTGGCGTGAATTGACATTGATCGCCAGGCAGCCGGCCGCCGCCAGGCCGCCGCCGATGGCCGCGCCCTTCAGCGCGCCATTCTTGCCGCCCGCCAGCGCGCCCAGCAGCGCCCCCACGGCCGCGCCGGCCGCCGCCGACGTGCCCACGCTGCACGGGTCTTCATCGGTGGCCGCCTGGGTACCGCCTTGCGGATAGGAATTGTCCTGGCGCACGCCGTTCGGATTCATCGGTGCCGTGGCGCAGCCGGCCAGCAGGGCGGCGATGGTCAGTGCGGCGGTGGCGCGCAAGGTGGTGTGATTGAGCATGCTGCCCCCTGATAACTAATTGATCGTTGTTTCCGTCTGCAGCACTTGCCGCTCGCGTTCGCGGATGCGGCGCGACAGGTTGTCGATGCGCGCATTGCCGGGATCGACGCGGCGCGCGCTTTCCAGATACGTCTTGGCCGCATCGAACTTGCCTTCCAGCAAAGAGCGCTCGGCGTCGCGCAGGAACGATTGCGCCATCTCGCTGCGCATGGCCGCGCCGCTATCGACGGGCGACGTTTCCAGCGGACGGCGTTCGGCCACCGCTGATCGTTCGACCGCGCGCACGGGCGCCGGTTCCGTTGGAACTACGCGGGCAGGTGCCGTTTCCAGCGGTGCCGGGGCTGAAACGGGCGCAGGCGCCGCGACCGCCGACAGCGCTTGCACGTCGGCCTTCAACTGCGGCAATTCCACCGCTTCGCGGTCGATCGCTTCCAGTCGGGCGATGCCATTCCTTGCCGCCGCCGCATCCTTGCCATCGAGCGCTTGGCGTACTCCCACCAGCACGGACGCGGCTGCCGCCTGCTGGCGCGCCAGCTGCTTGCGCAAGGATGCCACGCTGGCAGCGCCCGCGCAATCAACGTCGAGCGCGGCGATGCCGCTGGCCGCGCTTTGCAATTGATGTCCATCAATAGCGCGCTCGATGGCGCGTACGCCGCGCTGGCAATTGCCCGATGCGGCGCCCGCCTTGCCGATCGCCGCCTGCAAATCGTCCGCCTTGGCGCTGGACTTGCCCGTACACACATTTTTCGCCGTCGCCAGCTTCTGGCGCGCGCCATCCAGGCTGCCATTCGCTACCAACTTGAGGCCGCTGTCGATGGCGTCATTGCAAGCCGATTCACTCTTGCCGCCCGGCTTGCCATTCATGTAGACGACCACCAAGGCCAGCACGGCGATGCCACCCACCCAGCGCAGCCACTTGCGCGGTGGTGACGGCGGCAGCGGTGCTGCCGGGGCCGGGGCTGGCGCCGGGGCAGGTACAGGCTTCGGCGCAGCTTGCGGCTGCGCCGGTTTCGGTGGTGGTTTCGGCGCAGGCGCCGGCGTCACCGGCACGGGCGGCAGCGATGGCGGCACGGCCGCCGCTGGCTTGGCAGCGCCAGCCACGGCGTGACCGCAGTAGGGGCAATGGCTGACAGCACTGAACAGGCCGCCCTTGCATTTGATGCAGATATCCAAAACTAATCCTTCATTCCAACGTCATTCCAGCGTTCACAGGGGCGGCGGCATCAACGGTGGCGCCGCGCTGAGGAACAGGGACGCCAGCTCGGGGAACTGGGCCAGGTCGGCCCAGGCCGGCAAGCCGGCGCGCCACACCTTGGTCGTGGCGGGCACGACTTGCCCCGCCTGCACGTACTGCACGATCTGCTGGCCCGTGAACGGTCCCTGCTGCTGGCCGTTTATGCCCAGGAAATACTGGTATTCCACCAAAGGCGGCGGCATGCCGCCCAGCGGTGGCGGCGCCATGCCGAACACCGGCGCCACGGCAGCGGCCGCCGCGCTGGCTGGGCGCAACAACTGCTCCAGGCGCCCCGCTTCCAGCATTTCCCCCTTGATCGCGTATTTCAAACGGGGCTGGCCGTCCGCTTCCGGCTCGCGCACCTCCCAGTCGTAGGCATCGCTGTCGGAGTCGCCGATGACATTCGCCCACTCCTTCAGGCGGCCCAGCAAGGCTTGCACCGTGCGGTCGAGCTCCTCACCAGTCATGCCCTTGCGGCGCGCCGACTCGCGCAAGCGCGCACCCAGCTCGGCGGAAATGGCGCTGCCAAAGCCGGTATACGGCAGCTGCGAGCCATCGGCCTGCGCCACCAGCTTCGGTGCATACACGCCACGTTCATAGTATTTTGCCAGCGCCGCCATGGCCGCCGTCTGCACGGCGTCAAGCGCAGCGAGTTTTTCCTCGATGCGCAGGGCGATATTTTTCTCGTACGAGGCCGGCATGCCGTTCTGGCGGATGGCCCGTTCATTGCCGATGCGGCGCAAGTCGCCCGGTTCGACGGCAAACTGATACTGGCCCGGCGGCACGACGCGGCCCGTGTGGCGCGTCAGTATGCCCAGCATGATGGCTTGCAGGAATTCGCCGAAATCTTCCGCCAGGCGCTTCATCTCGTCCGTATTCGGCGCGATCGGATGCGTGAATTGCGTCGGATCGATATGCGTGTGGGTCGGCGCCTTGTCGTTGTCGCCTTCCTTGCGGTAACTGGTGCGCCAGCCTTCCAGACCGCGCAGCACCGTCATCGGCACGCCGGCCAGCTCGCAATAGCAGACGGCGCGCCCGCGGATGCCCGTCTCGACGATTTCCAGCTGGCTCACCGTGATGCCCACCTGGGTCGGCACGCACGATTCGAGCTCGGCGCCGAACTTCGCCTTGAAGGCGGCCGCGTTGGCCACGCCGATCACGCACTTGAACTGGTCCGACACGACCGTAAAGTCGCCCGCCATGTTGGCGTCGATCCACGGCATGGAGCAGGCCAGCAGCTTGCGGAAACGGTCCAGGCGTTCGGACACATCCATCTGTTCCAGCGCCTCGAACAGCGGGTCGGGCGTACTCGTCGCCCCTTCCACCAGCCCGGCCGTGGCGATCATGTTCTCGGCCATGCGCGTGACTTTGGCCAGGATCAAGCCCCGTTGCGCCGGTTCGCCCAGCATGGGGAACAACGCTTTCGAGCCGCCCATGTCCTTGAACGCTTCATCGGCCCACTGGCGCAAGGTGGCTGCCGACGGCAGCGCAATGTCTTTTGCCGTGACGGGAATGACGATCAGGGTCGCGTGCTCCTTGTCCAGGTCTTTTTGCAGGATGGTATTGGCCGTTTTGAGTTCCGCCAGCATGGCCAGCACGCCTTCGCGGCCCGTTTGCAGCTCGCCCACCAGGCCATTCCACTGCGCGCGGCCTTGCGCATCGACGCCGACCCGGTTGCCCAGCCAGCGCGACAGTTCGCCCAGCAGGATGACGGACTCGTCCGCCGCCTTGGCGCGCAGATGGAATTTCAGCGCATTCGCCATTTCCGTGCGCAAATGGTCCATCACCACGCCCGCCTGCTTTTCCCCATTGCTGAGGAAACCGAAGGTGCTGCGTGTCTGTTCCAGGTTGTTCAGCAAGCGCTCGTATTCGCGCGAACGCACGGCTTCCTTGATTTCGCGGTAGCGCTCGGCGTTGTTGCCGATCTGCGCCGTCAAGCCGCTGCCCGGCGCCTCGATGCGGTCCTTGATCTGTTCCACCAGCGACAGCACGTATTCCAGGCCGCCGAATTCTTTATTATCCAGATAGCCATACAGCTGGTCGCGCACGACCTTTTTCACGTCTTCGAGCACTTCGCGGCGGCGCTTGCTGATGCGGTCTTCCGTCGTGTCGGCCGTGGAATCCTGGTCGCGCACGGCGTCGCGTTCCAGGTGCTTCATGGCATCGCGCACTTGCGCCGGCCATTCGCTGCGGTCGAAACCCGTGCGGATATCGTTGATGCGCGTGTTGACGCGGTTTTCCACGCCGGCCAGCAAGTGGCCGTGGCGGTCTTCCAGCAGTTCGTCGACGATGCGGAAATCGATGAAGTCGCCGCTGGAGCGCTTCAGTTCGATGCTCTTGTCGGAAAACTCGGGGAAATCGCTGAACGGCGCGCCCTTCAGGAACATATTAGCGGCGAGGAAATTATCGCGCTGCGTATCCGTGGCGCGGTTGGCGCCCGCATCCGTGCCGCCCACGCCAAAGAACGCTTGCAGCATGGCGCCGGCCCAGCGGTGGGCCCGCTCGTCGCGCGCCGCTTCCTGGCGCGTATCGAGCACGGCCATGCCGAACGAGGAAAAACGCTTCGAGAAATACAGGCGCATGTCGCCGAAGCGGTCTTGCGGCACGGGCGCGTTGTACAGCGAGTTCTTGTGCTGCGCCTGGTTGACGGCGATCGAGCGCTTGGCGCGCGCGAAGTCGGCCGAGGCAAAATCCTCGAACAGCGAGTCGGCCACCATGTGGTAGACGTCGCTGACATCCTTGGTGTGCTGCTGGGCAAGATTACCCGAATCGATCAGGTACACCTCGCTGTACGGCTCGCGCGTCAGTTCCGGGCGGTCATACGCATCCCAGCGGCCCACATAGCCCTTGTTGCCCATCATCGCCGATTCCAGCTCCATCAGCGCCGCATAGCCGTTGGCCTCGACCCGGTCCTTGTTGGCCTTGGTGTAGCCGGTCGGCAAGAACAGCATCAGCTCCACGTCGGCCGCGCCCACTTCGCTGCGCGCCAGCCAGCGCGCCAGCAAGCCCATGTCCAGGAAGGAACCGGAACCCGTGCCGCCGGCCACGGAACCGACGATGACGATGCGGAAACGGTTCGTTTCCATGCGCAAACCCAGTTCGGCCAGCTGGCGCTCGTGCGACAGGCCCGCCTTCAGGGCTTTCAGTTTCAAGCGGATCTTGTCGCGGATCTTCGCGTACTTGTCGAAGAAATACAGGCGCGACACGGCGCGGATCTGGCCGGCGCCGCTGCTCATGTCGAAACGCAATTCGCGGATGCGCTGTGGCGTCAGCGGCAGCCACTCCTTGATGTGCGGATATTTCTCCAAAGAATCTTCATCACGGCTGTACTTGTCCATGTCGAACGATTCGACCACTTTGTCGTCATCCGTGAACTTCACCTGGTCGAACTGCAAATCCTTCGCCTGCGACTCGCCGCTTTCGATCACGGCGCCATTGTCGAGGTCGAAATGGATGAATTGCGCGATGGGAAAGTCACTCAGCCCCTCGATGCGCGTGCGCTTGCCCGCGCCGCCCCACTGCGTATTGAGGATGCGCCGGCGCACGCGCATCAGCACTTGCATGCCCGTGCCGCCGATGCCGATGAACAGGGTCGGGCGCAGTTCGATGATCTTGTCCTGCTTGCGCTCGCTGGCGCCGCCGGGGATGGTTTGGTTCAGGTTCTCTGCCATGGTGATTCCTTCGATGATGCGTACGACGGCGTGCGGCTTAGCGGCGGCTCGATGTAAAGGTCAACAGTAAGGCGACCAGGCCCACCAGTACCAGCGGTCCCATGAACAGTGGCGCGAGGAATTTATGCGCGTTCACGGCGGCCAGCACGACGCCCGTCGCCAGGCTGGCCAGGAAGATGAACAACCACCAGCCTGCGGCATTGGCCTTGTTCGGCGGCACGCGCTTGGCCACCAGGCCATTCGCATAGGCATTCTTGGCAAAGAAAAAGGCGATGAACAGCAGCAATAACACCACGCCGCCGACCAGGGTGTCGCGCGACGAGGTATCGGTGCTGCTGGCAGGGTCCAACGCTGGCGCAGCTTCGGTCGTGGCCGTGGTGGCGGACGCGGATGCGCCCGCTGCATCGGCAGCGGGCGGCGCGGACGCCGGCGCCGATACAGGGGCCGGCAAGGTAAAACCTGCGTTGTCTTTGGGAGTGTCTTGCGCCATGGTATGCCTCTGATGGGTTTGAATAGTTTAAAAAGAAATACTTGTCAGGCCAGGCTCAAGGTATGGCCTTCGGCCACGCGCACGACGGCCGGCTTGCCCAGGCCACGCTTGAGTTCGCCGATATCGCGGCCATTATCATCGCGGATCTGCACGCTTTTGAATGGTTTTAATAACACTTGGCGCTGCACGCCGTCGGCCATCACCTTGTAGCGCGTGGCGCGCGTGCCCAGCAAACCCAGCGCCAGCAGACCCAGCACGAGCGCCAGCACGCCGCCAAGTATCACCAGCACGGGCAGCAGCGGATACTGGATGCGCACCAGCAGCGGGATCGTCGCCTGCGAGGCGCGCACGCTGTCGGGCGGCGTAAACATGCTTGAGATCGGGTCACCGGGGAACAGTTCCTGCAAATCCTGGCCAAAACTGGGCGCCAGCGCCAGCCGCTGTTCCGACAGGCCCACCTGCGCCTGCATCGGCAGCATCACTTGCTTGCCCATGGCGGCGATCGCCTGCGCCGACCACGGCGAGGGAATCTGCGCCATCGGCAACGCAAACTGTACCTGCACGGCCTGGCTGGCGCCCGGCTGCAGCTGGCGGATTTGATCTGGCGCAACGTGCAGCGGCGCGTTCTGGCCCGCCAGGCTGGCGTGCACCCTGGCGCTGTCGATGACGTACGGGAAAAACATGTTTTGCAAGGATGCCTGCAGCACCACTTGCGGCACCAGGTTCGCCGCATCGACGTCGAGCACGATGGTGCGCCCGTCGCGGCCCAGGCTGGCGTGCACGTTGGGACTGTTCTTGACGGACTGGGGCACGATGCGCACGGCATCCTGGTCCACCGGTTTTAATCGCGCGGGCGGGCGCGTCAGCACTTGCGACAGCCGCCCTTCGGCAAGGATGCGGGTCAACGCCTCGGACGCCGGCTGGCCATACGCGAGCGCATACACCATCAAACCCTTTGCGCTGTACAGCTTGCCCTGCACGGGCATGCGCAGCGGAAACACCAAGGTCTTGGTGATCGACGGTTCCAGATGCAGCAAACGGTAAAAGTCGCGGTTGCGCTCGGCCGTCTGGCTGTCGTTGTTCGGGCTGTTCTTGTTATTCGTAAAGATCCACACGATGCCGGAGGCGGACTGGAACGGCCCCGTGATGGTTTTTGTCACGGCTTCCTGGAAATCCGTGTCGGCCAGCGCGCCGCCGGCGCTCTTGCGCGCCAGGCCCAGACTGGCCAACTGGCCAGCCACGCCGGCGCCGCCCTGTCCCTGCCCGATCAGTGCGGGCGACACATTGCTGCCGCTGCTCTGGCTGAAGGCCAGGGTATAGACTTTATCGGACGGGCTCGTGGCGGCCTGCGCCACGGCGCCCACCAGCGCTTTCAGTTGCGAATGTTCATCCGTGTAAAACGGCTCCATCCAGCCCGAGTTTTGCACCAGAAACGCTTGCTGGATGCCGGCCGCGTGCGCGGCGGCAGCGCTGAAAAACGCGGCGCAGGCCACGCTCAGTAAGCGCGCCTTCATGCCTGCAAGGCCCAGCCATCGATACGCGACAGCAGCCGGTGGTAAGCCCACAGCGTGCCTTCATGGACAAACAGGCGCACCCGCCACGGCTCGCTGACGGCAAAGGTATGAAACACGGTTTCGCGCAATTCATCATCCTGCACCAGCTGGGCCGCCAGGCGCTCGCTCGAGCGCAGCACGCTCGACAGGCCGGCGCTGGTGGCAAACTTCACGCCAAACACGCTGTTGCCCCCGCCCGATTCGAGCAGCGGCATGACGGCCTGGTTCTTGCCGCCATCGTCGCCGTGTTCCGGCTCTTCCCACGGCGCCGTTTTCAGCTTGGTGGCGAAGCGGTAATTGAAGCTGCCCGAACACAGGCGCGGCGCCAGCGCGTCAGCCTGCTCGACCTGGGCGCCCAGTTTCACATAGACATACGTGCCGCGGCGGCTTTCAAAGCACAGTTGCCACAGGCCACCGTCGCGCGACAGGTAAGGGCTGCCGAATTCGAAGTGCGGCACCAGCCCTTCGGGCCAGGGCGTGAACGACGCGGCCACGTTGCCATCGGGCTGCAGCTGCAAGCGCAGCTGGCCGTTGGCGCACGGCCACACGGCCATGCGGTTGTAGGCCACGGGCGCGCCGACGGCACCCAGATCCATCATGCCGTCGAGCAGCACGTCGCTGCCCGGCTTTTGTTGCGCGTCAAGGTTGACGAAGCGGATGCGGCCATCGTCGTCGCGCAAGGGCGCCCACAAACGATTCTGGAACCAGACAGGCGCGGCCACGCACGGCGCGCCGCCCACATGCTCGACCACGTAAGTGAGCGAAGGCACGTCGGGACGGATGCAAGCGAGGCCATGGCTGGTCGGCAAGACCAGCACGCTGTTGAACTCCGGCACCAGCTCGGCGCGCCAGGCGCCGTGGGCCAGGTCCGATTCGGCCAGCAAGCTGCCATACTCGGGGTCCAGCGCCAGCCAGCGCTTCGAGGCGGGCAGCCAGGCGTGCAAGACGGCCTTGCGCGGGTCCAGCGCCAGCAGCGCGGGCGCGCTGGTGCCGAAGCGGGCGGAAAAGAATTCGTACTCGCCCGGCGGCGGCATGGGCAGCGAGGCGTCGGCCTGCGCATGCTCTTCGCGCGCGCGCTGGTCCGCCAGCTTCAGGGGCACGCTGGCCTGGCGCAAGCCGGCCGCGCCTGCCGGTGGCACCTCGCTGACGGGCTGTGCGCCGTAGGGCGGCACCCACGGCGGGGTAATTGAAGTGTCGGGCGGCACTTGCAGGGCCGCGCCCGAGGCGGGGTCGAACGAGAATTCAGGCGGAAACTGCCGCACGGGCGCGCCGGCGGCAGTCGGCAGGCGCCGGGCATGCATCAGCAGGCCGATATCGGCAGGGCTCAGCAAGGACGAGACGTTCTGACCGTCCGCGCTGCGCTGCATGCTCCACGCGCCCTCGTCATCGACGTACCAGACGCCGGAGGGCACGGCCCAATCCCCAGAAGTTTTAAGATCCATGTATTTTCTATGACTAGCAATGCATATCAGACGGTGTAACGGGTGCTGGGGCTGACGCTACGAGGTCGCAACCCTGGCACTTCTCATAGTAACGTCTTTTTATCTGTATGGAAACATTGACGGCGTTCCTCAGCCCTGCTGCGTCCGCACTTTCGTCAGCAGCTTGGTGGTCGAGCGGTCGTGCGCGAAATCGATGGCAACGGCCTGTCCGCCATACGCCAGCACGGCCTTGCCTTCGGGGATGGCCGCCATGTCGTAGTCGCCGCCCTTGGCATAGATTTCCGGTTCGATTTCCTGCACCACTTCCAGGGCGCTGTCTTCCGAGAACGGCACCACCAGGCTCACCGCTTCCAGCGCGGCCAGCACGGCCATGCGGTCTTCGCAACTGTTCAGGGGACGGTCGTCGCCCTTGCCCAGGCGTTTCACCGAGGCATCGGTATTCACGGCCACCACCAGCGAGGCGCCCAGCGCGCGCGCCTGCGCCAGGTACGTCACGTGGCCGCGGTGCAGAATGTCGAACACGCCATTCGTCACCACCACCGGTTTCGGCAGCGCTGCGGCGCGGGCGCGCAGTTCCTCACGGCCGCACAGTTTGTTTTCAAAATCAGGCATGGATATCTCTTGTTGGGTTAAAGTTGGTCACGCTCAAGCGTGGCTATCGCCTTGCCTGCCACCGCCAGCGCCGGCAGCCCTCTGCCTTCGCTGCCCGGTCCCGCATTATAGGGGGCGATCCGCTACAATACGCCATCGGCGCCACAGTTTCACGTGCGCGCCACCTTTCATTCATTGCAAGTAAGTACTTCCTGTGTTTCAATCAAACTATGACACTGACTGAACTGAAATATATCGTTGCAGTCGCGCGCGCGAAGCACTTCGGCCATGCCGCCGAAGCCTGCTTCGTGGCCCAGCCCACCCTGTCAGTGGCCATCAAGAAACTCGAAGACGAATTGGGCGTGGTGCTGTTCGAACGGGGCGGCGCAGAAATCTCCGTCACGCCCCTGGGCGCGCAGATCATCGCGCAAGCCGAACGCGTGCTGGAACAGACGGCCGCCATCAAGGAACTCGCCAAACAAAACAAGGACCCGCTGGCCGGCCCCCTGCGACTGGGCGTGATCTACACGATCGGCCCCTACCTGCTGCCCCCCCTGGTCAAGGCCATGATAGACCAGGTACCGCAGATGCCTTTGATTTTGCAGGAAAACTTCACGGTTCGCCTGCTCGAATTGCTGCGCCAGGGCGAACTGGACGTGGCCATCATGGCCCTGCCCCTGCCCGACCACGGCATGGCCATGCAGGAGCTGTATGACGAACCGTTCGTCGTGGCCATGCCGCGCCAGCATCCATGGACAGCGCGTGAAAAAATCGCCGCGCAAGACTTGAAATCGGAAACCATGCTGCTGCTGGGCAATGGCCACTGCTTCCGCGACCAGGTGCTGGAAGTGTGCCCCGAAATGGCGCGCTTTTCCTCGCCCGGCAACGGCATGCAGCGCACGTTTGAAGGTTCCTCGCTGGAAACCATCCGCCACATGGTGGCCAGCGGCATCGGCCTGACGGTCTTGCCGCGCGCCTCCGTGTCCAATATGCATGCCACCGAAGGCATGCTCGAATACCGGCCCTTCGCCGCCCCCGTGCCATCGCGCAGGGTGGTGATGCTCTGGCGCAAGAGTTTTACGCGCAAGGCCGCCATCGATGCCCTGTGCGCGGCCATCGCCAGCTGCGACTTGCCCGGCATCACCCCCTTGTGCGAAGACGCAGCCTAGCGGCCAGGCGTCAAAATAGTACATTTGCATACTATTTGCGATAATCGACCTTTCTCTTCAACAAGATCGAGTCTTCCATGAACAAGCTGGCGCTGTATTTCCGCCTGATACGGCTGGACAAGCCTATCGGTACCGTATTGCTGCTGTGGCCTACCCTGTGCGCGCTGTGGCTGGCGCAGCA
>Ga0066798_10001240_pt1 | contig 11299 bp, 10 predicted proteins | sample PersoiDNA2013203_FD_70961 | JGI IMG/M metagenome (GOLD analysis project Ga0066798, IMG submission 70961) | Permafrost soil microbial communities from the Arctic, to analyse light accelerated degradation of dissolved organic matter (DOM) -... | ecosystem: Environmental > Terrestrial > Soil >...
CTCCGCGACGAAATTGCAAAATTCGTCGTTGAAGGTGATCTGCGTCGCGAACTGTCAATGAACATCAAGCGTTTGATGGACTTGGGCTGCTACCGCGGTATGCGTCATCGTAAGGGCTTGCCTTGCCGTGGTCAGCGTACTCGCACCAATGCGCGTACTCGCAAGGGTCCACGTAAGGCAGCTCAATCGTTGAAGAAATAATCCCGGCACCCGCTAGTCGATTACCGGACTCAAGGAAATAATTATGGCAAAAAGCCCAAATAACGCCGCAGCAGCACGCGTGCGCAAGAAAGTTAAGAAGAACGTTGCTGAAGGTATCGCGCACGTTCACGCTTCGTTCAACAATACCATCATCACGATCACTGATCGCCAAGGTAATGCTTTGTCTTGGGCGACTTCGGGTGGTGCTGGTTTCAAGGGTTCGCGTAAATCGACACCGTTTGCTGCCCAGGTCGCTGCTGAAGCTGCTGGCAAGGTTGCAATCGAATGCGGCATTAAGAATCTGGAAGTGCGTATCAAGGGCCCAGGTCCAGGTCGTGAATCAGCAGTTCGCGCACTGAACAACCTCGGCATCAAGATCACTCAGATTCAAGACGTGACGCCAGTGCCACATAACGGCTGCCGTCCTCCAAAGCGTCGTCGTATCTAATCTGTAGTATAATCTTGCGCTTTTGCAGAATTTGCAAAAGCGTCAGAAGCAACCCGCCAATGACCTTGGCGGGTTTTGTTCTTAAGCCCACCGTTTGATTGTAAGCAAATCAGACTAGCGTTTAACCTCGAAGCCTCGGCTTTGGTGTTGGAACGTCACTCAATAAAGGAAATACCGTGGCACGTTATATCGGACCAAAAGCAAAACTTTCCCGCCGTGAAGGCACCGACCTGTTCCTCAAGAGCGCACGTCGCTCATTGGATTCCAAGTGCAAACTGGATTCCAAGCCAGGTCAACACGGTCGCACTTCGGGCGCACGCACTTCCGACTACGGCAATCAATTGCGCGAAAAGCAAAAGGTCAAGCGTATGTACGGCGTGCTGGAACGCCAATTCCGCCGTTATTTCGCTGAAGCGGATCGTCGCAAGGGTAACACCGGTGAAACACTGTTGAAGTTGCTCGAAGCACGTTTGGACAACGTCGTCTATCGTATGGGCTTTGGCTCGACCCGTGCTGAAGCGCGCCAATTGGTGTCGCACAAGGCGCTGACAGTCAACGGTATCGTCGTCAACATCGCTTCGTACCAAGTCAAGGCTGGTGACATCGTCGCCATTCGTGAAAAGGCCAAGAAGCAAGTGCGTATCGCTGAAGCACTGTCGCTGGCTGAACAATCCGGCTTCCCAGCGTGGGTTGCTGTTGACGCAAAGAAGTTTGAAGGTACCTTCAAGACTTCCCCAGATCGTAACGAAATCGCTAACGACGTCAACGAATCGCTGATCGTCGAATTGTATTCGCGTTAATCTACAGTCTGCTTTTCTCCTGCCCATCAGTGTACTGATGGGCATTTTTCGACATGCCATCAGCCTTATCGGTGTAACGAGCCGAGGGTATTGAAGAGGATCACATGCAAAATAGTTTGTTGAAGCCACGTATCATCGAAGTGGAAGCGCTGGGTGCCGGTCACGCAAAAGTCGTGATGGAACCGTTTGAACGTGGTTACGGCCACACCTTGGGTAATGCGTTGCGTCGCGTGCTGCTGTCGTCAATGATCGGTTACGCACCAACTGAAGTCACTATCGCTGGTGTCGTGCACGAATATTCGTCGCTGGACGGCGTGCAAGAAGATGTCGTTGATATCTTGTTGAACCTGAAAGGCGTTGTGTTCAAGTTGCATAATCGCGACGAAGTCACGCTGACCTTGAAGAAAGAAGGCGAAGGCGTTGTGTTGGCATCGGATATCGATCTGCCGCACGATGTTGAGCTGATTAATCCAGACCACGTGATCGCTAATCTGACTGCCGGCGGCAAGTTGGATATGCAGATCAAGGTCGAAAAGGGCCGTGGTTATGTGCCAGGTAACGTGCGTCGTTTGACGGAAGATGCTAACAAGACTATCGGCCGTATCATTCTTGATGCATCGTTCTCGCCAGTGCGCCGTGTTTCTTACGCTGTCGAATCTGCGCGTGTAGAACAACGTACTGATCTGGATAAACTGGTCATCAATATTGAAACCAACGGTGTAATCACACCGGAAGAAGCGATCCGTCAATCGGCGCGCGTTTTGGTTGATCAATTGAATGTGTTCGCTGCACTGGAAGGCACTGAAGCAACTGCCGAAGCTCCATCGCGTGCACCGCAAGTCGATCCTATCCTGTTGCGTCCAGTTGATGATCTGGAATTGACAGTGCGTTCAGCAAACTGCCTGAAGGCAGAAAATATTTACTACATTGGTGATCTGATCCAACGTAGCGAAAATGAACTGTTGAAGACCCCGAATCTGGGCCGTAAGTCCTTGAACGAAATCAAGGAAGTTCTGGCATCCCGCGGTTTGACCTTGGGTATGAAGCTGGAAAACTGGCCGCCAGCCGGCCTGGAAAAGTAATATTGCAACGATGGCGGGCAGGCGTTTTAGCCGCCCGCGATCAAAGCAGCGTTGTAGAAAATTTGTTGTAAGAACCGCCTGGCAACAGGCACCAACCTAATCGATACCGGTCCGCGGCAAATAGACATTGCCGATAGAAGAGCTGGATTAAAACTGAAATCTGAAAGGAATTACCATGCGTCACCGTCACGGCCTCCGTAAGCTCAATCGTACTTCTTCGCATCGTTTGGCGATGCTGCGCAACATGACAGTTTCCCTGCTGCGCCACGAAGCCATCAAGACCACTTTGCCAAAAGCCAAGGAACTGCGCCGCGTTGTCGAGCCTATCCTGACACTGGGCAAGACCGATACCCTGGCCAACAAGCGTCTGGCATTTGCGCGTCTGCGTGACCGCGAAATCGTTGGCAAGCTGTTCAATGAACTGGGCCCACGTTACGCTGCACGTAACGGCGGTTACCTGCGTATCCTGAAAATGGGATTCCGCGTTGGTGACAATGCACCGATGGCATTTGTTGAACTGGTTGATCGCCCAGAAATTGCAGATGCTGACGTACCAACCGCTGAGTAATCTTTGCGATTGCGTTGAAAAAGCCAGGCTTAGCCTGGCTTTTTTGCATTCAGAGGCAGCGTAGTCGGCAGCACGCACATTGCACTGCTGATGGTCATGCCAGTCTGATCAAACGTGTATCATCCGATTGCACATGCACGCTTCAAGGAGAGAGTCATGCACCAGGTCCTACTCGTCTTAACCAACCTAGCTGATGCCGAACAGGCGCAAGCAATCGCAGCACATTTGGTGGAACAAAGATTGGCTGCCTGTGTCAATATTTTGCCTGCAGTTCAGTCGATTTATCACTGGCAAGGTGTGATCACGCATACGAGCGAAATCACCTTGTTGATCAAGACGACGCAGACCCGATATTCTGAGGTAGAAGCGGCGATCACAAAGTTGCATCCCTATGATTTACCCGAAATCATCGCCATCCCTATCAGCGATGGCCTGCCAAGTTATCTGCAGTGGATTGCTGCAGAGACCTCGAGAGAAATGAATGCTTAACTGTTTGTCGATGGCGCGCTGGCGTCGTCTGAAAGTCCTTCTAGGACTGATGCTACTGCTGGGTCTGCCATTGGCTTCCGGACCGGCATGGGCCGATGACTATCTGGCACCAGAAGCCGCATTCAGGTTCAGTGCGCAGATGGTTGACGCCAGTACCGTCGAGGTGAGCTATACGATTGCCGATGGTTACTATATGTATCGTGATCGATTTCATTTTCGTGCCGAAGGTGCGACGCTGGGTACAGCGGTTTTCCCAGATGGCAAAGTTAAGTTCGACGAAAACTTCGGCAAGGAAGTTGAAACCTATCACAGCAGCATTCATATCCGCCTGCCGCTACAGGCCCCTGGGTCATACAAATTGATTGTCACTGCTCAGGGCTGCGCGGACAAGGGCTTGTGCTATCCGCCATTGGACAGTGTCGCGCAACTGTCGCCAGCTTCGATCGGCATCGTGGTCAGTGCCAGCACTAGCGGCGCAAATGAAACGCAGCAGAGCGAGCTGGAGCAGGTAGCGGCGACCCTGGATAGCGGCAAACTGTGGGTTGTCATGGCGGGCATGTTGGTGATCGGTTTAGGCCTGTCATTGCTACCGTGCACTTGGCCCATGTTTCCGATTCTATCTTCGATCATCATTGGTGGCGGTGCCAGTACCAGCCGCGGCAAGGGCTTTCTGCTGGCGCTGATCTATACCCAGGGTATGGCCATCGTCTACAGCGTCTTTGGCGTCGCCGCCGCCCTGGCTGGCCAGAGCCTGACGGCGTCCTTGCAAAATCCTTGGGTGCTAGGCGCATTTGCGATCTTGCTGGCAGCCTTGGCCTTGTCGATGTTCGACCTGTATCAATTGCAACTACCATCGGCATGGCAATCCAAGTTGAGCGGCGTCTCGGGCCGCCAACGTGGTGGCAGGCTGATCGGTGTGTTTCTGATGGGCGCGCTGTCAGCGCTGATCGTCGGGCCTTGCGTGACGGCACCGCTGGCCGGGATCTTGTTGTTCATCAGCCAGACCCATGATGTATTGCTGGGTGGTGCCGCGCTGTATGCGATGGCTATCGGCATGAGCGTGCCATTGCTGTTGATCGGAGCGTCTGCCGGCGCCATATTGCCGCGTGCCGGTGGTTGGATGGACGCCATCAAGCGCTTCTTCGGCGTGATGATGCTGGCCACGGCCTGGTGGATGATTGCGCCGCTCTTGCCAGTGTGGTTGGCGATTGCCGGCTGGGCGGCGTTGGGTATCGGCTATGGTGCCTATCTCCTGTGGGGCGGTTCGGGTTTCTGGCTGGCGCGCGCAGTGGGATTGGCGTTTGCTGCACTGGGCTTAATGCAATTGGTTAATGTAGTCAGCGGCGGCCGCGATGTGCTGGCACCGTTGGCCCAATTCGGCAGTGGTCGTGCAGCGACTGCGCAGACCAGCTTCGTCAGAGTCAAGTCGATCGCCGAACTCGATGCGGCCCTGGCGCAAACTGGTGGCAAGCCCGCCTTGCTCGATTTTTACGCCGACTGGTGCGTGTCTTGTAAGGAGATGGAGAAATTCACGTTCACCGATACTCGTGTGCAGCAGAAGTTTGCACAAATGGTCTTGCTGCAAATCGACGTCACTGCCAACAATGCCGACGATAAAGCCATGCTCAAGCGTTTTCAGTTGTTCGGGCCGCCAGGCATCATCCTGTTTGATCGCCAGGGGCGTGAATTGGATGGCAAGCGTGTGATCGGTTATCAAGATGCCGAGCAATTCCTCAAGAGCCTGCAGGCGGTGCTGCCGTGAAATCTTGTCGGGATAGCATGCGTGCAGACCGATGCATCGGCATCATAGCCTGCCGTTATTTAGTTAGGCGTTAATAGTCGTTGGCACTACTCGCTGCTGACGTTAAAGTAGACGCTCCGCATTTGCTATCAAGGAGACTGAGATGACACTACGTTTAGGTGATACCGCCCCCGATTTCGAACAAGATTCCTCGATCGGCAACTTGAAGTTTTATGAATGGGCGGGCGACTCCTGGGTCGTGCTGTTTTCCCATCCTGCCGATTTCACACCGGTCTGTACTACAGAGCTGGGCCTGACCGCCAAGCTGAAGCCGGAATTCGACAAGCGCAACGTCAAAGCCATCGCGCTGTCGGTTGATGGCGCCGAAGCCCATCAGAAGTGGATCAAAGATATTGAAGATACGCAGAAGACTGTTGTCGGTTTTCCTATTGTCGCTGACGTCGACAAGAAAGTCGCCAACTTGTACGACATGATTCATCCGAATCAGTCGGAAACCGCCACCGTGCGCTCGCTGTTCATTATCGATCCAAAGAAGAAGGTGCGCCTGATCATTACTTACCCAATGAGCACTGGTCGCAATTTTGACGAAGTTTTGCGCGTGCTCGATGCCTTGCAATTGACCGACGGTTATACCGTGGCAACACCGGGCAATTGGAAAGATGGCGACGATGTGATTATCCCCTTGTCGATCAAGGATGAAGAAGTGATCAAGCAGAAATATCCCAAGGGCTATACCTCGCCACGTCCCTATCTGCGCATCACGCCACAGCCAAACAAGTGATGGCAAAATCGGTTTAACGATCAAGCGTCTGGGTTCAATTGCACCAGACGCTTTTTTTACGCCAATGCCAATGTCTCGGGTGGTACCTCGTGAAATTCATCGATGAACATCTGCGCCACCGAAGAGCGCATGCTGCCATGCCGCGTGACCAGTTGATAGGGCTCGCTACGCGATTGCAATGTCAGCGGCAGTATCGTGGTCATGCCGAAACGGGTGCAGAACTGTGCGACATCGACTGACATCAGCGCCACGAAGCGAGGATTTCTTTGCAGCAATGACAAGGTGGTAAATGCCGAAGTGGTTTCCAGCAAATGTAATGGGAAGCGCAGATTGGCATCGTGAAACTCACGCTCCAGCAACAGCCGCATCGGCATATTTGCCGAATACACCACCCAGCGGGAGTCCGCCAGATCGGCCAGTTGTAAACTTTGTTGCTGCGCCAGCGGATGGTGGATATTGGCAACCACGGCCAGTTTTTCATTGTGGATGTTTAGACTGTCATACAGATCTGGTTGCTGGCTGATGCTGGTGCGGCAGATTGCCATATCCAGACGGCCCTGATCGAGCAGCCGCAACAGCCGTGCACTGGTATCTTCGACAATTTCGACCGACAACGCTGGGCGTTTTTCCAGCAAACGCGACAAGGCGTCGGTCAGCAGTGGTACCGCGCCCATGATCACCCCCAGCGCCAGACGGCCACCATGACCTTGCATGATGCCAATCATGTCTTCGCGCAAATGCGCCAGGTCGGTTTGGATCAGACGCGCATAGCGGATCACGCAGTGGCCCAGATCGGTTGCTTCCAGGCCGCGATTGGTACGTACAAACAATTGAGCGCCCAAGGTCGTTTCAATTTCCTGTAATGCCTTGCTGGCGCCTGGTTGTGTCAAGGCAACCTGTTGCGCTGCTTTGAGCAGTGAGCCATGCTCGGCCAGCGCGATCAGCAGCCGCAATTGCTTCAGATGCAGGCGCGAGGTAATGGCGCTGAGCGAGGGGATCAGATCAGTCATTGGATATGTGTAAAAGTTATAGCTATATCAGTAGCTCTCATTTGGCAAAGCCCCGACTTTGGCATACAGTTGCGCCTCCAAAGCACGTTTTGTCGAGGAAAATCGCAGCCCTCAGCAAGTTGGTCGCGATGTAGTACCGACAGAGCCTGTCAGTATATCTATAACTCTAAGGCTAGGTACGATGGCACTCATCAATTACATTACCCAAGTTCAGTTCGATTTCGGCGCATTGGCATTGCTGCAACAGGAGTGCGAGCGCATCGGTATCCGCAAGCCACTGGTGGTGACCGATCCCGGCATCCGCAATGTTGGCATTCTGGACAAGGTGCTGGCGCAACTGAAGCCAGGCGTGCAAGTCACCGTCTACGATCAAACCCCGCCCAACCCCAATGAAAATGCTGTGCGTACCGCCGCGAATCTGTTTCGCGAGCAGGGCTGCGACGGCATTATCGCCGTCGGCGGTGGCTCTTCGATTGATCTGGCCAAGGGCGTTGCGGTCTGTGGCACGCACGAAGGCCCATTGAAGTCGTTCGCACTAATCGAAGGCGGCTTGTCCAATATCACGGCAGCCACCGCGCCGGTGATCGCCATTCCAACAACAGCGGGTACTGGCAGCGAAGTTGGTCGCGGCGCGATCCTGATTCTCGAAGATGGTCGCAAGGTCGGCGTGCTGTCACCGTATCTGGTTCCACGCCTGGCGATTTGCGATCCCGAGTTGACGCTCAATCTGCCGGCAATGATGACGGCCGCGACTGGCATGGATGCCATCGCTCACTGCCTGGAAACCTTCATGGCACCCGCGTTCAATCCACCGGCCGATGGTATTGCGCTGGATGGTTTGTGGCGTGCCTGGGCGCATATTGAGCGCGCGACCAAAGAACCCCATGACCGCGAAGCGCGCTTGAATATGATGAGCGCATCGATGCAGGGGGCAATGGCATTCCAGAAGGGTCTGGGCTGTGTACACAGCCTGAGCCATTCGCTGGGCGGCATCAATCCGCGCCTGCATCACGGCACCTTGAACGCGATCTTCCTGCCCGCCATTATTGAATTCAATAGCGTGTCGGAATCGGTGATCAAGGAAAAGAAGTTGGCGCGCATCGCCCAAGCCATGGGTTTGGCCGACAGCGCCGCCATTGGACCTGCAATCAAGGACATGAGTCGTCGCCTTGGTTTGCCGGCAGGTCTGGAGGAGTTGGGTGTGACGGCTGACATGTATCCCAAGATCATCAAGGGAGCCCTGGCCGATCACAGCCACAAGACCAACCCGCGTGTGGCGTCAGAAGAAGACTACGCACGCATGTTGATGCAATCGATGTAAAAAACGGAGAAAACTAAAAATGAATCTGCTCGGACATAACTATATTGGCGGTACCCGCAGTGGCAAGGGTGACCTGCCATTGCAAAGCATTGCAGCAGCAACTGGTGAAGCGCATGCAGTGAGCTTCTTGACTGCTACTGAACAAGAGGTCAGCGCTGCGGTTGACGCTGCGGTTGCAGCCTATCCTGCATTTCGTGCGCTGTCGTCAGAGAAGCGCGCACAATTTCTCGACGCCATTGCTGAAGAAATTGATGCCCTCGGCGATGACTTTATCGCTGCAGTTTCTCGCGAAACTGCATTGCCAGCACCGCGTCTGCAAGGCGAACGCAGCCGCACCAGCAATCAGATGCGTCTGTTTGCCAAGGTCCTGCGCCGTGGCGATTTTTATGGTGCGCGTATCGACACCGCCTTGCCGCAACGGCAACCACTGGCACGCCCCGACATCCGTCAATACAAGATCGGCGTTGGCCCGGTCGCGGTGTTCGGCGCCAGCAATTTCCCCCTGGCGTTTTCTGTGGCCGGTGGCGATACCGCTGCGGCGCTGGCAGCCGGTTGCCCGGTGGTATTCAAGGCCCATAGCGGTCATCTGATTACCTCCGAATTGGTGGCCGATGCAATTGAACGTGCGGTCAAGCGCAGCGGTGTGCCTGCCGGCGTGTTCAACATGATCTATGGCGATCGCGTTGGTGCGCAATTGGTCAAGAGCGCTGGTATCCAGGCGGTCGGCTTTACCGGTTCCTTGCGTGGCGGCCGTGCCTTGTGCGACATGGCAGCAGCGCGTCCACAACCGATTCCAGTGTTCGCCGAAATGTCGAGCATCAATCCGATCATTCTGTTGCCGCAGGCACTGCAAACACGTGGCGACGTGATTGCCCGTGAATTGATTGCCTCGGTCGTGGTTGGCGTCGGTCAATTGTGTACTAGTCCAGGTTTGCTGCTGGGTGTGCGTTCGCCAGAATTGACCAAGTTCATCGAACAACTGCGCGAAGCGATGGGTGCGCAGGTGCCGCAAACGATGTTGAACAGCGCTGGCCTGAAGACCTACAGTGCTGGTGTACAGCGTCTGCTGCAACAAGCGGGGGTGACCTTGATTGCCGCCGGTGGCAGCAGCGATACCCAGGCGGTACCGCATCTGCTCAAGGGCGATGCTGCACTGTTGTTCAACAAAGATGCGCCGCTGGAAGAGGAAGTGTTTGGCCCGGCTACGGTGGTGGTGGAACTGGAAAGCCGCGAACAACTGATCGACTTCGCGCGCAATATGCATGGACAACTGACGGCAACGCTGCAAGCGCAGCCGGATGATCTGGTCGCGCATCAAGACCTGATTTCGCTGCTGGAAGAGAAGGCTGGCCGTCTCTTGGTCAACGGCTATCCTACCGGCGTCGAAGTCTGCGACGCGATGGTGCACGGCGGTCCCTATCCAGCAACGTCGGATGCGCGCGGTACCTCAGTGGGTACCTTGGCAATCGAGCGTTTCCTACGTCCGATCTGCTATCAAAACTATCCGGACGCCTTGTTGCCAGCCGCTCTGCAAAATGCCAATCCGCTCGGCTTGCTGCGTCTGGTTGATGGCGAGCAAACCAAGGCCGTGGTCAACGATCCACGCGCTGCATAAGCTGACTCACGCAAAGTAGTTACCAGGGACGCGGTGACGCAGCCGGCAAGAAGCTGCGCACCGCGCTGAAATCACGGAGGAGACCATCATGAAAACAGTACTGAAACGCGTCGCTTTGGCGACAGCATGTTGCTGCGCCTTGGCTGGAAATGCACAAGCTGCAGGCGATACGATCAAGATTGGTTTTATCACCGACATGTCCGGCACCTATGCCGATTTTGACGGTCAGGGCGGTGTCGAAGCAATCAAGCTGGCCATCGCCGATGCCGGTGGCAGCATTAACGGCAAGAAGATTGAACTGGTGTTCGCGGATCACCAGAATAAAGCCGATATCGCCGCCAATAAGGCGCGCGAATGGTTCGACCGCGATGGCGTCGATGTCTTGATCGGGGGTGTCAATTCTGCCGCCAGTTTGGCCATGGGGAAAGTCGCGGGAGAGAAGAAAAAAGTCTTCATTTCGGTCGGTGCCGGGACCACGCGTCAGACCAATGAAGAATGCAACGCCTATACGATTCAATATGCCTACGACACCACCGCGTTGGCACGTGGTACTGGCGCGGCGATTACCAAGCAGGGTGGCAAGTCATGGTATTTCCTGACCGCCGATTATGCGTTCGGCACCTCGCTGGAAAAAGACACGTCGGACGTCATCAAGGCGGGTGGCGGTACCGTAGTGGGGCAGGTGCGAGTGCCGTTGGCAACTTCTGATTTCTCTTCATTCCTGTTGCAAGCGCAAGCTTCCAAAGCGCAGATTCTCGGTCTGGCCGTGGCCGGTGGCGATGTCATCAACGCCATCAAAGCTGCTAATGAATTCGGCGTGAACAAGACCATGAAACTGGCGGGCCTGCTGATCTTCATCAACGATACACACTCGCTCGGTTTGCAATTGACCCAGGGTATGTATCTGACCGATGGCTGGTACTGGGACCTGAATGATCGTTCACGCACCTGGGCCAATCGCTACTTCATGAAAATGAAGAAGATGCCGTCAATGTTTCAGGCCGGCGATGCTTCGGCTGCAGGGCAGTATCTGAATGCCGTCAAGGCGACCGGCAGCACCGATGCCGACAAGATCATGGCTTATCTGCGGCAGAATAAAATCAACGACTTCTTTACGCAAAACGGCGTCGTGCGTCCCGATGGCCGCATGGTGCACGACATGTACTTAATGGAAGTGAAGAAGCCGTCCGAATCCAAGCGTCCCTGGGATTACTACAAGCTG
>Ga0066798_10001242_pt1 | contig 11281 bp, 8 predicted proteins | sample PersoiDNA2013203_FD_70961 | JGI IMG/M metagenome (GOLD analysis project Ga0066798, IMG submission 70961) | Permafrost soil microbial communities from the Arctic, to analyse light accelerated degradation of dissolved organic matter (DOM) -... | ecosystem: Environmental > Terrestrial > Soil >...
ATGCGGTTCAAACGCCCTGGGAGCAACCCTGCATCAACGATCTTAACGCCCTCTACGCATTCATCTCCCTTGCCATCAGCCACAATCAGGGAAACATCATATCCGTGCTCTGCCAACGTCCTGCATTCCTTTCGAAAAATGCGTATGTCGTATCGAGGATGCGCCGAAGTCACATGAGCTACTTTTAACAAATTACCTCCAAGGTAATCATAGTAATTTATTCAAATTTTAAAAATGGTTTCGTACATAAAATAACTGAAAACCACCTGCCCGGGATGGAAAAAACCAGAATAAGAGACCCTAGGGTTCAAGGCGGCGTTGCTGGTAGATCCAGTCGACAATTTCACCGTCCGGGCTGTAACCACTCACGGTGTCACGGAGAAGTTGCCGAACACGGGTATAGTCATCTTGATCTACAGCGGCGATGAGTTCTATCAACTTGGACTTAAGAACTTCCCAATCCAGATGATCTTCATTGGCACTCATGATCATGGGGTGCTGAGTTGCAACAACATTGTCGCCAATTAGCAGCTCCTCATACAATTTTTCGCCGGGACGCAGACCGGTGAATTCAATAGCGATATCACCATGTGGGTTTTTTTCGGATCGCACACTCAAGCCTGAGAGATGAATCATCTTCTCAGCAAGTTCGACAATTCTGACAGGCTCGCCCATGTCCAGAACAAATACATCGCCACCCATTCCCATGGACCCTGCCTGGATTACCAATTGCGCAGCCTCGGGAATAGTCATGAAATATCGGGTGATTTTCGGATGGGTAACAGTCAACGGCCCACCGGACTTGATTTGCCGGTGAAATAACGGAATGACTGATCCAGAGGACCCCAAAACATTGCCAAAGCGAACCATTGTGAATCGGGTTTTATTAACCCTGGAAACGTTTGATTTCTCACCAAACAATACAGGTGCAAGCTCGCGACTGAGTGCCTGCAGGGTTAACTCCGCCAACCTTTTGGTACTGCCCATTACGTTCGTTGGCCGAACTGCTTTATCGGTCGAAATCAGAACAAAGTTCGCGACTCCGGACTGGAGTGCTGCTTGAGCAGTATTGAGTGTGCCCATCACGTTATTCAGCACACCCTCGGCGATATTGTGCTCCACCATGGGAACATGCTTGTACGCTGCAGCATGATATACAGTGTCTACACGCCAAGCTCTCATTACGTCCAGGAGTTTGCTCTGATTACGCACCGACCCAAGTATTGGCAAAAGTCGAACAGGCAATGACTCGTGGCGAATTCGTTGTTCGAGCTCCGACAATATGGTGTAAAGATTAAATTCGCTGTGGTCGAACAGCAACATTGTCGTTGGTTGCAAAGTCAGTATCTGTCGGCAAAGCTCAGAGCCAATCGACCCCCCTGCTCCGGTCACCATGACGCTTTTACCTTCGATACATCGCTCAAGCAGCTCACTTTGAGCAGGCACTGCGTCTCTACCCAACAGATCGGCGATGTCAACTTCTTGGATGTCGTCGACTTTGACTCGCCCACTCGCAAGATCCATGAAGCCAGGTACGCTTCGTACGTGCAGTGGAAAGCCCTCAAGAAAACCGAGAATCTCCCGACGGCGCGCACGGTTGGACGACGGGATCGCCAAAAGGATTTCCTGCGCGCCTGTCACATCGATCATGCGCTGAATATGTTTGGGCTTGTAAACCTGCAGACCGGAAATAACACGGTCCGATATACTCACATCGTCATCGATAAAGGCGACCGGACGCATCAAGCGCCCCATTCGCAATGCCGCGACCAATTGGTTTCCGGCCGCCCCGGCCCCATAAACCGCCACGCGGGGAAGACCATCTTCACGACTGGTAAAGGGCACATGTTGTGAAGCTGCAAACCAGTCACCGAGAAAGTACTGGCGCATGGCGAGCCTCAACCCGCCAATCATGATTAGGCTTAACCACCAGTAATTGAAAATAATGGAGCGTGGGACAACGTTTTGATGATTGCTGTACCAATAAACAACAAATCCCAGAATAAGCGAAGAGAGGCTTACCGCTTTGATGATCGCGACCAGGGCATCATTACCAAAATACCGCATTACGGCGCGATACATCCCAAACCTGATAAACAGCGGTACAGCGACGAGTGGAGCGCTGAAGAACAACCAAGAGTGCAGGATAATAGGGTTGGTCATATCGTCAATGCCCAAGCGCACCACGAATGCCATCCAGAGTGCAATCCAGACCAGTACGACATCTGTCGCAACTTGAATCAGACGCTTCTGACGACGCGGCAAAGCCAGTAGTAACGCTCTTAATCTCTCCATAACCCCTTCAAACACCTTGTGCAGCTCCTGCAACCTACTTCATTAACGGTACGTGTCCGTAGAACACGCACCATCCTGTGCCTTTTAATCTGAAAGCCGAGAATACCACTCACGAGGAGCAGCAAGACTTAGCCGCCTGTCGCTGACTTCATCACCTTTGTCAATACAGCGCAGGTCTTGTCTAATTCCGCCTGGGTCAGTGTGGGGTGAACCATAAACATCAAACTGGTTTCACCCAAAACCCTCGCGACAGGCAAGCGTTCAGCAGGACGCCAGTCCGTTCCATCAAACGCCTTTTCAAGGTACACCTCTGAGCATGAACCCGAGAAGCAAGGAACACCGAGAGCAGCAATTTCCGACAGAATACGATCACGGCTCCATTCGGGTAGAAGTTGCTCGGGCTCGATAAAAACATAACATTTATAGGCAGCATGCACATAATCCGATGGTAGAACAGGTACTCGCACCCCTTCCAACTGTGCTGCACAGTCCCAAATACGCTGTGCATTGGCGATGCGATTGTCACGCCAGGCAGGCATCCGGCGCAATTGAATGCGACCCACAACGCCTTGAACTTCCAGCATTCGCCAGTTTGTCCCAAACCCTTCATGCAACCAGCGAAAACCCGGCGGATGCTCTCGCTCATAAACTGCTTCCCAGCTCTTGCCATGGTCCTTGAACGCCCACATCGCGAGCCAAAGCTCACGGTCATTGGTGGTGACCATGCCACCTTCACCGCCTGTGGTCATGATTTTGTCCTGGCAGAACGACCAGGCTCCAATGTCGCCCATTGAACCGACAGTCCGCCCTTTATAGGTAGCACCGTGAGCCTGGGCACAGTCTTCGATCACTTTCAGATCATGGGACTTAGCCAGTGCCATGATCGGATCCATGTCACACGGCCAACCGGCCAAGTGCACGCAAATAATCGCTCGCGTACGAGGAGTGAGTACAGCCTTGATAGTCTGTACTGTAATGTTCTGAGAGTTAGGGTCTACATCCGCAAACACTGGAACGGCACCCGCATTGACGATGCTTGATACAGAAGCAAGGAACGTTCGCGACGTCACAATCACTTCATCACCTGAGCCAATTCCCAGAGCCTGCAGTGCCAAATCGAGCGCTACGGTACCGTTAGCGAGTGCAATTGCGTATTCGGTGCCCGCCCATGCGGCAAACTCTTTCTCAAACTCTCTGCACTCGTTACCGGTCCAGTAATTGACTTTGTTCGAGAGAATTACATTTCGTACGGCATCAGCCTCTTCGACGGTAAAAGAGGGCCAAGGGGAAAAAGGTGTATTCAGCACAACACAATACCTATGAGTTCTGATAAAAAATAAAGGCGCTGTGTGCGCCCACTCATCTACATCGCCTTCGCCGGCACTCCAACCACGGTCAGCAAATCTGCAACGTCGCCAACGACCGCGGCGCCCGCGCCAACAATTACTTTTTTACCGATCTGGATCGATTGAATGACGGTCGCACCAATACCTACCCAGCTTAAGTCCCCCACCAACACACCACCTGCCAGCCTTGCTCCCGGGCTTATATGAGTAAAGCTCGCTAATTGGCAGTCATGATCAATACTACACCCGGTGTTAAGAATTGCCCCTCGACCAATCCTTGCATCGACGTTCACTACGACCCCAGCAAAAATAACTGAACCCGCACCGATCGTTGCGCGGGGACTGACAGTTGCAGACGGGTGCACTAACGTGGCCAGGCGCGCTCCGGCCTTCTCCAATTCATCAGATTTAGAAAGGCGCACACTGTTGCTGCCAATCGCGACTATGACCCCATCAAATTCTGCGATCCTACTCAGCAGCAAGGACATATCCCCCGTTATTTCCCAGGCGCCATTTACCGCACGTGAAGGCCAATCGTCATCAAAGAACTCTATACGTTGCCATCCACAAGACTCGGCGGTATCCGCCACGACTTTCCCATGGCCACCCGCACCGAGAATAGCAAGCCGATTCAAAGAACTTCTCCTGCGCAGTTTGATGTCGTGAGGCCTCGGTCCGTTCTGACACGAAGCGCCAAAACAGAAGGACTGCAAATAGAGCACCCAGCCCTGTTACAGGGGGCGCATTCAATCGGTGAACAATCACGATCGGAAAGCATAGGCAGTACCTAATAATCCATTCAAAGCTTGGGAACTAATAACGTTTTCAAAAGCGGAGCTGCAAACATGCCATAACCACGGGCACCCACCTCATTGAGGTGACTATTATCCATATAAATCAGTTGACCTCGATGAAAGGGAGCGTCTGCAAAAAAACTGCCATGAGAAAGATCTACGAACTCCGCGCCATTGTACTGGCTAACAACGGCCGCAACCTTCGCATTGGCCTGCCTCCAGTCCTTGTCTTCACTGACTATCGCAGGCAAGCCAAGCACTTCAAAACGTCGCACCCGGACCAGGCTTACATCAAACATCGGCACTTGGGCCAGAACAATCACCCTCACGTTACGTTGCGTTGTTTTCTCTAGAAAATTTGAAAACGCCGTCATGAATGCAGGGCTTGGGGCCTGCCATTGCCACATCGCAGCGACTACGATAACGCGCGCGTGCTTAACATAGAGCGTTACTGCGGAAATTTGAGAACGGCATGCAGCCTGAGCAAACTCGGGTAAACGCTCTACATCAAAATCAGGAATCGGTACGCAGCTGCTTCCGGTGATCACTCTGGAGGAAAACTTGTTTTCTTCACCCGCGGCATCGAAAAATTTATTCAACTGTGCAGCATGGCTATCCCCAAGAACGAGCACAGTAGGCTCCTGAGCGTGATCACCCCGCACACAGTCCCCCACGATTTGTCCGTGACATATTTCGGCGCCGGAAGCATAACGGGTCGCCTCTACTGGCAAGGGTGACTCAATGGACGCATTCAGGCGAGGACTTAAACTGTACGCCAGCGCCACAACCCCAATGACCACCACTGCTCCCAGGGAACGACCCCAGATACCACTGCCGTGACGTGCAGGCTCTTCCACCCAACGATAGGACATCCAGGAAAGCAGGTAAGTGATCGCCATGAAACTGAACAACCAAGTGCCCGACAGTTCATCGTGACCGAGGTAATAACGCATGAACGCCAAGACCGGCCAGTGCCATAAATAAAGCGAATAAGAGAGAGCCCCAAACCACACAAAGCCTCTTGAGGAAATGATTCGACTGACCGCCCCCCCTTTTGAGGCAATCAACATGCCAGCCGCCAGGCACGGCAAGACAGCAGCAAGCCCCGGAAAATGCTTTTCATCTGTATAGACGAAGCAAACACCCAACAAGACCAAGCCAACAAAACCGATCACAGAGGCAACCCGAGGTGACCATCGATCTCCAATGCTTGCTACGGCAATTAAAGCACCTACCAGAAATTCTGGGACTCTGGCTGCTAGCGAAAAATAAACATGCCTCTGATTGTCGGGCAAGTTCAGCGCCCACTCAGCGTACATGAAAAAAGCTATGCACATTCCGCCGAGTAATAATCCAAGCCACTTGCGCGGAGTCCACAAAACCAGCGCAGGCAAAAAAATATAGAACTGCATTTCGATGGACAACGACCATGTGTGCAGTAAAGGGAGCTCATGTGCGCTTGGGGCGAAATAGCTACCAAAATCAGAAAAATATCGATTGCTCAAAAAAAACACCGCTGAACTCAGCGACTTTTTAAAGTATGAAAAGTCACTGGAAATAAACAACAGTGAGGAAATACAGCTCACTACAGCGAGCATCACAACATAGACCGGAACGATCCGTTTTATTCGACCCCAATAAAAACCAGTCCAACTAAACGATTTTTCACGATTCATGATAATCGACGAAATCAAAAAGCCGGAGATCACGAAAAAAATATCAACGCCCAAAAAACCAGCTGGCAGCCATTTTTTTTGGGCATGAAAGATTATTACAGCGAGGACCGCGATAGCTCGCAGCCCCTGCACGTCACCGCGGAATTTCAGCTTCGCTTCAGAAAAACCAGTTTCTCTGACGAAGGCAGATGCATTCGTTGTTCCAATCAAGTTCACAAAGCTTGCTCAACTGCACTACGGCGACAGAAAAGGATGACTGCAACAGTCATCCACTACATAGGCGCTATTTTAATAAATCAGCCAGTACTGGGTGACCTTCCCCATCTGTAGGCACCACTACCTTCGAAGCACGAATGGTCTCCACCGTCTGGACGCAGTGGCGCGCGTCTTCTATTCCATAGCCTCGGCCGGCCAATATTTCCTGATAACTGGTGGTATGAAGATCGGTAAAACCCTCCGAAAACTCGAGTTCCTCACCATCTACAGTGATGGAGCGGTAAGTCGATTTTTTACCTTTCACAGAGGCTGGCAAATCGTTGGCATCGATCGTCAGAAACCAACGCACCTTCGCCTTTTCGTACTCCAGGTAGCCGGCTGCCTTGTGCTCATTAACAAAGTGCACAACATTCCGCTCGAGCTTTCCAAAAACGAAGTGCAACATGTCATAAAAATGAACGCCAATATTAGTCGCCACACCAAATGACTTGCGTGGGTCACCTTTCCAGCTTTCCATGTACCACTTACCGCGCGAGGTCATATAGGTAAGCTCAACTTCGTACTTTCCATCCTTTTGCTCACCCGCGACCTTTTCCTTCAAATCAAGGATGGCCTGATGATGACGAAGTTGCAGGATGTTATATACGCGCTTACCAGTCTCTTTTTCTACGAGTGAAAGCTCATCAAGAATTTCGGTAGTCGGGACAAGCGGCTTTTCACAAATAACATCACACCCCAGCCGCAGACCGGCAACAATGTGAGCATGATGCAAATAATTGGGGGAGCAGATAGCGACGTAATCAAGCGCCGTTTTCGGATCCCGCTTCAAACGAAATGCGTGTTCTTGAAAACGCTCAAATTCGGTAAAGAACTCACTGTCTGGAGAAAGGCTGTCAATGATACCGACCGAGTCATTAATGTCATAAGCTGAAGCTAGAACGTTGCCTGTATCTTTGATCGCACGCATGTGACGCGGCGCGATATACCCGGCAGCGCCGATAAGAGCAAAATTTTTCATGAGTCTTTCCTATAACATTCGATAATTCCCGGCGTTCCACGCATGGAGGCCGGGAGCGCACGTCATTCAGGAGGGCCTGATCATGCCTTCACAATATGAGGAGCAGCCACGCGGTACTTACCACGACTGTCCACGATCAGTTGCGCGGATGCCTTGATAAGCTCGTAATCGAACTTCTCGTGATCAGTCGCCAGAACAACGGCATCAAACCCTGCCAGGCTCTCCGCAGTCAGTTCTACACTGCTGAGGTCAAAGTGGTGTTCACGCATTTTGGGGAAAACAGGTACGTGGGGATCGCTGTAAGCAACGGTGACACCCTTGGCTTCGAGCATCTCCATTATCTCGACCGATGGAGACTCACGCATATCATCCACGTTCTTCTTGTAGGCAATACCCAGTATCAGTACTTTGCTGCCCTTGAGCGGTTTACCACGCTCATTCAGACCATCTGCCAGCTTACTGACGACGTACTCGGGCATTGCCTGGTTAACCTCACCGGAGAGTTCGATGAAGCGAGTGTGCAAGCCATATTCGCGAGCCTTCCACGTCAAATAGAACGGGTCGATCGGAATGCAGTGACCGCCCAGACCAGGACCTGGGTAATAAGCGGTAAAGCCAAATGGCTTCGTAGCCGCGGCATCCACCACTTCAAAAATATCGATCCCCATACGGTCGGCAACGACTTTCATCTCGTTGACCAAACCAATATTGACGGCACGATGAATATTTTCCAGCAACTTTGTCATCTCTGCTGCTTTAGTAGAGCTGACCGGAACGACCTGATCGATCGCCTGCTCATAGAGAGCGGTACCCACTTCCAGGCACGCAGCCGTGTCACCGCCGATGATTTTCGGGATGGTACGGGTTTCGAAGTTTGGATTACCCGGATCTTCACGCTCGGGGGAGTAAACCAAAAAGATGTTCTCACCCACTACAAGACCACCTTCCTGAACTCGGGGGAGCAGTTCCTCAACGGTAGTACCAGGATAGGTAGTACTTTCCAGCGACACGATCTGACCAGCACGCAAGTAAGGCTTGATTGCGTCCGTGGTGTTGATGACGAAGCTCATATCTGGTTCGCGGTATTTATTCAGCGGCGTGGGCACGCACAAGATCAACGCATCGCACTCAGCAACACGAGTAAAATCTACGGTAGCTTCAAAACCCGAGTTGCGCGCGGCTGCAATTTTAGCGGAAGAGATATGTTCGATGTAGCTTTTGCCGGCGTTAAGGTCGTCGACTTTCTCCAGATCGATATCTATGCCAAGTACGCGAAAGCCAATCGCATTATAACGAAGCATTAAAGGCAGCCCTACATAACCAAGACCAACAATCCCGATCAACGCTTCCTTACTTTTGAACTTGGTAACACTGGCCAGCTTCTGCAGGTGCATCCGTAACGCTCCAATTAAACTAGATAAATTTTAAAGTCAGCATGTGACCCGTCATATGGCGACCTTTTGCTATCGGCGTTGCCTTTCAGCTCCGACCTGATGCCTGCCTACCGTTACTCACAAGCAGACATCATCAGGCGGTAGGTGAGGGGCAGCGCGTCCAGGACGAATCACTACGCATCAGACATGCACGAATTAAATCATAGCTTCGTGCTGAAATCCGCATAAAGATAACGTGACAGAGATATCCGGTCATGAGGAGTATCATAAAGCCATCACCCTTGATCGCCGGGCTACCCTTCTTGACGGCGCCTGACTCATTTCCCGTCAACACTCGCCAATAAGTTTTTTTTTGCAAAGGAGGATGAGCGTGGCAGCAACGCGGCATCCAGACCGCCTTCACGCCGATTTTGGACGGTGCCTCGCACAAATGCGACAACCAGACCTAACATCAAACCAAACACAAGTCCGATAATGATGAACAACACTTTTTTAGGCTTTACAGCACCCAACGGTTCTATAGCCTCTCTGTCAATCGTGACAAGTTTTAAGCCACTCATATCGACATTGAGGTTACGCAGTCTTACCTCCTCCGCGCGCAGGGGCTGCACGCCACTGAGGAACAGATCTTCGTTTTTCCGCAGCTTAAGTATTTCAACCTCACGATTAGCCAGCAGTAACTGAAGCTCCTTGGCAATCTGTCCTATGCGCGCCTCGGCAAAGTCATCCGACTTGCGCTGCAACAGGGCTGCACGCTCTGCCAACAAGGCATCTACACCCATGAAATATAAAGGGATTTGCTGGTTATTCACCTCTGTACGCATTACCTGCTGGCTTCCACGCGAACCTGCCTCCCCCAGAGAAGAAGGTGTAGCCGGCTTCTGAATGCCCAGAGACCTCGCAATCCCAATTGCTTCGTTCAACTGCGCTACTCGGTCACCTCGCTGGGTTTTCAGTTGGGCACGCAGCGCCTTCAACTCATCCTGTAACTGAGCCCTCTTGAGATCATCAGCCTCGCTCAACGTAGCTATTCTGGCCGCCTTATCAGTATCATAATTGGATCGAGCCGCATCGAGCCTACCAGCGAGCTCACTCAAACGATTTTTAACAATCACTTCCATATCAGCGGTAATTTGCTGACGCTGACTTGCAATCGCGTACTGTACAAATCCGTTCAGAATAGCGACGCCGTCGATCCCTTCGGGATAGTTCATTTCGAGCTTGATATATTCACTTAAAGAACCCGACTTCTTAGCGTCAGGAATCACTAATTTAATAGAATTATAATTAAACTCTTCGAAGCTTTGCTCCAACGTCCTACCAGGGCGCTCAAACTTACTGAACAACTTTTGATTCGCCCTGAAAAAACCGAGGCGTGTCTCATAAGACTCCAGAGAAGCGCCCACTTTTATCAAGGCCTCTCCCGGAGGCAGCTGGTAAATCTCAGAGCGATTCAACGCATCCAGCTCATTGATCGCCGCTGGACGCAAAACACTACTCACTTGATATTCCGGACGCACTAGAAAAGCACAAGCAATTACTACCGCTCCAACTAAAACCGTCACGAACAGAATCAGCACTTTCTGCTGCCATACCGTACGATAAAGAGCATAGAGGCCCACTTCATCAGATGAGGAAACAGGGGGGGCTTGGAAGCTAATACTCACAACAAAAACCTGCCTTCAAAGAGAAACTGCGGGCTCGTTATGCAGACGAAATTGTGTGTTTTTATTCTGATTGTATGACCGCCAAAACCCAGCGTCTCTGCCAAATTTTTAGCGCACAAAATGCCCGTTATCGAGAACAGATTGCATTTTGCCATCTCTCTGACATATTACAAGTCTTGACATGCCTGTAGGGCACTTCCTAAGCATCTAGGGGCAACCCTGATAGGCTCGTAGGAAAAGGACCAGACAGAAAGAAAACTCCAGACTAACGAGGGGCATTGCCGGCGCTTCCGACATGAGGGGACCTTATCAACAAAAATGCGGATAGCAAATCTAGCGATATTTAAAGAAAACCATATGACGGACGGTCACATTAGCGACCCAGCCAAACGGCAGCAAGTTCAGTGAAAACAGCCCTAGCTGCGCCCAACCGGAACTGACTTAGGACGCTGGCTACGCACCAACACGCCCAACAACGGCCCCACCAACATTCCAACAATCAAAGCCACCACCACAAACACCGACACCGGCATCTGCCCAGTAGCCAAGCCCAGGAACGAAAGCGACACACCCTGCTGGTTTTCCAGCACAAACGCCAACACCACCAGTGCAACAACCAGCACCGTCAATGCCACAACAAAGCGCTTAACCCCACGCATAACTTTCTCCTACCCCAAAAAAACTCAGACGTCGTCTTCCTCGTCTTCGTTCACCCGATCGCGCAATTCCTTGCCCGGCTTGAAGTGAGGCACAAACTTGCCATCCAGGCTGACGGACTGTCCGGTTTTAGGGTTACGGCCTACGCGAGGGGAGCGATAGTGCAACGAGAAGCTACCGAACCCTCGGATCTCAATGCGATCGCCTGTGGCCAGGCA
>Ga0066798_10001247_pt1 | contig 11271 bp, 11 predicted proteins | sample PersoiDNA2013203_FD_70961 | JGI IMG/M metagenome (GOLD analysis project Ga0066798, IMG submission 70961) | Permafrost soil microbial communities from the Arctic, to analyse light accelerated degradation of dissolved organic matter (DOM) -... | ecosystem: Environmental > Terrestrial > Soil >...
TCACAGAGCATTTATAGCCCTTGGGGACAAAGGCACAAAGCATGAAGAATCCGCACTATGAATTGTTGGGAAGGCGCATGCGCGAGTACCACCGCATGCACCCGTGGCGCCTGTCAGAGGGCGGCCTATACATCCCGCACGCCTATTGGAACATGACGCCCGAGAGCCTGTCGTACTGGGACGATGTGGGCTTCATTCTCAATGGACGGAGATTCATAGTCTGGTGGCGTCATCCTCGGGACCTCTATAAGGCCCGTATCGAATCCATGGCCTGGGCAGAGGCCGGTGACGGCCCTCGTGATGACTGGCTCTTCGAAGGTGGAACTACAAATTACAAGCATGTGGGCAAGTCCGGCAAACGCAAAAAGGTGAGCAGTTACACCAGCCGTTCTCCCTCAGAGGAACAGCGTCTTCATTACGACAAACTCGACCAGATCGAGACGCGGTTGAAGAAGGATGGGATCGATCATGAGGTACGACCTTCTTGGAAATGGGAGCGCCTCGCCTGGGCCATGGGGGTGGATCTTGTGGCTCCCCTCGAAGTTCGCAATGAACAAGAAGTTGCCGAGGTGGCGCACTTGGCGCGCAAACTCATCCTTCGACAGACCACACTGGAGCAGGAGTTCCCAGGGTTCGTCTATGACCGCGATGACTGGTTGAAGGAGCAAGGACGTGCGCCGGCTCCTCAGTTGCTGAGCCAACCGTGATTGCTGGCACACCATAGGCATGCTCAGGTTGCAAGCCGTGAGCAGACGGTCACGAATCCCGACGATTTCAGATTTCCAGAGCCAGTGCGCGAGGTGTTCATCCGTCGCGATGGCGAAAGCCTCGTGTTGACGCTGCGTCCGACCGATTGCTTCTGCTTTTTTGCTAGAGCCAGACGGCCTCGGCAGACTTCATGGCGAAGAAGCAACATAGGCCGATTCAAGAGCCAAGAGCGCGCTCTTTGATATGTACCTGCTGGATGTCTTGGCAATCCTGCGGTTGATCGTCAACAGCGGTGTAGATGCCACGCGTGCTCTCAAGCGCTTTTCTCTCGCTTGGATGCCGTGTGAAGCATGTTGGCGCTCGGGCTGACTCCGTCATCCCAGGGTTCCAGATGGAGATTTGGCATACGTGCCGTAAATGCACATCTCGCTATCACACGGCAACCTCATGTCTGACCGCACTCTGCACGTGCGCTTCTTTCGATAGAAAAGTGTAATATAAGCACAATGTTCGTATATCCCACATCACAAAGTGAACTCATTCGTGCCGCTCGAGGTTCTCGCACACAGGCTGAGTTCGCGAGACTGCTGAGGTGTGACCGCTCTTGTCTTTCGCGCTATGAGAGAGAGCAGCTAGGAGCTCCGCCGACGGTGATCAACTTGTGTTTGAGGATCGTCGCCAACTCCATGGCAACCGCCGACGTGATTCCGAACGCGTACGAGCGTGTGCTAAAGCAAGCACGACGCGTAGTGGCGGAACTAGAGATGCTGGAGAAGAGATGAGTCCAATCGTTATCGCGCCGATGCCTCAAGAATTCGCCCTCGCACACGCTGCGCGAATTGCTTTTTTCTACTCTGGCAACACAGAAAAAAGCCACCGACTGAGGTCGGTTTCAGGGCTTGCGGAGAAGCACAACCCCGCCGCCGGTTCGTTCCCGCTGATTGGTCAGCTTGCGACGGTCGGAGGCATGAGTGTCTCGGACTACGCAAGGCAACACAGCCTGCTGCCAGTCCTTCGGGTTGCAGAGCGTAGTGAGGCACCCGATGTTCATGGCGGTATAAAAAATTCACGCATTGTGAAGCTGGTCGGTGCTAGGTTGCACACAGATAGGATTCACTTGTGTTGCCAATGCGTTCTCGACGATTTATCTCACTGGTCCTTCAGTTGGTACCGCCGAACCCACAATCTTGCTGGCATCGAGATTTGTGCAGTTCATGGTGAGCCGCTCTGTTGGGTGACGGCACCGGATCCGTTGTCGGGTTTGCCGCAACACTGGGTCGACAGCGGAGAGATTGAGAAGGTGGAATTCGACCCAGTCTCGCAGGAGGAGCGCCGATTTCAGCTCAGACTTCACATGACATACGAGCAATTCTTGGAGCGTGATCGCCCATTTGAATTGTCAAAAATTCGTGGAATCTTAATACAGCGAGCACGAGATTTAGGCTTGAGAAATAGCCCTGTCGGCTCGAAGCCAACGCTTAGCGACTATATCCAAGAGCATGCCCCAATAGCATGGTTGAGAAAGCATATGCCTGAGCTTTGCGGGAAAGGGAAAGGTGCACATTTTAGCGCGATAGACCGAATAAATACCTCAGTGAGCATACCAGGAACAGGCTTTGCTTATGCTGTGGCATTCTCAATCCTCTTCGATTCAGAAGAGGATGCTTCTCTTTCGTTGGCAAGACCACCTATTCAGCCACGAAAGCAAGAACCTCAATCAATTAGATCTGTGTATCCATCGGAGTTTTGGGAGAAAGAATACCTGGGTGAATTAGTGAGAATGGGGGGCAACATCAGCGCTACTGCAAAGCACCTTGGCGTAGATAGAAGCTTCTTGGCTCGGAAAAATAGAAGTTTGGGCATCCCCACTTTTGCAGGGAAGCGCGGCTCGCACCCATGGCATGCTTTTCAGCGATTCGTTGCAGGTGAAAGCCTCACGGCTGCATGTGCTGTAGAAGGGGTTAATGTAGAAGTAGTAGAGAAGCTTTTACGTGTCGTGAGCAGAGTACTTGCTAATGATGTTCAATTGGCTATTGAGCCTAATTCGCGATCACATAGGTCTCGGAACGCAACTGCGTTACTGGATGTTTAACATTATTGTATTTTTGAGTTTTTGAAAAATTGCGATAAGTCATCACATCCATTCTTAGTCTACCCTTAATAATAAGTTGTTATTAATTGCCCCTAATCGACACTTCGCGAGGTGTTAGCGCAAGCTGTTTGAATAGCCATGCGGGTAAGGGGAAGCTTGGCGATTGCCGACATTTTTCTGCGTAGCCCGTCGACCTCGGCGCAAATGATCCCAATGGTGAGCCGCTTTCCTGGGTGTGAAAGTTGCCACTCCAGCGCAGCTACTTGAACAACTTGTGCGAGCGCTGTATCACGAGATTTCCAGTCTCGACGTTGTGCCGACATAATTGATGTCTGAGGGCGATTGAGAATCGAACTCTGTAGCCAAGCGCGGTCATTTCGGTACAACCAGGCGTATACCGCCGGGTCTAGTTTTCTCCATTCATTGGAGGAGGCTGTTGGAAAGGCTTCGGTGATCCTTTTCCAGGTGTTCCGCGAACGCTGCTGTGCTTTGGAAAATCTTGCTGCACACCATTGACTGTGCAGTCCTGGCTCGGACAGCAGCAAGCGAGTTACACTTGCCACCGATATTTTCGCTGTAGATGCTACAGACGCTTTATCTGCTCCTCTTTGGAGTTGTCTGACTAAACGAGAGCGCATGTCTGGATTTAATATTTTAGGGCGATGAGGGCTGGCGATTCCTTCACTCGCAGCCCATGTTATTGCAGTGGCAACCGTAATGCCAGCTATCTTGGCAGCTAGGGATATTGATTTTCCTGAGCGAAGCTCCTCAATGAGTGAGATTTTAAGCTGGTGGCTTGATTCGCATGCCTCTTGTATGGTGGATTCAGCATTTTGAGAGCCAAATACTTCAGTATTGTGGTAGTTGCTTTCTTCATTGTTGTAGGTCGTCCAGAAATGCTCCCAAGAACTGAAGAGTAAGGTAATCAAAAACAGATGAGTCATCGGATGGCGACTGACTCTAGGGCTAGTCGGATGGCACACTCTGCGTAGTCGAGCAGATAAATTACGTTGGCAATCCGGTGATGCCAGCCATGGCCAAAATGCTGTGAGTGAGTTGACCGCCACGATATCCCTCAAAACTTGATCAAAATGCTTTTGCTCATCTTTTGACGAGGACTTCAGTGCAAAACCACACCGCACAAATTCGTTGTAGTAAAGCTTGTGCAACTTGTCCAAGGAAAAAGTGAAGGTGATGGGAAGACGCCATAATGCAAGCGCGCCTTCGGTGAAAAGATCAACTTCACTCTTGGATAGCAAGTTCGCTAGAGGATTGTGCAAGTTTGCTTGCTGCGGTAGCACCCAGCCGAATCGATCCTGTCCTGACACCTTGTCTGTTGCAATAAGCAGTGGAGTTTGATGTGTGGGGCAGGTGTGAACTCCAGGCACTTGGTGATCCACATGCCAGTAGCTCACACCGTAGTCGCGAGTGTCTAACTGCATGCAGTCTGGGCATGCCTTGAGTGGGTGTGATGCACCGAATTGAGACGCTGCTAAGCCTAACTGGGCCTTTAACGCGGGCGTTGATCCTGCAGCAATTTGGATCAACCAGTTTTCGCATTGACGGGTTGAATGGAACGGAAAGTAGAAGGGGAGCAAAGTGTGCTCCAGAAGAATATCTCGCGCCGTTCCAAGCGCACCGTCCGTTCGATCGACCAGGGTTTGCACCCTGGATGGGACATCGTGCGCGGATCCTGAGCGAGCATTACCGAAGAGCGTTGAACAAGTTTGAGCAGGTATTCGGTGGCCACTGATGCGGTGATAGCGGCTGCAAAGGCTGAACAACGTCTCTTGGGGCAGCCATTCCAATATAGGGCGTAGCGGAAGCAGTAATCCCGATGAAACCGATGGAGCCATAGTGGTCGCTACTTCATGCGCTGCAGCAGATGCGAGCGATGGCTCGGTGAGATGCCTAGTTGTAAAGCTATCTCCTTCTTTGGGATGCCTTGCTGGATTAAAGAGCGTGCCTCCTCAACCCTGTCTCGATTGGCCTCGCTCGGTCTCATGTGTGTACGGCCGGGGGACAGGGCCTCGGCAGCTTCAAACCAAAACTCAGCAGCAGCAACTCGAGTGAGCCAGTACGTGGGAACCCACTCGTTGGCGTCAATGTGTAGACGGAGCGCAGCACATGCGCGGACGTCATCAAGCTCAAGAAAATTCCCTGGTAAAAGCGCGCGCACCCGCGGAAATCGACCGATGCGTAGCAGCTCTTTAAGGTGGCTCAGTGTGTGTCCGCCGTAATGAGTATTGAGTCCCCACAGTATCCCTGCGAAAGTTTTTGTTTCGCTCGTGAAATCATCTCCTAGATCGGTCCGGAAGGCAGTCCGAGACCATCCAAGTCGTTTCATTACTCGTCCAGCCAACCTTGCTTCTGCTGAGACCATGGAATGCAATTTGCTCCCAGAAGGATCTACTCGGATGGCTTTTGTTTGACTGTGGCGGGCGCAGCGGCCGGAGGCTGGCATCGAAATGCGGTAGCAAACCGAACAGCGGACGCGCGGGAAGAGTCCGAGAGCACTAAGACCAATAATTGAAAGGGCTTCAGCGGTTTGGCGCCGCCCCGGTCCATGGTCTGCCCATTCGAAGCAAAGCATCTGATAGCCTGCTCTCAGCAGGCGAGCTGGATCACGAGTCAGCATAGCGAGCCTGGGTACCAACCGAGGAGGAGCGAGTTCGGGTAGTGCCTTAAGCCATGCACTGCGCGTGAGTCGGTCTGGAAGGGCGGGGGACCGGAGGCATATTACTGACGTGTCTTGGCCCAGGATCTTTGCCGGCGACCATTTGTACAGCGACCCCAAACTTTCCTTGATGCGCGGACTTGGTTGGGCAGCGTCCGCGCTTGACATCAGAAGTTCAAGGGCATAAGTCGCTTCCAACGCGGAGTCACCGTACCCACGCCCGTGGCGCCAATACAGGTCTGGGGTTAGAAAGCCCCAGTCATCGATGATTGGCGACCCATCCTGCCTCAACCTGCGATAAACGGGCAAGAAGCCATCACGTCGGGCTACCAAACTAGTGGGCAGCCAACCTAAAGGCGTTATGTGGGGATGAGTGCTGAGCAGCATGTTGGCAACTCTATGCCGAAAAGGAGAATGGACTTCTCTAATTGACAGCCATGTTTCACGATTGTGAATCAGAGAGTCTGTTGGCGAACTATGCTTGCATTCAATTGCAACATTTTGCACTGGCTTTGGATGAATCCACTGATGAATGCATCTCAGGTAAGTAGCTATCTGGGCATTTCACGTCGTAGCTTTGAAACCCTGATCGCGAGGGGCGATGGGCCTCGCTTTCTTTGGGTTGGTAGCCAGCGTCGATGGGTGCCGGAAGAACTCATAGATTGGACCTCGAAGAGAACAGGTAGGCCGTCTCGAAAGGAGGTCCAAGTGACGCACCGCTAAAAAACGATCCCAAAAACAAAAAACGCCAGCATAAGGCTGGCGTTTTAGGGCTACCCGTGCAGAGCACAGAGTCGCAGTTGGCGCTTTGATTCTAAGTCGTCTGGGCAGGTAGTCAAGTCAGGTGCGCACCTATTGGAGGGCGCCGAGGAGTTGGCGATGGCGGAAATCAGATTGACTGAGGCAAGGCTGCGCCTTGTTCAAAAAAGACAACTGCGGGATGCGTGGGGGAAGGACTACGTGCCGGCTATTTGGGCTACGCCCAAGGAGGCGCCTGGAATTTCGACGCCCACAATTTTGCATCCCGCGAAACTTGGCTACAGGCCGATGCACACGCTGAGTCGGCCAGAGACGTGGGCAGCGCTCTTGGCGCTGTATCACCCTTCGGTTTGGGACATTCACGAACAGCGGATCCTTTTCCCGGGTCCCCGACCACATTTTTTAGATGCGCACCCCTCTTCGGTGGGGCAAGTTTTCCGGCCTTTCCGTGGGACGTTGGTCGTTTCCCAAGATAGAGGTGTCTTGAGTAAACACCCGAAGTGTCGTATTCGGCGGGCGGATGGGGATGAGTGGGCGCCCTTTCCATACGTTGGTGACCTGCTTTTGTTCATACATGACGCGGCGGGCGCCTACTGTGTCAATTGGTCGGTGAAGGACAAAAAGGATGACTTTCGACGACGCGGGCCTAGGCCGGGGAAGCCCCAAACAGACGAGGTTGATCTATCAGCGTTGCGTCGACATGCCTTGGAGGACGCTTACTACTTAGACGCGGACATCCGAACTGTTCAGGTTGCCGGCCGAGAAATCGATTCAATTTTGAGGTCTAATCTCAACCGATTATTTCTTAGCCATTCGGAGCCTGTACCGCTTCCGCCATACATGTGTTCAAAGCTGTGTTCCCACTTTGAAAAAACAATAGGTGGATCAACGCCAGCATACAAGCTTATCCGGGAGGCCGCACTGCACCTCGCCATCGACGAGCAAGTCGTGAAGAATGTTCTCGAGCAAGGCATATGGAATCGAAGCATTCGTGTGGATTTATTCGAGCCAGTGTTAAATGACCGACCACTAAAGCCAGAGAGAGATGATCCAATCAATGTGTATGGTGAATGGTTTTTGAGGGGCTCTCGATGAGAGTCGGCCAGCAACTGGAAGTCCCGGATGGACTCGGCTGCCTCATGGCAGGGACGCGCTACTACTACTGTGGCAGAAGTGTTTCATTCGGAGTTTTGCTCGTATGGTTCTTTCGAAACTCACAAGGGACCAAAGAATGGCGTGTGGGCTATATATATTTGTCCCAAAATTTTTTCGAAAAGGAGCTAACTAGATCGTCGCCAGGTATTAGGTCGTGTAAGCGCCAGTACAGCATGCCTCCCGCCCTAATTGATTTGGAAGGTATTAACTTTGATGAATTGTCATCTTTAAGTTTTGTTAGAAAAAAATCTCATCACGACGATGTTCAGAAGAGGCTTGAGTCAATCTATCCCCTGCTGGAATATGAGCAAGAGATTTTGCAGGCACATAATCCGTTGCGGGAATTGTCGAGAATTCGTAATTCACTGAATTTGGCATCGCATGTCCATCGTCTTCAATATTGGTTTTTCTGTTATGTTCTTCATGGTCGAAATAAATGGTCTTTGAAGCCCGCTACTCATGGGAATGGAACTTGGTCAAGGGAGGATGACAAACATGCGGATACGAAATTCGGTAGGCCTTACGCAGACGAAAAGCACAGAGGCTGGCCATCTGCAGTTTTTCGTGAGCAAGTAATTAATAGCTATTTGAAGCGATGTGGAAACGGAAAAACGATGAGTTCAATCTGCAATGCGGCACTTAGCGAGGACTTTGGCTGTATCACTACTTTTGATGTGCAGGGACGAGCGCGACTGACTCATCCGATGAACATGCCTTTTCCAACATATGGACAATTTAGGCACATCATAGTCTCCAAATTTGGTTTGAAAACTGTTCAAACAACTGTGTATGGTCAAGCACGAATGCGTAACCATGCGGTTGTAGATGAGGGCAGCTACTCATCTCAATACGCCAATGCACTGGAGTGCCTGGAAATGGATGCCTATCACTGCGCAGATCGACCTGCGGCAACTAGCACTGATGGGGTAATGCCGTCTTTGATTGTGGTTCGCGTGATTTGCGGTGTTACCGGCAAACGGCTTGGTATTGGATTCTCTATTATTGGTGAGCGCCAGGAGGCATACAAGTCAGCGATTGTTTCGATGACGATGTCAGCCGAGATACTCGCGAATATATATGGCATTCCGGTGGAGGCATTGCGCGGACACACGCCAGTGATGGCCCGATCTTTGTTGTCGGATCGAGGTCCCGCAGGACAACAATCATTGCTGGAGGACTTGGAGGCAAAGTTTCCTGTCAAGTCAATAACAGCATCTTATAGCGGGCAGTCAAAGCCAACGGTTGAATCGGCAAATCCGAGATCGACCTTGATAGAGGGGGCTCCTTCATTTATTCAGAGCAGCCATGATGTGGCGGGTATGATGAAACGAGAGGTGTTACGCACGTTAGCTGAGAATCATCACTCTAACATAATTGATAGATTGACGCCATCAATTATTCATGAGTTTCACAATTTATCCTATCCAGCCACGCCTCATTTTTATTGGAATTATCTCAGTGATCGGCTTCGTACTTCTGCGCAATTTATGGACTGGCGTGACGCAATACGTGCGTTTGGAAATAAAACAAGGTTTGCAGTGGAAAAGTCAGGGCTCGTGTGGAAGGGCGTTACATTCAGTTCGCAAGAACTCCGTAATGGACTCCACGAGGATCTAGTGAGGCGAGGTGTGGAATACATGACTGGCTACACACTCAGTCTTGTTGTTCGATGCGTTTGGGTTGAAATCAACGGGCAACTTTTCGAACTTGAACCGAGCCTACGGATCCAATTTGATCGGGAGGAACTTTTGTTGCCGCTGTCATCTTTGGTAGACATTGAGCAAGAGAGGTCGGAGGTTAATTCGGCGACACGTGAAGCCGCACTTGCGTCAAAGGTCTTCCTGGAGAGAACGGTGAAAGAGCAAACAGGCTTCTCGCTGAATTCAGGTCGACGTCGCGGCGGTTCTCCAAAGAAAACAGCTTCTGCTTTGGCGGAGGCAAAAGCGTTGAGAGGTGTTCTGAATACGAATGCTAAGAGGCGTGCATGAAGTCCAATCCATGGGTGGCCTCCTATCTAGTCAGTAATGCTCCTGATCGCTATTCTCAACTTGAACGTCGTGCAGTTGTACTTCGGATTAAGGGGGATTCTGTTATAGCGCGTTCAGAGGTGCTTAGGGATGCGATGAGTGACATTTTTCTCTGTGGCGAGCAGATCTCTCTTTTGCTCGACAAGCTACTCGCAATAGCTGAGGGGCATGCACTCAATCACTATGACTCTTCCAAGCAGGTACTTGAGTCGTTATACAGCCTGCGACCTTGGGGGGAGACCAGGCAGCCTGCGATTATGCTCACAGGGCTGGCTGGAACCGGAAAAACACAGCTTTTACTGGCCATGAAGCGTTTCTTCTGTGACCGGGTAGGCAGTGTAGAACTGCCTCGTCACGGGAATCTAGAAATTCTACCCGCGTGGTTCATGTCACTTAAGGATGGAAATACTCTCAATGCATTAATTGGGCCTTGCGTGGATCCGGAAAGTGCCGATAAACTAGATGAGACGGAAAATTCGAGGAAAAAAGACCTTAAGCAATCACAATTACTTAAGCTTGCCAGTCGGGTGAGTCGGAGGGACGGTGTATGCATTATTTTTCTTGATGAATTTCAGTTTATTTCAAGGAGCTTGCATGCCAATGCATTAGCAATATCTCTGTTATTGCAAATGATTAGTATTGGGCCCCGCGTTGTATATGTGGCTAATTTCAGTTTGGCCAGACGTCTCATGAATCGGCGTCAAGAAGATCGGCAGCGAGTACTCGGCAACCCACTTGAACTTCGGCCAGACGACTTGCATAGCTCAGACTTTCGAAACTACTTCAGCGAGTTGATCAAGGTATCGCCAGAAGACTTTAAATTTGATGTCGCGGCGATGGCGGAGTTGATACATCGATATACGTACGGAATCAAAAGAGCGCTGGTAGAGTTGATTGTAGGCGCCTGGGTTCACGCTAAAAGCCGACGTGGGGATAAAGCAGATGTGACTGAATCGGATGTGAGAGCAGCTTATGCTTCAAGTGGATACTTGACCTATCGTACGGATGTGGAGGCCTTATGGCGTTATTCGGTAGGCGACAAAAATATAGATCAGGATTTGCTAAATCCATTTAGTGTTGAGAGCGCGACCAGCAACATCGTTATCGTAGAAAAAGCAATCAATAGTTTCAACCAGCGCATCAATGAAAGGCATGTCGAAAGCATGTTAACGCCGTTTGAAAGAGATGCGTTTTCAAAGCTTGCGCCGCCTGCAGGGTCGGCGACTTTAGGAGGGACGGTGAGGCCGTTACGCAAAGGAGCAGGATCAAAAGAGGCTCTTCTCAGCGCCTTTGAGCGTGTGGCCAAAGATTTATGAGAGTTTGGTGAAAAAATTAATGCAAACGTTTGGTCATCACTTATGCCGACATGCGCAGTTTCCAGTCATCGAGCATCGTGCGATCACCCGCGCCAGCTGTTCCTTCAAGTTGGCGTTTGCAGGTGAGGTGGAGTCCAGATCAGGTCAAGGTTTGCGCTAAATGTCTGGCTTGCCAATGCAGGGTTTCCGGAAGCCTTCCCACCAAATTCCTGGCTGATCTTCGGGCAATATCTCTGGGAACTCCTGTATCCGGTATACCACGCTGTCGAGCTCGCCATAGATCATCGCTTTCAAAGCTTTCATTGAAGCCCGCTCTGCGCGCTTCAGCGCAGTTGGTGCATTCTTACTTTGAGCTGCTCACCTGCAGCGGTGGTTAACCCTGTCTTCCGATCCGACAAAAACAGCGACTTGCAAAATGGCCGAAACAGCCATGAACGGTCATCCAATGCCAGCCACGGCAGGTACGGCACTTCGTTGAATCTTAGCCATGCCTGGCACTCAGCCTCTCGCTCATAGGCGACGAGGCTGAAAGGTACA
>Ga0066798_10001249_pt1 | contig 11255 bp, 8 predicted proteins | sample PersoiDNA2013203_FD_70961 | JGI IMG/M metagenome (GOLD analysis project Ga0066798, IMG submission 70961) | Permafrost soil microbial communities from the Arctic, to analyse light accelerated degradation of dissolved organic matter (DOM) -... | ecosystem: Environmental > Terrestrial > Soil >...
AAGCCGGTCGCCTGCCTAATCCAGGTTTTAGCTTCAGCCGCACACGCAGCGGCGACGACATCAAGATCGAACGCTCGCTGTCCATGTCGCTGGTGCGCCTGCTGACCATGCCAGCCACCGCGCAGATCGAAGCGGGCCGTTTCGAGCAGACCAAACTCAGTCTGGGCGAGCACATGCTGCGCACTGCTGCCCTCACGCGCAAGGCTTACTATCAGGCGATCGCCGCCGCCCAAAGCGTGCAGTATCAGGAACAGGTGCAACAAGCCGCCGCACTGGCCCACGAACTGTCAGCCCGGATGGCCGCGCGCGGCAATTTCAGTGCCCTCGATGCAGCGCGTGAACAGGCATTCTCACTCGATAGCGATGCGCAACTGACACGTACCCGGCTGCGCGCACTGGAAGCGCGTGAAAACTTGCTGCGCCTGCTTGGCCTGGCCACCGATGACGGTGCCATGCAACTGCCGCCGCGCCTGCCAGCTTTGCCGCAACAGGCCACCACACTGACCGACGTCGAACGCTTCGCCATGCAGCAAAGGCTCGATGTTCAGAGCGCACGCCTGCAACTGACGGCATTGCAACAGTCTCTGGGCTTGAGCCGGACCACCCGCTTGGTCAATGTGTTCGATCTCGGCTACGTACGCAATCGCGAGAGCGGCAAGGCGGCCGAAACAGGTTATCAACTCAGCCTGGAAATTCCCTTGTTCGATTGGGGCCAGGCACGCGTTGCCAAATCCGAAGCACGCTACCTGCAGGCCGCTCACCAACTGGCGGCCACCGCCCTGCAGGCGCAATCCGAGGTACGCTTGGCCTATGCCACGCAACAGCAAGCCTATCGGCTGGCGCGGCAATATGAAGATGTCGTGATCCCGCTGCGCAAGCGCATCGCCGAAGAAACCCTGCTGCGCTACAACGGCATGCTGCTCAGCGTGTTCGACCTGCTGAGCGATGCCCGCGAACAAGCCGCTGCCGTCAATGCCACCATCGATGCGGCACGCGACTACTGGGTCGCCGATTGCGAACTGCAACTGGCGTTGGGCGGCACACCGGACTGGGCCACCCGACAAGCACCATCATCACAAGGAAATCATCATGAGTAAGCTTAGCCGTCGCGCCTTTCTGCAAGGTAGTGCGCTGGCCGTCAGTGGCGCTACGGTCAGCCGCATCGGCGCCGCTTCCCTGCCGGAAGCCGTCACACAAGCCAGCGCCGCCACCCAGGTGCCGCAGACGCCAGCAACTGGCCGCCCCTATCATCCGGTGGTCACGCTCAATGGCTGGTCGCTGCCCTGGCGCATGAACCACGGCGTCAAGGAATTCCATCTGGTGGCCGAGCCGGTGGTGCGCGAAATCGCGCCCGGCATGAAGGCTAATCTGTGGGGCTACAACGGTCAAAGCCCCGGCCCCACCATTGAAGTGGTGGAAGGCGATCAAGTGCGCATCTTCGTCACCAACCGCTTGCCGGAACACACGTCGGTGCACTGGCATGGCCAGCGCCTGCCCAACGGCATGGATGGCATTACCGGGTTGACGCAACCGGGCATTGCGCCGGGCAAGACCTTCGTCTATGAATTCACCGCAAAGCGCGCCGGCACCTTCATGTATCACCCGCATGCCGATGAAATGCTGCAAATGGCGATGGGCATGATGGGCTTTTGGATTACCCATCCCAAAGATCCCGACTTCATGCGGGTCGATCGCGATTTTGTGTTCTTGCTCAACGCTTATGACATCGAGCCCGGCGCTGCCACTCCCAAGGTCAACACCATGACCGACTTCAATTTATGGACCTGGAACAGCCGTGCCTTCCCCGGCATCGATGCCTTGCCGGTACGCCAGCATGATCGCGTGCGCATCCGCGTCGGCAACCTGACCATGACCAACCATCCGATTCACCTGCACGGCCACGAATTCGTCGTCACCGGTACCGATGGCGGCTGGACCCCGCCCGTTTCGCGCTGGCCCGAAGTGACCGCTGACATCGCAGTCGGTCAGATGCGCGCCATTGAGTTCGACGCCAGCGAAGAAGGCGACTGGGCCTTGCATTGCCACAAGGCGCATCACACCATGAATGCCATGGGCCATACGGTGCCGACCATGATCGGCGTCGAGCAAGGCGATCTGGTGGCGCGCCTCAACCGCCTCATTCCCGATTACATGGTCATGGGCGACAAGGGCGGCAGCATGGATGGCATGGAAATGCCGCTGCCGGCCAATACCCTGCCGATGATGGGTGGCAGCGGCCCCTATGGCTCACTCGATATGGGCGGCATGTTCAGCGTGGTCAAGGTGCGCAAGAATCTGGCGCGCAATGATTATCGCGATCCCGGCTGGTACCGGCCACCGCCAGGCACGGTGGCCTATGAATGGCGCGGCCCGACGCAACCGGCCGCATCGGCGCCAGCCAGCGGCGGTGACGATACCAGTGGCGGCATCAGCGTCGATGTCACGCGCAAGCAGCATCAGCATTAACCGCTCCCGCCAAAACACGACACAAGGAAAAAGTATGAAGTTCACCCAACAACGCATCGCCCGCTTCTTTCTGCTGGCTGGCATCGCCCTGTCGGCAGGGTCGGCAGCCGCCCAGAACACACCCAAGGTCAATGGCGAAATCCGTAAGGTCGATCTCGACACAGGCAAGCTGACCATCCATCACGATGCCATCCCCAACCTCGGCATGGCCGGCATGACCATGGTGTTTCGCGTCACGTCGCCAGCCATGTTGGCGCAGCTAAAAAGTGGCGATCTGGTGCAATTCACCGCCGACCGTATCGATGGTGCATTGACCGTCACCAGCATTGCGCCAAAATGATTCGGCAATCGCAATCGATGGGTAGCGTGTAAGCGCAACGACAGCAAAAACGGCTATCATCGTTGCTGTCGTTAAAACAATCACATCGGAGACAGCATGAGCGTCCACCCCATTGACCGCACCCCGCAAGCTTATGGCTATCCGCTGCTGATCAAACAATTGCTGCACGCCGCACTGGCCAGTCATCCCGATCAAGAAATCGTCTCCGGATTGCAGCCGCAACGGCGTCACAGCTATCGCGAACTGAACCAGCGCATCCAACGGCTCGGCAATACGCTGCGCGAACTAGGGCTGCAAGCAGGCAATACCGTAGCGGTGATGGATTGGGACAGCCATCGTTATCTGGAATGTTTTTTTGCCGTGCCGATGCTGGGCTGCGTGCTGCAAACCGTCAACGTGCGACTGTCGCCTGAGCAGATCGCCTATACCCTCAATCATGCCCAGGCCGATGTATTGCTGGTGCATTCCGATTTTCTGCCGGTGCTCAAACAGATACGCGGCGATCTCACTACCTTGGCACGCTGCGTGCTGCTCACCGATGACGACACCCCGGCGCCGCGCGGCCCCGGCTTTGCCGGTGAATACGAAGCGCTGCTGGCGCAGGCAGCGCCGCAGTACGAGTTCCCCGACTTCGACGAAAACGCCCGCGCCACCACGTTTTACACCACCGGCACCACCGGCGTGCCCAAGGGCGTGTACTTCAGTCATCGCCAACTGGTGCTGCATACGCTGGCTACCACTGCTGGCCTGGCGCTGGCACCTCAGCAAGGCCGTCTGCATCGCGACGATGTCTATATGCCGCTCACGCCGATGTTCCATGTGCATGCCTGGGGTCTGCCCTATGTGGCCACCATGGCCGGTCTGAAACAGGTGTATCCGGGCCGCTATGTGCCGGACACCATCCTGCGTCTGATCGCCGCCGAGAAGGTGACGTTTTCGCATTGCGTGCCAACCATACTGCACATGGTGCTCAGCGCCCCGCTGGCCAGTGACGTCGATTTGTCGCAATGGAAAATGATCATCGGCGGCTCTGCCATGACCAGTACGCTGGCGCAAACGGCACGCGCGCACGGCATCGATGTGTTTACCGGCTATGGCATGTCGGAAACCTGTCCAATCCTGTCGCTGGCCCATGTGCCGACGGCAGAACTGGATGGCCCCAATGACATAGCGATCCGCGTCAAGACCGGCCGGCCCTTGCCGCTGGTGGCGCTACGCACGGTTGATGGCGACATGCAGGATTGCCCGCACGACGGCCATCGTACCGGTGAAGTGGTAGTACGGGCACCGTGGCTCACGCAAGGCTATCTGCACAATGCCGAAGCCTCGGCGGCGTTATGGGAAGGCGGCTGGCTGCACACCCAGGACATCGGCCATATCGACGCACAGGGTTATCTGCAGGTGACCGACCGCATCAAGGATGTGATCAAGACCGGTGGTGAATGGGTGTCGTCACTGGAAATCGAGGAGATCATTGCGCGCCACCCGGCGGTAGCCGAGACCGCCGTGATTGCCGTCAAGGATGCCAAATGGGGCGAGCGTCCGGTGGCGCTGGTAGTGCTCAAGCCAGATCAAGACGGCCAGGTCCGTGCCGATGAGATTCGCGCACTGGTGGCAGCGGCTGCACAGGATGGTGTCATCTCCAAATTCGCTGTACCCGACCACATTGAATTCGTCACCGAATTGGCACGCACCAGCGTCGGCAAACTCAACAAACGGGTCATGCGCGAACGCTACACCGGCTAACTAATATGAAATGAATGCTAATCGTCGGTCCAAACCACTTTGTTCTTGCCGCTTTGCTTGGCACGATACAAACGCTGGTCCGCCAGGTGGATCAAATCGCTGCGATTATGTTCTTCCTGCGGAATGATGGCAGCTGCGCCAATGCTCACGGTCAATGTGCCGGTGGCCGAATGCACATGATCAATCTGTAGCGACTCCACCATTTCACGCACCTTTTCGCCGGCCGCACGCGCACCTTCGATCGAGGTGGTCGGCAAGATCACCGAGAATTCTTCACCACCGAAACGCGCACTGAGGTCCGACGAGCGCACTACACTGGCTTCCATGGCCTTGGCGACCTGCTTCAACACCAAGTCACCGGCGACGTGGCCGTAGGTGTCGTTATACAGTTTGAAATTATCGACATCGATCAGCAGCAGCGCAATTTCTTCCTGCATGCGCTTAGCACGCTTCCATTCGGCACCAAGATAATCATCGAAGTAGCGCCGATTAGCGATACCAGTCAAACCATCGGTATTGGTCAGCCGCTGCAATTCGAAATTGGACTTTTGCAATTGCTGCTGACTTTCGCGCAAGGCACGGTAAGCCGCATCACGTTGTAACTGATTATTATACGAACGTGAATGGTAGCGAATTCGCGCAATCAACTCGATCGTATCTGGCAATTTCACCATGTAGTCGTTCACGCCGGTGGCAAACGCGTCGCGCTTGATCATGGCGTCTTCCTTGCTCGACAGCACGATGATGGGAATATCAGCCAGTACGGGACTGGCGCGGTATTGCCGCACCAGTGTCAGGCCATCGACGCCGGGCATCACCAAGTCTTGCAAAATCACGGTGGGCAGGGTCTTTTCTGCGATAGCCAGGGCATCTTCGGCACGCGGGCAATAATGGAAATCGATATCGTCCTCGCTGAGCAAGGCCCGTCGAATCGCTTCACCGACCATGGCCTGGTCATCGACCAGCAAGACCATGATCTTGTAATCAGCCGCAGGTAACGCGACATCGAAATCCGCTGCGGACGTGTCGCGTTTACTATTGGCAGGGAGAGTCGGAGACTCCATGGTGTCGTTCCTTTGCGTCATTTATATTTGACTCACGAAAATTGTGCTACGAGTGCGCCGGCAATACTATCCAGCGGCAAAATCTCGGTAGCAGCATCAAGTGCCGCCGCCGCCTTCGGCATACCATATACCGAACTGCTTTGGCGATCCTGGGCAATGGTGTGCAAACCGGCATCACGCATTGCCTTCAAACCAATTGCGCCATCGCGTCCCATGCCGGTCAGCAATACACCGACCTTCTGACCACGCCATTGGCGCACTACGCTATGAAAAAACACATCAATGGACGGGTGGTACACATCGTCCGCAGATTCTGCTTCATAGCCGAGCGTGTCCCGATTTTTCAGCAACAGATGCTGGTTGGTACCCGCCATCAGCACCAGGCCAGCACGCGGCTGATCACCCTCTTGCGCTACCCGCACCGGCAAACCGCACTGCTGCTGCAACCAGGTCGCCATACCAGCAGAAAAGCCTGGATCAATATGTTGCACAATCACCAACGCGGCAGAAAAATCCTTTGGCAAGCCGCGCAAGAGCACCGCCAGCGCACCTGGTCCACCGGCCGATGCGCCAATAGCGACCAGTTGACGGGAGGCGCTGCCGCCATCAACCGCTGACACCACACTGTGCGCAACCGGCGCCGGTCGTGCTGGCCGTGGCGTGCGCGCTGCGACGACCGGCGGCGGCGCTTTCGGTTCCATACGACCTACCCGTGCGATTTTATCGCGCAACACCGATGACCCGCGCTCCCACTCACTACCACCGAGCGCCGGCGTATCGACGGCATCCAGTGCGCCATAACCAAGTGCCTCGTATACCTTTTGTGCGCAGGCACCGATATCGGCCGTGACAATCAAAATCGGACATGGTGTGCTCTGCATAATGCGGCGTGTCGCTTCCACGCCATCCACATGCGGCATGAGCATATCCATCAACACCACATCTGGCAATTGCCAAGCGCACAACTCGATGGCCTGAGCACCATCCTGCGCCACCCACAGCAATTGATGCTCAGGCCATTGCGCCAAGGCCCGGCGCAACACCTCGACCACCATCGGGACATCATTGACGATAGCAATTTTCACAGTCAGGCCGCTCCAATCAAATCCACCACGGCCTGTAATAGCGTCTCGTCGTGGAAGCTGCTCTTCGTGAAATAATGATCGGCGCCGGCTTCCAGGCCGCGCTGCCGATCCTCTTCCCGGTCCTTGTAGGACACGATCATGACCGGCAGTGTGTGCAAATGCGGCGCTTGCCGGATCAGCGTCACCAGTTCGATACCGTCCATGCGCGGCATGTCGATATCGGTAATCACCAGGTCGAATGCTTCGGTGCGCACGGCATTCCAGCCATCCATGCCATCGACGGCCACCACCACCTGATAGCCGCGATTGGCCAGCAGCTTGCGCTCCAGTTCACGCACGGTCAACGAATCGTCGACCACCAGCACCTTCTTGCGCGCCACACCGATGGCATCGCTGGAGGCTTGCTGCACGCTCTCCAATTGGCCGCTGACACTGAGCTTCTCGACCGAACGCAACATGTCCGCCACATCCAGGATCAACACCGGCGCACCATCTTCCATCAAGGCGCCAGCCTGTACATTGGGAATCTTGCCAAGCCGGCTATCGAGCGCCTGCACCACCAGCATGCGTTCACCGAGAAAGTGGTCCACGGCCAGTCCATAGGTGTGTTCGTGGTCACCGATGATGACCACCATTACCGAATCACCGCGCGAACGCAACTCGCCGCGCTGCAAGATCTGATGGGCGCTGACCAGGCCGATCTGGCGGCCGTCGAAGTCGAAGTGCTGATAACCTTCAAGCACGCTGATCTGGTCGCGCGGCAATTCCTGCGTGCGGTTGACATAGGCCAGCGGGAACGCATAGGGTTCACCGTCGATACTCACCAGCAAGCTGCGGATCACCGATAGCGTCAATGGCAACTGCAACCTGAAGCGCGTGCCCTGCCCGGCATTGCTGGTGATACGCAAGGTACCGCGCACCTGCTTGAGCATGTCGGCCACCGCATCAAGACCGACACCGCGCCCGGAAATATCCGTGACTTCCTGGCGCAGGCTGAAACCCGGCAAGAGCAGAAATTCCAGCAACTCGGCTTCGCTCAGCCGCGCCACCACTTCGTCGGTCGACAGCTTGCGTTCCACAATAGTGCGCCGCAAGCGCGCCAGATCGACGCCAGCGCCATCATCGCTCACATTGACTTGCAGCATGCCAGCACTGTGGCGCGCCTCCAGCGTAATCCGTCCTTGTTCCGGCTTGCCGGCCTGTTGCCGGCGCTCTGGCGTTTCCAGACCGTGATCGACGGCATTGCGCAACAGATGGCCGAGCGGCGCATCGAGTTTTTCCAAAATATCGCGATCGATCTGGGTGGCGTTGCCGAGGATGTCCAGACGTGCTGATTTACCCAGTTTGTGGGCGACATCGCGCACCATGCGTGCGAAGCCGCCGGTGCCATCGGCAAATGGCCGCATGCGGCAAGCCAGCGCTTCCTCATAGAGCCGCTGCGACAGGTTCACCGAATGGCGGTCGAACATTTCCAGCTCGGCCAGTTGATCGCCGACCATATGCTGGCATTGCACCATCAAGGTACGCAGCTCAGTCAATGCGGCCTGTCCGGCATCGTCGCTGCTGCCGACGGTGCGCTGCAAGCCCTCCAATGCCTGCGCGGCATCGCGCTGTATTCGTTTGAGGCGCAACATTGAGGCCGCAAACGGCTTCAGCCGACGCGACTCGACTAGTGATTCGCCACTCAAGCTCAACAGGCGGTCCAGATTGTCAGCACTGACACGCACCGAGCGAGCGCCGCCCATGCTGGCCAGGCTCTCGCGCAACTCGGCCGACGTTGGCGTTGCTGGCGCTTCCTGACTTGCCGCTGGCGTCGCAGTGTCCGGCGCTGCAGCAGGCTTGGCCGGCGTGACATCAGCAACAGCGTCGGCCTCGTCAGCGCTGGTATCGGCCATCGCCATGCTCAGGTCCAGCATGAAAGCATTGATCTCGACCTTGCCGGCGTTATCGCCCCAGCTCTCGTCGTCACCGGGCGCATTGGCGATGCGCACCAGCAGATCGACGCCCTTGAACAAGGCATCAATCTGCCGCCGACGCAGGCGCAATTTGCCCTGCTGCGCCAGCACGAAACAGTCTTCCATCACATGCGCTACATTGACGCCTGCATTGAGCGCAATGATACGGGCTGCGCCCTTGAGCGAATGGGCCGCGCGCATGCAGGCTTCGAGCGGTTCCAGCAACTGTTCCGGATCGACCTCGCCGTGCGCGGAAAAACGTTCCAGCTCCAGCAGGCCACTATTGAGCACCAGTGCCTGGCTTTCCACCTCATGTCGGAATAATTCCAGCATCGACATTTGCTGCAGATCGGGCGAACTCATGTCAGGCTCCGATTCAAGGCATAAAACAACAGACCGCCGTCCAGCAGGCCGACCTTGTTGTCGCGCCAGGACAGCACCGCCAAGGTGTAGGCCGTACCGGTCTGCTGCACCGTCGATGGCGGCGCTTGCAAGGTAGCGGCGGCATAGCGATGCACGCCGACGACTTCATCGACGGGAAACACCAGCATTTGTTGTTCATGTTCCACCACCAGCGCGCGCATGGCGGTTTTTTCATTACTGCCAACGATGCCCAGCATACGGCCCAAGGCAACGCAGATCTTCAGCGCCCCGCGAATATTGGTCAGTCCCAATACTGCCGGGTTGACCTGATGCGGCAAACTATGAATCGAGCGCGGCTCAATGACTTCGACGATGGCAGCCGTGGGCAAGCCCAACCACTCGCCGCCGATCCGAAAGATCAAGGCCGATGCGGTGATGCTGTCGCGCTGCGGCTCACTTTGCTCATCGCGCTGCCAGTGCAATTGCACGGCATCGGTTTCGACCAATGCCGGCCGGTCCAGCACACGCGCAGCGCCAGCAGCATAGGTCGGGCAATTCAGGCAACGGAAAAATTCCTGCAGGCGCGGACAACTGTGATCACCGCGCGTACCGATACGGCCCCAGCAGGCATCAATGGCGACCTCGTCGGAATTGGCCAGGTTGGCCGGATTGGCCTGGATCAGACTGGCTTCAAGCATGCGATTGCTCCTTGTCGCCTGAGTTCAGACGCGTGCGTTCAGCACGTTGCTGCAAACGCGCCGCAGCCTCGACATCGCCTTGCGCTGCCAGCAAGGCAGCCAGTTGCAGCAAGGCTTCCCGGTGGTCCGGTTGCAAATAGATGGCTTTACGATACAACTGCAAGGCCGTACCGACGTCGTGCTGGGCATCACAGATCACGGCTTGCAAATAATAGGTCGCCGCATCCGGGCCGTTGCTGCGCAAATGTTGCTCGCACAAGCTGGCCGCCTGTGCCAGTTCACCACGATCGGCACAGGCTCGCGCACGCGCCAGCAAGTCGTTGACCGGCGCCGCCGTTGGGGCCACCACCGGTGCCGGTGGCGACACCACTTGGGGCCGTCTGGCGGTGCGCACCGGCACTGCTACTGGCAACGGAATACTCCAGGTCGGTGGTAGCAATACTTGCGCGGGGAGCGGCTCGGCCACGACCACCGGCCGGCTGGTTTTGCGCCGAAAGCCAAAGCTCAGTGGAATGCCGATTGATTCGATATGCGGGCGCAACAGCAAACCTGCTTCGGCCGGGCCGACAAACACACAACCTTGCTCAGCCAGCAAGCGCTCCAGCATATTGACCGCCTGTATTTGCACTTCGCGGTCGAAATAGATCAAGACATTGCGGCAAAAAATGAAGTCATAGGGCGCTTCGGCGCCCATGAAATCAGCATCGAGCATATTACCGAAACGAAAACGCACCTGCGTTTGCACTTCTTCCGACAGTAGCGCCAGCGTCGCCATGTCCGGCACGGCGCTGAAATAGCGTTCGCGATAATCGAGTTGCTTGCCTCGGAAGGAATTACGGCCATACACGGCGCGCTGCGCCAAGGCCAGCGAACGCTGGCAAATATCGACGGCATCGATCTGAAACTGCGCCGCCGGCACACCGGCGTCGATCAAGGCCATCGCAATCGAATAGGGCTCCTCGCCGGTCGAGCAAGGCAGACTGAGGATGCGCAGCCGCGCCATTGGGGCCTGGACAATCTTGTCCCGCGCCAGCCGCGCCATCGCAAGTATTGCTTCGCGGTCACGAAAAAACCAGGTTTCCGGCACCACGACCAGTTCGACCAATTCCTGCAACTCACCGACGCCGGATTGCAACATATGCAAATAGCCATACACTTCCGGCTGCCCCAATTGCGCCATGCGTTCACGCACACCACGCTCGATCAGCGAGCTGCCGACCGAAGCCATATCGAGGCCCATATGCTGCTTGAGCATGGCGGCGATCTGGACGATGGCATTGTTCATGCGGCACGCTCCGCCGGGAAGAGCAAGGCCTGCACAGTGTCGTCCAGCAGGTCGGCCACTTGCACCCATTGAATCAATTGCCCCTCGCGCTGCATCACCGGTCCCAGATAAGGCGCCTTGTCATGCACCAAGCCCGACGCTGTAAAATCGCTGGCGTTGGCCTGTATCGTCTCGGTGGCCTCCGCAACCATCAAAAAAAAAAATTGCGGCTCACCAGCGCTGGCAGCCGGTTGGTAATGCGTCAACACCAGCC
>Ga0066798_10001250_pt1 | contig 11247 bp, 9 predicted proteins | sample PersoiDNA2013203_FD_70961 | JGI IMG/M metagenome (GOLD analysis project Ga0066798, IMG submission 70961) | Permafrost soil microbial communities from the Arctic, to analyse light accelerated degradation of dissolved organic matter (DOM) -... | ecosystem: Environmental > Terrestrial > Soil >...
AGATTTAAAGCCTTTAGCTTTTACAAATACTTTCTTGCCCTCTTCAAGACTCAGCAATTTAGTGCCTTTAAGTAAAGGTAAATAGGCTTCAGGCTTGATACCAACACGCGCTGCCATAATCTTTACGGCATCTGGTTGGGTTTTAGGATCATTGATATAAGTAACGACTTTATCCCAGACTTTAATCACTTTTTGCCAATCTGCTTTACGGCTAGACAGGCTTGTAGGGCTTACTGTCAGTACATCGTAGATTAGGCCAGGTTCATCGGCAGAGGTGTAAATCGGTTTTGCGCCAGGCACCCGGTTCATCGCTTCACCAGAGTTTGGCTGCCAGGCTCCAATTGCGGCTAAGTCGCCAGATGCCAAGGCCTGAGGAGTTTCATTGGTTTTGGTATTGACAATAGTGACATCAGATTCTTTCATGCCAGCTTTTTCTAAACCATTAAGCAGTAAAAGGTGTTCTACAAACCCAGACTCAAGGCCGATTTTTTTACCTTTTAAATCCTTTAGACTTTTAACACCCGGCTTGCCGACAATCATGTCATTACCGTTAGAGTAATCGGTCAAAAGAATCATCACATTCTTCGCGCCGCCTGACCCTGTTACCAAGGCATCGCCATTGGTGACGGTAACGCCGTCAATCTTGCCTGCGGTGAAAGCGTCCATAGAAGCAACGTAATCAAACCATTCAAACTGAACATCTACGCCAGCCTCTTTAAACCAACCTTTGTCGATAGCCACTTGCCATGCGACCCAGCCCGGCCAATCGCTGTAGCCGACTTTAAGCGGCGTAGCGGCGTTAGATAATCCTGTGAATAATAAAGATGCGGTGAATGCAGTAGCAGTTAATACGGTTCGTACTGAAAAGCGTGTAAAAATACTTGAACGATGCATGATAGGCTCCTAGGTTGGTAAAAAAGTCGAGAAGGCGGCATTTAAAAAACGCTTCCTCCCGGGCTTTTATCCCTCCGTGTAGCCATATCTCTATTGGCCGACAACTCTCGGACCAGACACTCTTAAATTAATAAAAGCCGGAACCCTAGTCATCTTTTTGAAACTTTAGCGGTTAGTTATACAACTGCACCGCTTTCTCGCTGATTACATATAAGCAATCAGTATGCCAGTTTTGTAAGTTAATAAATTTCATTACATATCATACTGTTATAAATATATATTGTCGCCACTAGCCACTAAATTTATAATTTACGCACCAAGTAAGAGCACTAGCAATACATATTGCACCATACAGAATGAATCATGAAATATTGATTGGCTAATACTAATAATGACTTTTAAATCAGACCCAGCTCACTCGACTATAGATTTCGTTAATGAAACTATGATTTCGTTAATGAAAAGGTGCGTTCATTGAGTTCAATGTATGAAGGCATTGCTCAAACTATTAGCACCTGCGTCACGAGAACCTAGTGGTTTTATTCCATAACGTAATTCAATTAATTTCAGAATAGAGGTTGTGTCGTACTCAGTATGATCCACGAAGCCTCGCTTTGCGTAAGGAGAAATAATCAAAGCTGGAACGCGTGTACCGGGTCCCCAACGATCCTTGACTGGCGGTGACGCATGATCCCAGAATCCGCCGTTTTCATCATAGGTGACGATGATGACGCTATCCTTCCATAGCGGGCTGTGTTCTATGCTACTAACAATTTCAGCGACATGCTGATCGCCAGATAAAACATCAGCATAGCCAGGATGTTCATTGAACTCCCCTAGCGGTTTATAAAAAGATACCGCAGGCAATTTTCCGCTATGTATACCCGCTAAAAAATCGGACTCATCTTTGAGATGCTGTTGTCGTCCTGATGAGCCATCTGCAAAGTTCCTGAAGTATCCAAATGGCTGATGATGGTATTGGAAATCTTTATCAGGATGACCATTAATGGCATCGTTCCAGCCTCCTGCATACCACGCCCAAGAGACACCTTTCTCGGTGAGCCTATCACCAATTGTTGGCGTATCCTGAATTGGCAAGCGTTTAACAGGATCAACACCCCGTTCAAAAGGCAGGCTGCTTGGCTGTATAGTGTTTACGGCATACCCATCTGGAGTAACCGACCCATCCTTAACCAGTCGGCCTTTTGCATCAAGTAAAATACGAATACTATCTGGCGCATCAAGGTAACGTGGCGTACAAGCACAAGCCAGCCAGAAATGATTAAGAAAAGACCCACCAAAGGCGCCTTGATAAAAATTATCAGCTAATGTGTATTTTTTTGCATATTGCCAAAGTGGCAATTTACTGCCGTCGTAATGCCCCATTACCAGACTTGCCGCATCGGAAACTGCAACAAATCTATCATTACGCCCGCCATTAATTTGCGCTTGGTTTTGATAAAAGCGATGCACAAGATCATCAGTTTTTTCGTTGGCAGGAACGTATTTTTCAATTGAAAAAGGTTGGTTCGGCAGGTCTGTAGCAAAACGTGAGTCCGCCGTGCTTGGTAGGACCTTGTAGGGCTTACCATCGAGGCCTGCTTGCAAAGGGGCGCTGGCAGCCTGCGCTAAGCCATTGGCGTCGGGAAATAAGCCATAGAGATTGTCAAAACTGTGGTTTTCTAGATAAATGACAATAATATGGTTTATCTGTGCCAACGCTGGTGCAGAATCAGCCGCATTGGCCTGACTTGCCGTGATTGCTAAAACAAACAGTAGCGTGGAAATTAAACGATGCATGAGGGTCACAAGAGTCTGAGATATTAGTAGTTTGAATGAGTAAAGAAAGATAATAACCTCTTAAGGCTGCTTCAAGACTGACACTGGTGCTAGTTTCTTGTTACTTAATTTGAATGTAAAAGCGTTCATCAAATCACCAATCGCCGGACGATTTTCTGGCACATACGGATTTGCCTCATTGTGCTGCGGGTTGGGTAAGTTATCTCGGCTTCGGATTGATAATGGATTCACTTGCCAGTTACGCTCGATAAATTTCAATATTGAAGCATGGTCGTAGTAGGTGTGATCTATAAAACCTTTCTTTGCCAGCGGCGAGATGATAAATAATGGTACGCGTGATCCATCGCCGAAAAAATCAATCGGCTGAACATAGCCTGAGTCATAGTAACCTCCACCTTCATCAAAGGTAACGATAATTGCAGTTTTCTCCCACAAGGCTGGATTCTGCTTAACCTTGTTCACTATACCGCGTAACAACTCGTCAAACCCAGGTTCCATAGCATAGCCTGGATGACCAGACACACTGTCATATGGCGCGATTATAGAAACCGCAGGAAATTCAGATTCCTTTTGTTGTACATCCGTATAGAATTGCTGTAAATCACGCAGTTTTGATTTGTCGGTTCCCAGCATGATGGATGGAAAGTACAAATGCGTATCGCACATCGCACAATATTCTTTATCTACATTCTTACCATCATTTCGACCGCCGCTATACCAACGCCAAGACACATCTTTTGCGGTCAAAGCATCTCCTATCGTTGGAATAGTTTGGGGCGGCAAAATTAATTTATCATCGCCTAGTGCAAGCGGCTCGCCTAAAGGTGAAAAAGCTGGCTCCATATTGTTCACCATGTAATAAGTGTCTGGGGCACAGTTTCCATCACGGAATGCCGGGTAAGGCAGCTGCTTTAATAGCGTAGCAATACCTTTCACGCCAGGATTAGCAATTTCCGAGCAATTCACGTATGAGCCACCCTTATAACCATCTTCTGTGTACCAGTTATTGGTATTCGGCTGAGCATTCGGATTTTCAATAAGCTTGGCTGGTGGAATGGCTGGCTTACCATCACGGGTAAAAAATGCGACATCAGCCGTTGTTATCGCCAGATAATTGGCCGTGGTGCCGCCCATGATTGATTGATGATAGTTATCGGCAATCGCATATTCCTCAGCTAACCCACGTAGATAGGGTGCATCACCCATCGCCATGTTGTAGAAACCCATCGCCACCCCGCCTTGATAGGTCTTGCCAGCCGCAATAGGTGCAGCGCCATTGCTAGGTCCGGCACCAACGGTTTCCGCTGTCCAAGTAAATAAGTCGTTTTTCCCGCCATCCACTTGTTGCCACATTTGAAAGAAGCGATGCACAGGATCGCCAGTATGCGCACCATAGCCTACATATTTGGTAATTTGAAACGGCCCATTCGGCAGACCTGCCGGAAAGCGTGCATCTGGAATGCCTTGGCGCTGGCCAAAAGCACCGGAAGCGTAAGGTTGTGGCAATGAACCATATGCACCAACAATGTCTGGCGTAGGCGAATACTCGCCATTGCTCTGTGCCAAATGTTGCTCGGCCAAATTAAAATTCTTCCCTGGCGACCCGTCCTCATTAATGATGCCGCGCGACAAAAGATTCGATATCGTCTGGCCTTTTGTTGGTCGATAGGTGGCAAACAAGTTATCAAATGTACGGTTCTCAGCGACAAGCACAATCACGTGTTCAATCGGCGTAGTCGTCTTAGGTGTTGCCATTACAATAGCTGGCAGCATCAAGCTCATCGCCGCCATGGAAGTTATTTTAATTTTCATTATTGCACCAATATTCATCATTACCCTAGTGTTCATCATTACCCCAGCGTTATCGTGCGCCTAATACAGTCAGTGAAATCAGTTTCATCTGATTGTTGATTTGTTCCACTCTATTGCTGAAATAATTGAAAAACATCATTGCGTATAACGCGATAAAAATACCAAAACCAGTAGCATACAAGGCAGTGCCAATACCACGGCTCACCGCAGCAGGGTCTGCCGATGCTGTGCCTGATGACAAACTATGAAAAGCATCGATAATACCGAGAATTGTGCCTAGCAAGCCTAATAATGGCGACATAGTGATAATCGTATCCAGTATCCATAAACGTGGACCAACCAGTGGTTTTTTAGCCACGTAGATAGATTGCACTATGTATTCCATCTGTTCACTGGTGTGTTGCTCTTGCGCGGCCTTAACCACAGCACAAAGTGCTTGAGCTTGAGGACTTACTTGTGCGCTGAAAGTATCAATAATTTGACCATGCAATTTTTTATCATGCAGATGGCTACTCACAAAGTTTTCTACATTCTTACCTTCTCGCAATGTAACTGCAAAAAATATTGACCGTTCGATGATAACGTAGGTGGCAAGCAACAGCACACCAATCATGAAGTACATGACAAAATCATGTATCAGAGTAAATGACATTTTGAATCCTTAAAATAAAAGTGGCCCGAACAATATTGTCCGGGCCAAGTAAAACTTACTTAAAACTTACCGCTAACTGTCACGAATACTTGACGTGGTGCACCTTCCAACATGGTTGCATAAGCACCTTGAGGATCAGATGCTACGAAGCCATTACTGCCTATCGTAGTAAAGTGTTTATCATCCAACAGATTAGTCACAGAAATTTGCGCAGAGACCTCACGCAAACCGATTACGTCTTTTTTCTTATAGCCAGCAGAGGCATTGGTATCCCAGAAGCTATCTACTTTGTTGTCGTTCAGATAAGTGTAATAACGTTGGCCAGTGTACTTCGCGCCAATGTTGCCAAACCAACCGTTACTTTCATAGCCAACCTCAGTGTTGAACATGACTTTAGGCGCATCTACCACCTGTTTGCCATTGGTATTCACCACAACGCCGCCATTCGTATAATCGGATTTGTATTTTGAATCATTCAATGTCAATGAGTTAAACCAAGTCCAGTTTTGAATTGGCGACCACGCTAAAGCAGCTTCTACACCTTGGCTTTGTACTTTACCGACGTTAACAAAAACGCCTGGAATACTCACAATACCTGTAGAAGATATTTGCAGTAAACGATCGCTAAAATCAGTCAGGTAGGCAACTACAGAACCTTGCAAGCCATTACCTTTAAAGCGATAACCAGCTTCATAAGTGTTCGATGTTTCTGGTTTTAGATTCGGCAAACCCGCTGCAAATGCAGTTGGAGTCTGTGAGAACGGACCATTCACACCCGGTTGGTAAGCGCGCATATTCTGTGAGGCTGAAGCAAACACTTCACTAGCATCGTCCAATCTATAATTAACGCCCGCTTGAGGTAGGAAGCTATCTTTTGCAGTCAGATTTCCAGATGAACGATTGCCAGATACATTGGTGGCATTAATTTCGACTTCAGGTGATTTAAAACCGGCATTAACTTTCAATCGGCCATCCATCAGTGCTAATGTATCTTGCAAATGGAACTGTGTTGTCGTAGTTTCAAATGTTTGGTTAAAATCTGTTCTGAATGGATTGCTCAAGTAAGAATTGGTGTCATAACCACCTGTTACTGCGTAATAGTTACGAGACAATGTGCTGTTGCTTCTTTCAAACCAAGCACCGGCATTGACGGTATTGATGCCGCTTGTCCATGTGATATCACTCAATATGCCGGTACGATTAATGCTGTACTCGGTTGTACGGATAGAGATTGGCAGGCCTGGACCTGTATATACGCCAGGGCCAGCAGCCACGCCAGGTGATGCTACGTAAGGAGTGTACCAATGTCCCTGTCCATTATCGGTGTGATGGTATACCGTTGCCTTTAGGCGCAAATCATCGGTCAACGCTAAATCCATAGCCGCACCCATCAAAGCATCCTTACGCAGGCCACGACCAAGATAATATGCCGCATCCAATGGACCAGTGGCCGCATTAATATTTTGTACGCCGCCGGTAAGCGTGCCATTTGCCGCATCAACCGCTCTATTCCAATTAGGCGCGTAGTTATCCCAGCCCCAACCCAATTTTGCCTGCATATCATGCGACATGTCTTGGTAATCGGTTTCGCTACGGTCAGAGGTGTTTAAGAATGCACTGACTCTATTTTCACCCCAGATATGCACAATTTTAGAATTGAACTGATCCTGCGTTTGCGGTCCAGCACCTTTCCACTTATCCGCATCTTGGTGATCATAGCTAACATAAGCTTTGGTACCTGAGTCTAGCAAGCCAGTATCAACTTTTACAAACGTACGCGTCATGTTGCTGCTGCCGATAGTTTGATCTAACCTTACACCAAACTTATTCTCAGGTTCAGCCGAGTAAAACTGCACAGTACCGCCCAAATTACTGGTAGAAGCAACACCTAAAGCGCCAGACCCTTGTGACAGACTTACACGACCAATATTTTCAGAAGAAATCGCACGACTAATGTGTAAACCATTATTATTGCCGTAACTCATGTCACCTAGCGGAACACCATCCAAGGTAAATCCCATGTAGTTCTGACCAAACCCACGCACACTGAAGCGAGTAGACCACTCATAGGCACCAAAAGGGTCAGCAGATTGGAAACTCACACCAGGCAGTTTTGCCAACACTTTCAAAGGGCTAGTACCGGCAACCACTTTTTCCATATCATCACTATTAATGCTCTGTATTTGACGTGTTTGCCCTTGACCAAACACGGAAACATCCTCTGTTTGCACCACGCCATCGGCTTGAGCAAATGCACTACTGACAAACATCGTCGCGACGATTGCGACTATAGGCCTTAACTTACATTTACAAAACTGCATTCAAAACTCCCTTTATTTATTTAATTGAAAGACTAACTTGGTTCTAAACTCCTTACTTCCTGCACCAATCCAGGCATCATCTGGAAAGCTGCTGTATGAAACGGACTTAACCGCTTTGAGGGCTGCCTGATCAAGCAACTTGTAGCCTGACGATGTAACAACTTCGGCTCTGATCAAAGCCCCTGAACGATCCAGCTCATACAGCACCTCAACTTCGCCACTCATACCCAAATCCCGGGCGGCCTCTGGGTATATTTTTTTACGTTCTATTCGTGAGCGGACATCCTGCGCAAAGCCTCCTTCAGAAGCGCCATTGCTTGCACGCTGTGCTTTAGGCTCCTCATGCTTAGGCGCAACGGGGGCTTCTTTAGGTAATGAAGGCGTCACTGGCACCGCGGCTTTCTCTTGAGTCGTGGCAGGCGTATCGACCACAGGCATCACTTCTCTTGACGGCGCCACTGCTTTTTCTGACTTAGCTGGTTGAACGGTTTGTACTGGCTGCACCATTTTGGTAGGTGTGACTAATTTTTCCGGCTTAGGCGGCACGATTTCCACGGGCTTTTCTTTTATTGGATCCGGCTCAACCGGCGGGACGATAATGGATAAACTGATTGGGACTTCCTGAAATGACACTTCTTCATGCATCACTATGGTTTTAGACAAGACCAGTATCAACAGGCCAACCATAACCGTACCAATTTTGGCCGCCGTTTCTCTTTGCCGATGCAGTGACCAGCTCATTGCCATGCTCATCAAGTAACCTACTGTTTCTTAGTTGATGAAATGGCAATAGAGGTGATACCCGATGACTTGATACTATCCATCACATCAACCAGTTGCTGCACCGACACTTCTTTATCACTATTGATGACCACATCAACATCACCAGAAGCTTTAAGTTGCTTCAATGCCGCTGACAATCTAGCCAAGGTAAAATCTGAGCCATCAAGCTGAATCTGTCCAGTTTTAGCTACAGTAACGACAACATGTTTGCGCACCGTCAACTTTTCAGGTTGAGAGGATCCTGGCAAATTGGTCTTAACACCCAATGCAGGAATCACATTCAGGCTAATCAGCACAAAAAATACCAGCAGAAACATCATCACATCAATCATTGGAATGATCTCAATTCTTGCTTTACGGGGAGGCTCTTCTTCTGACCAAGCTAGCATTTTATTTACACATTTATTTTTAAAAACGTGAATATAGACTGGCTACATTACAATTAGATTACCTATTTATTAACCATTTATTAACCATTTATGACGGCAAGAAAAGCTGCTGCAGCTTGTGGGTAAATCACATCAGGCTTGAAGCGCTTGTACCAGCACTCTTTTATTGCTGCAGAATTTGTGGAGAGGTTCAGAGAAAGATGAATGAGCGCAGCCGTCTAAAATGATATCTGAAGAAATACTTCAGATTGACAAACAAATCATTACGCCTGAAATTAGCAAATCTATTGCAGAAAAGAATTAGTTAAGTACCGTAAATACTCTATATATTGATTATTTCATGCGCCTATGAATCTTACAGGTGAAGCCAAGTTGAGATGAACCCAAGTTGATACGTTTCACCATCTTGCTTACTAGCCTCTCAATCACAAAGTAAAGCTGTCAGGTTGGTGTCAGCTTGCCGCTATAAGATGTGTTCCATGGTGACAGATAAAGTTTTTAACAAATCTCAACCAGAAACACCTTACAGAAGATTTACTTTAATTTAATTTTTGGAGATTGAAATGAACAAATTTTTAACTGCACTATTCGCTGGCGCATTTGCATTATCATTAGGTACAGCTGCATTTGCAGCTGATGCAGCTAAACCAGCTGAACCAGTAAAAGCAGAGGCTGCAAAAGCGGCTGAACCAGCAAAAACTGAAGCGACAGCAACTGATGCTAAAGCTACGCCAGCAAAAGCTGTGAAAAAACATACTCGCAAACATGCTAAAAAAGCGGCTGAAGCAACAGCACCAGCTGAAGTAGCAGCACCTGCAGCTAAATAAGGTTGCAAAAGCAAGGTTTAATTTTCAGTTAAGCCAATAGAAAAAGGGCAGAAATTCTGCCCTTTTTCTATTGGAAATCAAGATGAAACCAACGCCATACTCCTACCGACGAATATCGAGCGGGAAAAACAAACTGATGCCAGGCGATTGCCGTGGCTCATAATAAACAGGCGGCGGGATGTAGACGGGCTGCGCATAGACGTAAGGTTGTCGGTACTCATACCCATAGCCACCGCGATCACCACGCCATCCGCGCTGGTCGTTATGCCCCTGACGGCCACGTTGACCTTGATTGCCATGGCCACCATCATTATCAGCAAGCGCTGGTGATATAGATAAACCGCTTATTACAGAAGTGAAAACTAGTGCCATCAGAGCCTTGCTACCAGCAGACCTGAAGTACCTAGACTGAAGTATAAAATATTGCATAGTAAGCTTCCTTTCTTGAGTTGCCTGATGCGATCAAGAACCACGAACTGGAATTACCTAATCCAGGCATGACCATACGCAGAATCATTTGTCATCCATCATCTTGTGACCATGTTTATGACCATGTTTATGGTCACCGTGGCGGAACAAGGTGTTTGCTTCCTTTTTCTGTTCGTCGGACATGCCGGCATAGAGGTCGGCAAATGCTGGGGTTAGTTTCTTGATTCCAGCCGCGTGGGCTTCGGCAATCTCGCCGTAAGACCTGAGATCGTCGACAGCAGTCACATCCTTGGCATGATCAGCCCTTGTCTGAGTTAGGGTGTCCATGGTTTTCGCATTGTCACGCATCACATCGGCGACCTTAGTCCACTGACTTTCCTCAGCCGCCGTAATTTTGAGTTTAGCGTGCATGTCCTTAATGCGCATTTCAACGCGATCCTCGTGAGCATCTTTTTCGGCGGCGAAGACCACCACTGGCGCAAAAGCTAGCGTGGTAAGCAGTGTAGCCGCCGCAACAAGGCGTGTACTGATATAAATGAATTGATTGTCGCTTAGTTTCATGTTTATTCTCCAATTTGGTTCAAGTTTTCACGCCCGGATGATACCGATACGCTTCATTCGAACAATTATTATTTACCCTCTTCTAGCGTCTTACTGTTCGATAGCGCACATATAAGCAAGAAAAAATAAAATTGCAGGAAATTCAACGGCACTTATTTTGTCTTTACAATGACCGAGCAAGTCATGCCGGCGACAAGCGTCATACCAGCAGGTATGGAGTCCAGTCGGATGCGAACAGGCACGCGTTGTGCCAGCCTTACCCAGTTGAAGCTAGGGTTTACGTTGGCTAATAATCTGACATCGGTCGGGTTGTCGCGGTCGGTAATGCCTCGCGCAATACTTTCTACATGGCCTTGCAGTATTTGATCTGTGCCCAGCATTCTCACTTCGGCAGGGTCTCCGATATGTATAAGCGTTAGTTTATGTTCTTCAAAGTAGCCATATACCCAGAATGACTTCTGATCGATGATTGCCAGCTTGGCGGCACCCGCTTGTGCATAGTCGCCAGGACGTACCAATAAGTTAGAAACCCAGCCATCCACCGGTGCGCGCACCGCGGTACGTTCGACGTTTAGTTTTGCATGGTCGCGTTCTGCCACTGCTTCGTCGTATTCTGCTTTGGCGCCTGTGGCAAATAGGTCTGAGTCCTCTCGGAGTTCACGCGAGATGACTTGGTCATCCAGTGCGGCGCGGCGTTTGGATTGGCCGCGCTTCATTTCAAGCATCACCTTGCGCTGATCCACCAGTGCTTGTGCTTGCGCCAGAGTGTGGTGATAGCG
>Ga0066798_10001256_pt1 | contig 11214 bp, 7 predicted proteins | sample PersoiDNA2013203_FD_70961 | JGI IMG/M metagenome (GOLD analysis project Ga0066798, IMG submission 70961) | Permafrost soil microbial communities from the Arctic, to analyse light accelerated degradation of dissolved organic matter (DOM) -... | ecosystem: Environmental > Terrestrial > Soil >...
GAGACCGGCTTCGGGACAGGGACCGGTGCCCTCGGACAGCAGGGGCAGATATTCGGCCGCGTTGCCTCCGTCGGCCTGAAGAACACCTCTTACGGCGAATTGACCCTAGGCCGTCAATATGGTCTGGCCTTCAATTTCTTTGCAGACTTCGACCCGCTTCATCAAGGCAACTCTCCTGAGAATTCGTGGCAGGTCAACCTGGAGGGGCTGCGTTTCGACAACACGATCGAGTATGCCAACCAATTCGGCCCGGTGCTGTTCAAGGCCCAGTATTCCGTGGGTGGTAGCGCCGGTTCGACCAACGTGGGTTCGACTCGGGCCTTTGACCTGACCTATGGCTTGGGCAGCTCGTTCAGCATCGGTGGCGTCTTTCAACAATCGACCGATGCCAACTCGGCCAAGGCTACCGTCTATGGTCTTGGTTCGTCCTATATGGTCGGTCCGGCCACCCTGTACCTCGGTCTGCTGGAGACGCGTCGTGATCCTGATTTTGCTCGGGGCGCCAACTCGACTGCAGCAGTTCCCAGCAACGCGCCCTTGTCCAACACCAGCCTCTCGGGCAACGTAGGGAACACCTTACGACGCGATGACGATCTGATCATTGCCGGCGTCAAATACCAGGCTACCAGCACAGTCTCCTACATCCTCGGGTATATGCATGACTCGGTGAAGAACGATGCCTCCAACGGTAGCAGTGGCAGCTTGGACACCCTCTACGCCCTGGCGTTCTACGCCTTGTCAAAGCGCACTGACGTGTACGTACAATTCGACCACACGTCCCTGGGCGGCGGCGAGATCACCAGCCCCAACAATCCCTTGGGCGCGTTCGGCGGCGGCCGTACCAGCCGCAATGACGTGATGCTTGGTTTGCGTACGTTGTTCTGATTTTCTTCAGGTCTCCGGCCATACCTTGATTTGGCCGGAGTCGGTATATTGGCTCTCCGTGAGCCGTCACGCTAGCTGAAAAGTCGATAAAAAGAATGGAGATAACATGAATATGCTTCTGTTGCGGCCCCTTGCATTAGCGATTGGTTTGGCCGCCTGCACGTCGCCCGTTTGGGCAAGTGGCTCGCTCAACATCATTTGCGGGGTCCAAGTCGAATGGTGCAACCTTGCCCAGAAAGAGTTCAGCAAAATTTCTAACATCAAGGTCAACATGGTACAAAAAGGTTCTGGAGAAGCACTGGCGCAAATCGCCGCCGAAAGTGCCAACCCCAAGACCGACCTGTGGTTTGGGGGTACCGGTGATACCCACCTGCAAGCTGCAGAGCAAGACCTGACCGTACCTTATCAATCACCGAATATCCACCTGCTATACGATTGGGCGATCGAACAGGCCAAGGATGCACAATACAGGACCGTCGGGATCTATTCCGGCCCGCTCGGTTTTGCCTATAACACTGAACTTCTTGCAAAAAAGAAACTGGCCGCGCCGTTGTGCTGGAAGGATTTGGTTCTGCCGCAATACAAGGGCGAGATTCAAATGGCCAATCCCAATTCCTCCGGCACCGCCTACTTGGCCATTGCTACGCTGGTGCAACTGACTGGAGAAGATGCGGCATTCAAATTCCTGAAAGCACTGCACAAAAATGTCAGCCAATATCCGCGCTCGGGCACGGCGCCACTGAAGAACGTTTCCCGTGGCGAAGCGACGATTTCCATCAGCTTTGTCCATGACATCCCTGGCGAAGTCATCCAGGGATTCCCTGTCAAGGGTGCCTTGCCCTGCGAAGGAACCGGCTATGAAATTGGCTCGATGTCGATCGTAAAAGGAGCGCACAACTTGACGAACGCCAAGAAATTCTACGACTGGGCACTCACTGCAGCAGCCCAGGAACTGGGAGCAGCAGCCAATCAATTCCAGCTTGCGTATCAACACGGCATCAGTGTGGATACTATTTGGAATAGCGGCGACACTTCTGCTGCCTTGGTATGCGGTATCAGACGAGTTCTCATGGCTGAGGGATTATCAGACCGTATTTTTCGTCTCTGACGATGCCAACGTCTGGATTCAGGCAGCACGTGAATCGCGCTGGTGGCTATGGCTCCCTCTGCTCATGCTCGTGGGCGCAAGCCTGGCCACGCATTGCAACCAGCGCCGCTGGGGTATGTTATTCGTGCTGGCGGCAAGCTTGGGATTGCTCTCCATTCTCGGCACCGGATTTGCCATCGGTCATCAGGGTTGGATCTGGCTCGGGCTGCAAAGCGGTCGATTCGGCCTGCCCGTCGGGCAAGCTGCAATGGGCTGGGGAGGGATGTGCGTATCGATTTCGCTGTTGATGCTCCTCGCGGTGGGCTGTACCCGTCTAGGAGCCTTCCGCGGCGACATATTCACTGCCTGCGCCGTGTTCGCGTGCAGCGGGCTGCTGCTCATGTTCGTCGGTTTACCTGTCTTCAGGGCATTGGCAGAAGCATTTCTGGATGATGGCGGCACGCTCAGCATAGGCGCAGCCGCTGCCCGTATTTTCAGTACGCGCATCTGGAGCTTGAGCTGCATGGCCAGCGGCGGGTGCGGCGTGGCCTGGAACACCTTGTTCCTTGCCATTGCCAGTGCCACCGGAACGACCGTGCTCGGTACGCTGTTGGCCATGCTGACCGAACGTTCGGGCTCGGCCTCCCATCGCTACACAAAACCCGTCGTCAATCTCTTGGCGACACTGCCGCTGATTACGCCCCCCTTCGTTGTAGGGATGGGCCTGATTCTATTGTTTGGCCGCGCCGGCCTGGTCAACGAATTGCTGGAGTCGCTGTTCGGCCTGGAACCTACACGCTGGCTATATGGCGCCCAGGGTACCGTCATTGAACGATCAACGCACATAAATCTTGGCTACGAAGATGTGTACCAGCAATCCTGGCGCAGTGATGCCGTGCCGTGCTCGATAGGGCGACTCGGTGCCGGTGTTTACACGATATGATCGTAACGCACGCAGCCATTTGCGACGTATATGAGGAATCACCTTGAAGGCCGAGTCGATGATGTCGAGCTGCTCGGAGATGCTTGCTGTGTTCTTGCAGGTATTTTAAATATCGGTACTGACAAATTAGGCTATTCATTAAGAAATGAATTGTTCAGGGCCCACTATTTATGAAGCAAGTTCAAGAAATCTTTCGCCAGTTACAAGGAAGATGTGCCAAGTAGTGATGCCCATAACTTGTCAACCGTGGCATTGCCATTATCGACAGCACGATACAGTCTAACCTCCAGGATACTGCTCCATTCAGCGCTGCCAGCAGGCAGCAGCTTCCCTTCGGCGAGCTCTCTCTCCACGCAGCTTTCCGGGAGCCAGCCCAGACCGTGTCCACCGATAATCATGGCCTTGAGCGCCTCGGCCATGTGGGTATCGAAAGTACGATCAAAGTGACAGCGCTGGCCGGCACTGAGGAGGATCATTTCAACCACGTGCCGCAGATAGGTCCCCGACGAATAGGCGAGCATTGGTACGGTCGCTTCGGGCCTGCCAGGAAGCTTGTATTGTGGCCGTCCCTTTTCGTCTGGAGCCGAAAGAGGTAGGATCCTGTCCTTGGCTAATACCAGATGGATATAGCGGGCAGGGTCGAGCAAGGTAGGTAGCTGAGGGTGATGATAAATGAGGAGCAAGTCACTTACCCCTTCGGTCAGCGCCATAGCACCTTCTTGGATATTGACCGCCTCCACCCGAGTAGTAACCGGTCCGAGTATCGTTTTCAGCTGCTTAAGCCATCGAGGAAAGAACGTAAACGCCAGCGTATGCGCTACGGAGAAGCGCACCGAGTTCACCCCTGCGGCCGCCTGTCCTCGCAAAACACTGCGCATTTCGTAGGTCCGGCGTAGCATATCAGCGGCAAAATTCCGGAATAGGCGTCCAGAAGTAGTCAATGTCACGCCTTGCGATCGGCGATCAATCAATTCCACTCCCAACCAGTCTTCCAAGGATTGTATATGCCGGCTCAATGTCGGTTGAGAGACATTGCGCAATTCGGCTGCGCGCGAAAAAGCACCTGCTTCGCTCAGGCTCAAAAAATCTTCAATCCACTTAATTTGCATAGGATTACCTTTTTACATTCTGGGGAGATGGTCTTGGTTTCTTAGGAGCGCCAATGTTTGTCTGGTTTTCTTGCCATTCAAAAACAAAGCATATGTCATTTTTATCTATGTGTTATGCAAAATATGAATGAAGCCTAGGTGGTTCGACTGCATTGCCTTAGCATTTAATGATTCATCCACATACTAGGGATCTTGCAATGCATGTCCGAAATAAACGTATTGAACACGACCTTCTTGGCGATCTTGCGATACCAGTCGATGCCTATTACGGCATCCATACGGCACGTGCGATAGAAAATTTTCCGATTTCTGGCATCACCGTGTCGGCCTATCCGGAATTGATCACAGCGCTGGCTGACATCAAGGAAGCTGCCAGCGATGTCAACCACAAGCTGGGGTTGCTAGACCAACGGCGGGCCATGGCTGTCGCAGCAGCGTGTCAGGAAATCAGGGCAGGTAATTTGCATGAGCAATTCGTCGTCGACGTGATCCAGGGGGGAGCCGGGACGTCGACTAACATGAATGCCAACGAAGTGATCACAAATCGGGCAATTGAAATTAAAGGCTACGCCAAGGGCGACTATAGCTGGCTACATCCGAACGAACACGTCAACATGAGTCAGTCGACCAATGACGTATATCCGACTGCGTTGCGAATGGCAGGTTTTCGAGGCATTGCTGGCCTGCTTGATGCCATGCGATTACTGCAACAATCTTTTGCCAGAAAGGCGCTGGAGTTTGCCGATGTCTTGAAAATGGGTCGCACCCAGCTACAAGATGCCGTACCGATGACACTGGGACAGGAATTCTCGACTTATGCGGTCATGCTTGGCGAAGATATCGAGCGCCTGCGCGAAGCATCATTGCTCATTTGCGAAATCAATCTCGGTGCGACAGCCATCGGTACCGGCATTAATGCTCACCCGGACTATGCTGCCCTGGTTTGCACGCGTCTTTCCGAACTATCCGGGATTGCGCTCATCACTGCACCGAATCTGATCGAAGCCACGCAGGATTGCGGCAGCTTTGTACAGGTCTCAGGGGTGCTCAAACGCATTGCCATCAAACTTTCAAAAATTTGCAATGACTTGCGTTTGCTGTCCTCTGGGCCGCGTGCTGGGTTCGGCGAAATCAACCTGCCCGCCCGTCAGGCGGGTTCCTCCATCATGCCGGGCAAGGTCAATCCGGTTATTCCAGAAGTGGTCAATCAGATCGCATTCGAAGTCATCGGCAATGACGTGAGCATTTCTTTTGCCGCTGAAGCCGGCCAGCTTCAGCTCAATGCCTTCGAACCGATCATTGCGCATAGCTTGTTTAAGAGCGTCAAGCATCTGCGTGCCGGCTGCCAGGTTCTGGCCACACTCTGTGTCGACGGTATCACTGCCAATCGTGAGCTGCTGCGCCACAATGTCAAAAATTCCATCGGCCTGGTGACCGCCCTGAACCCTTACATCGGCTACGCGAATGCGACCAGCATTGCACAAGAAGCGCTTCTCAAGAACGCGAGCGTGTATGAGTTGGTGCTCTCGAAAGGCTTGCTGAGCCAAGCGCAACTCAACGAGATCCTCAAGCCTGAAGTACTTACTCAACCGCGTGCACCAGTGATTCTGTAGAACCCGAACGCATCTCAGAGGTAGTGAAGAAATGAGTTCTAGAAACCGCGCACCCATTTAGCACCAATTACAAGAGGAGACAAATTTTGAAATTCAATCGATTGACAACATGGATTTTTTTTGCGCTGATATTAGGAATCGCTGTTGGATATATTTGTAATCTGACAGCTGCTGACGCAGCACATGCAAAAAATATTGCCAGCTATTTTTCGGTAGTGGCGGACATTTTCCTGCGTATGGTCAAAATGATCATTGCGCCTCTGGTTTTCGCGACTCTGGTCACTGGCATCGCTAGCGTCGGAGATGGCAAGGCAGTTGGCCGTATCGGCGCAAAAGCATTAGGATGGTTCGTTACCGCATCCTTCATCTCGCTTCTGCTGGGGATGATCTGGGGTCACCTTCTCCACCCAGGTCTGAGCATGCACCTACCATTGCCGGAAGGCGGTGCGGCGACAAATCTCCAATCCGGGTCACTGAATTTCAAGACCTTTATTGTCAACATTTTCCCCAAGAGCATCATCGAGGCGATGAGTGCAAATGAAATATTGCAGATCGTCGTGTTTTCATTGTTTTTCGGACTAGCCCTGAATGCCTGCAGCGGCAAAGCAAAAGAGGCTATCGTGGATATTGCCCGTGGTCTTGTCGAGGCAATGATCAAGGTAACCGATTACGTCATGCTGGCGGCTCCGATAGGTGTGTTTTCTGCTGTGGCTGCCGCCATTACAGTACAGGGATTGACTGTTCTGTCAACCTACGCCGCCCTCATCAGCAGCTTCTACATTGGCTTGGCTTCGCTGTGGTTAGTGTTAATCGCGGCTGGATATCTCTTCCTCAAAAAGCGCGTCTTCCGGCTGCTAAGCCTGATCATGGAACCGACGATGATCGCTTTTTCGACCACTAGCAGTGAGGCAGCTTATCCTAAAACGCTGGAGCAACTGGACAAGTTTGGCGTTAAGCAGGAAGTAAGTGGCTTTGTCTTACCAATGGGATATGCATTCAATCTAGATGGTTCGATGATGTATCAGTCGTTCGCCATGATTTTCATTATTCATGCCTATGGCATCACCATGTCCCTTGCAACCCAGTTCACTATGTTGCTGGTATTGATGGTGAGCAGTAAAGGCATGGCAGGTGTTTCGCGTGCTTCGCTGGTGGTGGTCGCAGCAACCTTGCCATTGTTTGGCCTTCCTGAAAGTGCCTTGCTGATGATTATGGGAATTGACGTTTTCCTCGATATGGGCCGAACAGCGACCAACGTTATTGGCAATAGCCTTGCCGCCGCCGTGGTGGCTAAGTGGGAAGGTAAGCTTGGCGAAGAGAAACTGTTCCACCAAGTGGAACAGATTTAGTTCCATCAGCACCCAGATCTCTTTCGTCCGGAATGTCGATCTCGCTACGCTAGTTTGGCGCAACAATGACATACTCACGAAAGATGTCTGGCACTTAGGTTTTGACTACTTAATGCATCAGGTTATTGCAGGAGAAACACATGGATGAATTCCGCGAGATCCATTTTGGTATTGTTGGCGGGCTCGGCGCACTGGGGGCGGCCGACATTTTCCTAAAACTGGTGAAGGCGGCGCCCAGCAGATTTGGGGCGGAGCAGCCGGAATTCATCTTTGAGCAGCAAGCGTTTTCTGAAGGTGATGCGCCCGGCGAGAAAGACGCAAGCCAGAATGGCCGAAAACTATATGTATTCGACATGATCCGCCGCTTTGAAGCGCGATGCTTGAGCTGCATCATCCTTCCCTGCTTTATCAGTCATACATTCATTGACGAGCTGCGCGCCGAAGTCAAACTTCCGATCATTAGCATGATGGATGCGCTGCGCGAATTTATAGCTCGCCGACACCCACAAGCAAGACGCATCGGCATCCTCACTTCCGATTTCGTCAGGGCGAAGGGTTTGTTCGAGAAAAGTTTCGCCGGCCAGCACTGGGATTTGCTCTATCCGAGCGATATCGTTCAGAAGGAATGCGTCATGTCTGCCATTTATTGCCCAGAGGGACTCAAGATGGGCCATATGAAGGGGGCTTCATCGGGACAATTGGTGCAAGCATGCCAAGAACTGATGGCACAGGGGGCGGACCTCATCGTTCCTGGGTTCACTGAAATTTCGATCATGATCGATTCCCTGAGCGAGTTGGGATTTCCTGTTATTGATTCCAACCAGATCTATGCTAACTACGCAATCCATTATGATGCGATCGCAAGCCGAAAACAATTCAAGATCGGCATTGTGGGAGGTGTGGGACCTGCCGCGACGGTTGATTTCATGAGTAAAATTGTACGGCATACTCCGGCTGATCACGATCAGGACCACATCAAAATGGTCGTGGAACAAAATCCACAGATCCCTGATCGGACGGCCCATCTCATCGGCGATGGTACCGACCCGACCATTTCTCTTTACTCAACCTGCAAAAGATTGGAGGCGGCGGATGCGGACCTCATTGCCATTCCATGCAATACGGCGCATGCATTTGTCGAGCGCATACAGCCTTATCTGGGCATCCCTGTCGTGAACATGCTCACGGCCACGACAGAGCACATTCGCGATCATTTTCCCAAAGACGTTATCGTCGGCCTGATGGCAACCAGTGGAACTGTGCAAAGCGGTATTTATCATGAAGCCGCTGCCAACGCCGGCATCCATCTGCGGATGCCGGACGAAGAACATCAGAGGCGAATAATGAACGCGATTTATGGCAACGCAGGGATCAAGGCCGGCTTCATCGAGGGATCATGCCGCGATGATCTTTTGGCAGCACTGGAATATCTGGCAGATCAGGGTGCCAGAGCAGTGATTCTGGGATGCACCGAACTTCCTCTGGTTCTAGGGGCGACAGTCGCATATCCGGTTGCTGGCGGCACTGTGGCACTCCTCGACCCGACGGAAATACTCGCGAAGAAATGCATCGATCTTGCCATGGAGGTAAGTAGCGGGCGAAGTGGATCGTGACGAACTGACGTGGCATGTATCTTATTGTGAACTCGCGGTTAAAGAAGACTGTAAAAACACGGAATCTTGCTAGCAGGAATTTTACCTTTCTCACTTGGATGTTAAATTTCTATCGAATTGCTAGGAATTGACCGATGAGTTTTCTACATTGAGGCAGCGATTGATCTCTGTCTGTGAGTCGACAGTTGTGCCGTCAATTTTAATGGTCACGAGCGCTAATTTTGTGACCGCAAGATCGCTCATGCTCAGCGCTCAGGAAGAGCGGATGCAGCAGATATCCTTGCCGGCTGTATCTATCTTTGACTAGGTTGACCATAATTGATAAACGCCAGTTAACTGCTTGATCCTCATCAGGGTGTCATAAATGTTTGTTGGCGTTGGGCAGCAATAGCATCGCCAATATATTCTCAAAGGGAAGGCACTGATATTGTTGATGGCTAATGTTATGAATAATTGGTGCCCGTGAAGTAGTCACCGTAATTAGAGCATTGATCGATCTGTATTTCACATTGTTGTAGCTCACTCAGGGGATGAATCATGATTTTTTCTACATTGCGTCGGCGTCTGATTGCCGTGTGCGTTGCGGCGGTGGTGTTGTCCATGCTGGCCATTACGGCTGCAAATTTCCTGACGGCAAAGTCGCGTATGCTGAGTTCGCTGGAACAAGAGATGCTTGACCTCTCTGACAGCCAGTCAGCTACATTGGCGGCCTGGGTGCTGGCCAACAAGAAAGTAGTGTCCTCGCTCAAGCAGGGCGCTGATGCCGCCGATCCTCTACCGGCGGTCAAGGCGGCAGAGCAGGCAGGTGGTTTTGATCTTGCCTACATCGGATATGCCGACAAGCATGCGATTTTTTCCCAGCAGCGTACCCGTGCTGCTGACTATGATCCGACCAAGCGTCCGTGGTACACCAAGGCAGCACAGACCAGTGGCCCTATAGTGACTTCACCCTATACCAGTGCCAGTACCGGAAAATTGCTGGTCACCTTTGCCGAATCAATTTCCAATAACGGGAATATCAGTGCGGTGGTGGCCGCCGATGTTCTGCTGGAGTCGGTGGTCAAGACTGTGTTGAAGATCAAGCCGACCCCGAACAGCTACGCCTTCCTGGCCGACAACAGCGGCAAGATTATTGCTCACGCCAATACCCAATTGACCCTCAAACCTATCAGCGAGCTCGACAACAGCTTGTCGCCACAGGGGTTGGCGGATATTGAAGCTTCCCATAAGAGCAAACTAGTTCGCCTCAATGGCCGTGAGGACCTGTTACAAGTTGTCAAAATTGATGGCACCGACTGGTTCCTAGTCGTGGCCCTGGACCGACAGGATGCGATGCAGCCGCTGACTGCCATCCTGCGCTCCTCAGCCCTGACAGCATTACTGGTGACGCTGGTGGTGTCGGCCTTGTTGAGTTTTTCCATTGCCAAGGCACTGCAGCGACTGGCTTTGATCCGCAACGCGCTCGGTGAAATCGCCAGTGGCGATGGCGACCTTACCCGCCGCCTTGATGCCAGTGGTACTGATGAGTTGTCTCAGATTGCTGTGGCGTTTAATCGTTTTGTGGACAAGATTGCGTTGGTGTTGCTCGATATTCGTAAATCCAGTGAAGTTATCAAGGACGCCTCGCGGGAAATCGCCATCGGCAATAGCGACCTGTCATCCCGCACGGAAGCCCAGGCCAGTTCGCTGGAAGAAACCGCCTCTGCCATGGAGCAACTGACCGAAGGTGTCAAGCACAATGCGGAGAATGCGCTGCAAGCCAACCAACTGGCACTGGCGGCATCACAGATTGCTGCAGAGGGCGGCACTATGGTGTCGCAGGTGATTGACACCATGGGTGCCATCAATGCGTCGTCGCACAAGATCGTGGACATCATTTCGGTGATTGACGGAATTGCCTTCCAGACCAACATCTTGGCGCTCAATGCTGCCGTTGAAGCGGCGCGGGCCGGCGAGCAGGGTCGTGGCTTTGCGGTGGTGGCCAGCGAAGTACGCAGCCTGGCGCAGCGCTCGGCAACAGCGGCCAAGGAAATCAAGGCACTCATTGATGACTCGGTCAATAAGGTCAAACAGGGCGGCGAACTGGTTGAGAATGCCGGCAGTACCATGCAAGAGGTTGTCAGCAGTATCCAACGCGTGACAGAGGTTGTGGCAGAGATTTCGGTTGCCAGTCAGGAGCAGAGCCGAGGCATCAATGAAACCAATGCGGCCATCGGACAGATGGATGAAGTCACCCAGCGCAATGCCGCGCTGGTCGAAGAGGCTGCTGCCGGTGCCCAGTCATTGCAGGAGCAGGCTGTGCGTCTGGACAATGCAGTCAATACCTTCAAGCTGAGTGAATCGGAGCTTGCTTGAGATGGATGAGAGTGCTTTGATTGTGAGTCACAGCTATCGCTTCTCATCTCAAACCGAGGTGCCTCGTCTCTGATAAAAAATTTGTGGTGGAGTTTTTTATTTTGTGGTGGACTTTGTTATTGAGCACACTAGGTCACAGATGCTGGAATATCAGGGAATCACGCTGGTTTGCGCCTTGGCCGCAATCAAACCGAGCAGCAATTGATCACGCTCCGTGCCCAGTGCCGTCGAGGTCTTTTCCCTCATCTGTTCTTCGACGC
>Ga0066798_10001257_pt1 | contig 11214 bp, 9 predicted proteins | sample PersoiDNA2013203_FD_70961 | JGI IMG/M metagenome (GOLD analysis project Ga0066798, IMG submission 70961) | Permafrost soil microbial communities from the Arctic, to analyse light accelerated degradation of dissolved organic matter (DOM) -... | ecosystem: Environmental > Terrestrial > Soil >...
ACCCCGTAGGGGCCGGGATCGCGCGGTCGCCTTCTTTTGCTTAGCTTTTCTTGGCGAGACAAGAAAAGTAAGCGGCTGCCGGGCCGCTCCCGGCAAGGTCGTCCGAAGAAAACAAAGATTCAACGACGCACTGAGGTAAACGGCTGCCGGGCTGCACCCGGCTAGGTAGTCCAAAGAAAACAAAACATCAGCAACCAAGAAAAAGGCAACAAGATTTCCTTAACCAAACGGCATTACCAACCGGTACGTCCCTCGCAGAAAAACACAAAACTTCAGTATATTTTACTTGGCTTGTTGCTTCTTGTAGGCTTCAACGCCGGCCAGAATTTCTGCCTTGGCCGATTCCGGACCTTCCCAGCCTTCGATCTTGACCCATTTTCCCTTTTCCAGATCTTTGTAGTGTTCAAAGAAATGCTGGATCTGGCGCAGACGCAATTCGTTCATGTCTTCCGGCTTTTGCCAATGGGTATAAATCGACAATACCTTGTCCACTGGCACTGCCAGCAGCTTGGCATCAACACCGGCTTCGTCAGACATCTTGAGCACGCCGATAGGACGGCAACGCACCACCACACCTGGAAACAACGGAAACGGGGTGATCACCAGCACATCCACCGGGTCGCCATCTTCCGACAAGGTTTGCGGAATATAACCGTAGTTGCACGGATAGTGCATTGCGGTACCCATGAAACGATCAACAAAAATGGCGCCGGTATCCTTGTCAACTTCATACTTGATTGGATCCGCATTCATCGGGATTTCGATAATCACATTGAAGTCGTTAGGCAAGTCGCGGCCGGATGGGACGTCATTAAGGCTCATGGTGCTTTCTCGTTAGAAAATGATAGAAAATGGATGAAACTTGATCCGGAATTATAACGGCTTTCCTCTGCGCAGCCCGAATTTGCCGGACCTTGCCAGTCCTTGCAGACAGACAACAAAACGGCCGCTCGAATCAGGAGCGGCCGTGGCAAGTGCGGCGAGAATCAACGGATTGCGGTAGCCAATGCACATTGCTTGAAATGCGCGGCTGCTTGTTCAGACTGATCTAGCGCTTCGTGCAACTGCCCCAGACTGAGGTGGGCTTCGCGCACCGTGCGCGGTTCCAACGCATCCGACAAGGCCTGCTCCAGATGCCGCTGGGCTTTGCCCCACAGCTTTTGACGCAAACAGAACATGCCCAAGGTCAAGGCCAGTTCGGCATCGGTCGGCCGCTTGGTCAGCCAGGACTCACAGTGTTCGATCTGAGCCAACAAGGCTGACGAACCAGCTTCAGCGGTCGATTCGCGATAGGCGCGAATCAGACGGTCATCCCAGTCTGCTGCCAGCGCGCGTTCGAGCAAGGTGCGCGCTTCATCATGCAAACCCCGGCTGCTGAAGGCTTGTGCAGCGCGTGCGGCAATGTAAGGTTTGAGCCGCTCGCCATTAGGCACACCCAACCACAACAGGCGTATCGATTCGGCATCATGGCCGCGATCCGACAACAGCGCATCGTAAGCCATTTCGCGCAGGCGGTTCGACAAGGCTGGATGCAAGGCATTACGCTTGTCCAGCGTTTGTACCAGGCGCAGCACTTCCGGCCAGTTCTTGGCTTGCTGATTGGCCTTGAGCGCCCATTGCAGTGCCTGAATGTGGCGCGTACCGTTGGCGTTGAGTTCTTCCACGGTTTCCAGCGCAGCCTTGAACTGGTGATCATCTACCAGCAATTCCAGCGTGGTCATCAGACGGGCAGCTTTGAGGCCGATATCGCCATCGGTACTGGCCAGCCAGATATCACGACGCTCGGTCTGACGCATGCGATGTGCGGCACGGGCGCCGACCAGCGCCGCAATACCGGCATTTTCTGGCAGCTCGGCAGCACGTGTGGCCGCTTTTTCGGCATGGCCAAAGCGACCTTCAAAGTAAGCCTTGAAGGCATCGCGCAACGCTTTGTTACCTTCGATCTCGCGTTTTTGACGACGATAGGCAATCACCCGGCCCGGTAGTTTGCGTGCCGTGCGCACGGCACGAATGGCCACGTACAACAACACAAACAGGACCAGTAACGCGACCAGGAAAAAGTTGAGTGACAAGTCGACCCGGTACGGCGGATAGAACAACACCACGTTGCCGGGGTTGAAACGCGCCAGCACCGCCAAGCCGATGGCGGAGGCAAACAGAGTCAGAAGCCAGAGGAGAATTCGCATAGTAGGTTCTGTCGCTGAGATTAACGCCGGCTCTTGTAATTGCGCACCGCGTTGATGCTTTCGCTCAGCGTTGGCATCTGGATTGACAGATTGCTACCTTGCACTTGCTTCAACAACGCCTGCGTGGTCTGGACCTGCTTGGCACGTGTGTCGAAGTATTTGGCAATCGTGTCTTGCGCCGCGATCAAATCGTTGCGGAACGCGAATTCATTGCGCGACAACAGCGCCAAGCGCGCATTGAGCAGGCGCAGCTTGAGGTTTTCGCGCGCATAGTAGGCCTGGGTCGGGGACAGCAGCAAGGCATCTGGCGTATCGACGGTACGCACGCGTACCAGTTGCTTCAATTCCATCAACATCTCGGCGCTCATGCTTTGCCAGGTGTTTTGCAGATTGTTGAGCCAGTAGTTGCTGCTAACGCTGGTATCGCTGGCCCCTTGCGGCTCTTTTGCCTTGTTCACCTTGGCCGATGCATGGACCGGTTGCGGCTGTTTCTTCGGCTCAGTGACCGACACAACCGGTTTTTCATCGGACAACAGCGGCATGCCATCGATCTGACCGATGACGCTGTCCAAGCGCACCGCGATGCCGGGCACATCCACCGTCGGCAAGGCCTTCAGGCGATCTTGGTCGCGTGCAATGGCGCGCCGGATCGCAATGAATTGCGGTTTATCGGAGCGCGATAGGCTCTTGTCGGCATTTTGCAAGGCAATCAAGGCACCCTGGACATTGCCGGCCAACTCCAACTGCTGGCTGGCGGTCGACAAGACTTCTTCGATTTCGGACAAGGCCCAGTCATCGCGATTCTTGGACAAATCCTGATACAGCTGCTCCAGCGCCAGTTGCTGGCTCTGCGATTCGGCTTGCTTGCTGTCGAGCACACTGACCTTGCCTTGCAGTTCCTTGGTGCTTTCCTGCACGGTCTTGAGCACGCCCTTGACTTCGGCGTTGGCAGTGTCGCCGGTTTGCAGACGCCGCGCCACTTCTTCACGCAAGCCGCGGATTTCGCTGTAAGACAGCCACCATTGCACCGCCAGCACCACGGCCAGGATCACAAACAGCAAAGTCAGCAGGCGCAGGCGTTTTTTCAGCACGCCATTGTCCGATGGAATAAAGGAAGGGAGCACGACGCTCGCCGGCAGCCCGGAATCCACTTTGGATTCCGGCTGATGTTGGTCGGGGGAAGGTGGCAGTTCGTTCATGCGAGAGATTGTAACGCGGCAATCAAGCGTTCGTCGCCTGATCCGCTCATGGTGACATGCAAGAAACCCAAGGATTGCGCTGTTTCCGCGATCCTGTGGTGAGAAACGATCATTCGTTGACGTTGTATTTTTACCACTCCAGTCGCACCAAATGCCTCCATAGTCAGTTGGACCAGGTTGCGCATTGCTTCCGAGCTGGTCACCAGCCAGTCGCATTCACCTGCTAGCAAGGATGCCAGTTGCGCACGCAACGCCGGTGTCAAGACCGGCGCCAAACGCTGATAAGCAGTGACGTGGTCAACCTCGATCTGGGCCGCCCGTAACATGTCCGTCAAAAAATCGCGCCCAGCCTGACCGCGCACGATCAGTACACGGCGATCACGCAACAAAACCAAGTCGAGCGCCTCGAACAGCTCTTCCGAATCCATCCGCGCGCCGAGCGCCGGGGCAACGATGGTGACAGCGTTTTCATCCACACCGTGCCGTTGCAAGGCCAGCCGGCTACCTTCGCCGACGATGCCAATGGCCACCGCGCTGGGCCAGTCCCGCAGATGCTGAAACACGGCATCGACAGCATTGGGACTGACGAAGACCACCATCGCATAGCGCGCCAACTGTGCCAGCGCCGCCTGCAACGGTGCGCAATCGTCGAGTGGCGCCACGCACAACAGCGGCAACACCACCACCTGGCGACCGTCGGCCTGCAAGCGATCGGCCAGCAATTGTGCCTGCGCCGCCGGGCGCGTGATGACAACGGGCCTGGAACCGAACTGCGCCACGTTTTCCCCTTGATCTGAAATCATTACTCCGCTGCGATATCGGCCTTGCATGCGGCCAGAATTTCGTCCGCACCTTGGGCCCGCAACAAGCCGGCAATGTGCAGGCCCAGAGCCTGCGGATCGCTGGCCGGGCCACGCGCTTCGGCCACGGCAACACGGCTGCCATCGGGCATTGCCACCATAGCGCGCAGGTACAACTGGTCGCCCTCGAGGGTCGCAAATGCAGCCAGCGGAATCTGGCAACTGCCGCCAAAGATGCGCGACAGCGTGCGTTCAGCCGCCACCGTCAACGCTGATTCAACGTGGTTCAACGGTGCCAGCACGCGTTGCAGATCGAGCCGGTCGGCCTGGATTTCAAACGCCAGCGCCCCCTGCCCCGGCGCCGGCAAGCTCTGCTCGGGTTCGATCATGGCGCGAATGCGCGCGCGCAAGCCGAGCCTGATCAATCCCGCCGCAGCCAGAATAATGGCGGCATATTCGCCGCGATCGAGTTTGCCCAGACGGGTATCGAGATTGCCGCGCAAAGGCTTGATCACCAGGTGCGGATAACCCGCCGTAATCAAGGCTTGACGGCGCAGGCTGCTGGTGCCGACCACGGCGCCGGCTGGCAGCGCATCGAGCGTAGCGTAATCGTTGGAGACGAAGGCATCGCGCGGATCTTCTCGCTCCATGATGCCGGCCAGAACAAAGCCCTCCGGCAAATCCATCGGCATGTCTTTCAGACAATGCACGGCGAAATCGGCACGCCCTTCGGCCATGGCGATTTCCAGCTCTTTGACGAACAAACCCTTGCCGCCCACCTTGGACAGAGTCCGGTCAAGAATTTGATCGCCCCGCGTGGTCATACCTAGAATCGTGATGCTGCACTGCGGATATAATGCAGCCAACCGGTCGCGCACATGCTCGGACTGCCACATGGCAAGACGACTTTCGCGCGAAGCGATGACCAGACGGGAGGGAGGAAATTCTTTCACAACGGTTCTTCCGGTAGTCGCCGCATGGCTGCATGCAGTTTTTTGCAGCGATGACGACGCACATCAAAAATACAAGAGACAGACAACATCTAAAAAAGTGAGGCAAATTCTAGCACGCAGCACACTGGCAGTTCGACCATCAAGCCCGACTTTCACCCCGAAAACCGTAGCAATTGTTGATCATGGCATCCAAACCACCTACCCGAACCCCTGCTCGTTCCCCGTCCGCCACTGCGGCCACACGCTCCGTCAAATCCAGTACGGATAAAGACGCGCCCCTCAAAGAAGATATTCGCCTGCTGGGCCGCCTGCTGGGCGACGTCTTGCGCGACCAGGAAGGCCAAACCGTATTCGACGTGGTCGAAACGATCCGCCAGACTGCGGTACGTTTCCGCCGCGAATCGGACGCGCAGGCCGGCGCCGAACTGGACAAGCTGCTCAAGAAACTGACCCGCGACCAGACCAATTCCGTGGTACGGGCGTTTTCTTATTTCTCGCATCTGGCCAATATCGCCGAAGACCAGCACCACAATCGCCGCCGCCGCGCCCATGCATTGGCCGGCTCGGCCGCTCAGCCCAGCAGCGTGGCCTATGCGCTGGCGCGGCTGGACGATGCCGGAGTCTCAGGCAATACAGTGCGGCAATTCCTCGGCAGCGCGCTGATTTCACCAGTACTGACCGCGCATCCGACTGAAGTGCAACGCAAGAGCATCCTCGATGCCGAACGTGAAATCGCCCGTTTGCTGGCGCTGCGCGATCAGCCGCTGACGCCCAAGGAATTGCGCGACAACACCGCCCTGCTGCGCGCGCGCATCGCCACGCTGTGGCAAACCCGCATGCTGCGCTATACCAAGCTGACGGTCGCCGACGAAATCGAAAACGCGCTGTCCTATTACCGCATCACGTTCCTGCGCGAATTGCCGGCGCTGTACGACGATATCGAAGAAGAAATCAACGCGCAATTTCCATCCCGCGCGCGCCAGCGCACGACAACAGCGGAACTGCCGCCATTTTTGCAAATGGGTAGCTGGATCGGCGGCGACCGTGACGGCAATCCCAATGTCAATGCCGGCACCATGCAGCGCGCCTTGCAACGGCAATCGACCACCATCTTCGATTTCTATCTGGACGAAGTACACGCGCTCGGCGCTGAACTCTCCATTTCGACGCTGATGGTGGATGCCAGCACGGCGCTGCTGGCGCTGGCCGAGCGCTCGCCGGACGTGTCCAATCATCGTGCTGACGAGCCTTACCGGCGCGCCCTGATTGGTGTCTATGCACGGCTGGCGGCAACCGCGCGGGCACTCGGCGTGGTCAACATCCTACGCCAGGAAGTCGGTGCCGCCGCGCCTTACACCGGCCCTGAGGAATGCAGCGCCGAATTGCAGGTCTTGATCGATTCACTCAACGCCAACCATGGCAGCGCCCTGGTCAAGCCACGCCTGGCCGTGCTCAAGCGTGCGGTCGAGATTTTTGGGTTCCATCTGGCCACGCTCGACATGCGCCAGAGTTCCGATGTCCATGAACGCGTGTTGGCAGAATTGTTTGCGCACGCCCAGGTGGAATCGGCCTACGCGACCCTGTCGGAAGAACAGAAAATCGCCCTGCTGCTGGCCGAGCTGGGCAAGCCGCGCCTGTTGTACTCGCCGTATCTGGACTATTCGGACGAAACCAACTCCGAACTCAACATCCTGCGCACGGCACGCGAAATCCGCCAGCGTTACGGTGCACGCGCCATCCGCAACTACATCATTTCGCATACCGAGACCGCCTCCGATCTGCTGGAAGTGCTGTTACTGCAAAAGGAAACCGGCCTGTTGCATACCGCCGGCGGCAAGCTGCTGGAACTGGAACTGATGGTGGTGCCGCTGTTTGAAACCATTCCCGACCTGCGTTGCGCGGCCGACATCATGGAGCAATGGCTGAACCTGCCCCAGGTCGCGCCCTTGATCGCCAAGCATGGCAAGCTGCAGGAAGTCATGCTCGGTTATTCCGACTCCAACAAGGACGGTGGCTTCCTGACGTCCAACTGGGAACTCTACAAATCGGAAAACCGCCTGGTCGAACTGTTTAACCGCGCCGGCGTCACGCTACGCCTGTTCCATGGTCGCGGCGGCACCGTCGGTCGTGGCGGCGGCCCCAGCTATCAAGCCATCCTGGCGCAACCACCGGGCACCGTCAACGGCCAGATCCGTCTGACTGAACAGGGTGAGATCATCGCGTCCAAGTTTTCCAATCCGGAAATCGGCCGCCGCAATCTCGAAACGCTGGTGGCAGCAACACTGGAAGCAAGCCTGATGCCGCAAACCACCGACAGCAAGGAAACCCGCAAGCTGGCCGAGTTTGAACGCGTCATGGAAGAGTTGTCGGAACGCGCCTACCAGGCTTACCGCAACCTGGTCTATGAAACCCCGGGCTTCACCGACTACTTCTTCGCCTCGACGCCGATCACCGAAATCGCCGAACTGAACATCGGTTCGCGCCCAGCGTCGCGCAAGTCAACCCGTCGCATCGAAGATCTGCGGGCGATCCCCTGGGGCTTTTCCTGGGGTCAATGCCGTCTGCTGTTACCGGGCTGGTATGGCTTCGGCAGCGCCATATCAGGCTGGTTACAGGAAGGCGATGCCAAGCTGCAGGCCAAAAAGCTGAGCACCTTGCGCGCCATGTACAAGGAATGGCCATTCTTCGCTGCACTGCTGTCGAACATGGACATGGTGCTGTCCAAAACCGATCTGGCAGTGGCCTCGCGCTACGCCGGGCTGGTGGCCGACCGCAAGCTGCGTAATGCGATCTTTGGCCGGATTGTCGGTGAGCATGAGCGGGCCAGCCAGTTGCTGGCGTCGATTTCCGGCAACAAGGAACGTCTGGCCGGCAATCCGCTACTGGCGCGTTCGATCAAGAACCGCTTTGCCTATCTCGATCCGCTCAATCACTTGCAGGTGGAATTGATCAAACGCCATCGCAGCACCATCGCCAACGGCCGCCAGCCAGAGGAACGGGTGCAACGTGGTATTCACCTGAGCATTAACGGTATCGCGGCGGGACTGCGCAATACCGGTTAATGGCAGCAAGCGCCGATCGCACCGTTTGGCAGCGGTCGGCGCCCTACGCCATGATGAGAAGTGAACGTACGATAGCAAGATCCAGAGTGCTGCGGCATCATCTCCAGCGCACGATGCCTGCCTACCCGTCTGGACCCACCAATGAAACCCGTCAATCTGCTCTGCATGCTTGCCCTGCCTGCCATCTGGGGCGCAAGTTTCCTGTTCATGCGTATCGCTGTGCCGCAACTCGGCGCGCTCAATACCGCCTTCTTGCGTGTGTTATTCAGCAGTATCGGCTTGCTAGCGATATTGCTGCTATTACGCACGCGCTGGCGCTTTCAGGGCAAACTGCACATTGCCCTGTTGTTGGGCACACTCAATGCCGGCCTGCCCTTCCTGCTGTTCAGCATCGCTGCGCGCTCCTTGCCGGCGGCTTATCTGGCAGTGCTCAATGCCACCGCGCCATTGATGGGTGCACTGTTTGGCGCCCTGTTTTTCAGCGAAAAAATGGAACGCCGCCAAATACTGGGCCTGCTGCTCGGATTGGCCGGTGTTGGCATATTGACAAAGGTCGGACCAGTAGCCATGCATGGTCCCCAAGTCTGGGCCTTGGCTGCCTGTCTGCTGGCAACCAGTTGCTATGGCGTGTCGGGCTTCCTGACCAAGCGTCTGATCAATGATCGCGGCGGTTTAGATAGCAAGTTACTGGCGTTTGGCAGTCAGTTAGGTGCAACTGCACTGTTGTTACCATTTTTTGCCATACAACTCACAGATGCCAGCAATCCCTTGCGCGACCATGCTGTCAGCATCGCGCCTGGTACGTGGTTTGCTTTGCTGGGACTGGGTTTGATGTGTTCTGCCTTGGCTTACATTTTATTTTTCCGATTAATTGCCGATATAGGACCTGTTAAGTCGCTCACCGTCACCTTCTTGATTCCGGTGTTCGGCATGTTATGGGGCAAGCTGTTTCTCGATGAGCCTTTGTCCTGGGCTTATGCGGGCGGCGGCGCCTTGATTGGCACGGCCTTGCTGCTGGTATTGAAGCCAGCGTCTGCGCAGGCTGGCGATAGCAAATTAGCAAGATGAAATTACCAAGGAAAATAAATATGGGTATCTGGAACAACACCGTGGCATCGCTCTGCCTGGCAGGGCTATGTGCCACCGCCGCTGCGGCGCCAGCCAAACCTCCGCCGTTACCCCCCTTGCAGACGCAACGGGTGACGCTGACCAGTGTCGATGCGCCAGGCGGCAAAGCCACAGCCTTGTTTGGCTTCTGGTTCGCGGGCAAGGGCAAGACCCCGGAAAAGAAACCAACCATCATCGCCATGCATGGCTGTGCAGGCCTGTATAGCAGTTTCGAGAAGGACCAGATCGAATTCACACCGCGCTACCTGGCGATGGCGCGCGTGCTCACCGACGCTGGCTATAACGTCCTGTTTCCAGACAGCTTTACGCCACGCGGACGCCGTTCGATATGCCAGGAAAGCCTGCAACAACGAATCGCCAGCAGCAATGTGCGTCGTCTTGACGTGCAGGTAGCATTGCGCTGGGTAGCCATGCAAGACAACGTCGATGGCGCTCGGGTCGGCTTGGTCGGCTGGTCGCATGGCGCCACGACGATACTTTCTGCCATCAATCTGGCGCAAACCGAGGTCGCCGTGCGCAAGGTACAACCAAAGGCTGCCGTGGCGTTCTATCCGGTCTGCAGCGGCTTTTCCAAGGCGCGCACACCGTATAAGCCGGCAGCTCCCATGTTGATTCTGATGGGCGAAAACGATGACTGGTCGCCACCGCAAGATTGCGAAGCGCTGGAACGCAAGCTCGAAGGCAGTGATACTTCAATCACCCTGAAGCTGTATCCGGACACCTATCACGAGTTCGACGCACCAGGTATGCCAATGCATGTGCGCATGGATATTCCCGGTGCTGGCAAACCCGGCATGGGTGTCACGGTTGCAGCCAACCCCGATGCTCGCGCGGCCGCTTATGAAGCCATGCTGAAATTCCTCAAGGAGCAGCTCAGCTGAGCCAGGCCGACACAACAAAAAAGCGCTGCAACCAACCGGTTGCAGCGCTTTTTTAACGTCAGGACAAACCGCGGGCGGTTTCAGGTCTCAGTCATGACCGCGTATCAAGCGATCAATTCTTCCATGCCTGCACCCAACTCCAGCAGTGGCGGCAAATCATCAAGCAACATGCCGGCTTTGACATTGAGTCGCTCGGCGACCTTCTCGGGGAAAGTCGACTCCATTTCCTCACGGGAATACTTATTCTCTTCCGCGCGCGCACGCCAGGCGGCGATATGGACAATGGCAGCGATCTTGTTGAATGGATCGGTATCGAGCGGTGCCGAAAAACCCTTGATCACTACCGAAAACTCTTCCGGGAAGCGCCAGCGCCTAGCCAGCTCGGCGCCGACATCGGAAAAATCGTAGCCAAACGTGGTGCGTTCGACATCCAGACGACGCGCATCAATCGGGCTGGCAATTTTGTCGACTTGCAAAGTTTGCTCAGGCATGGCCGCATGCATCACTAGTTGCCCGATGGCATGCATCAGACCCACGGTGAAGGCCAGATCGGAATTGAGTGCCTGCTTCTTGGCAAGCCATTTGGCCACAATCGCGGTATGCAGGCTATAACGCCAGAACAGTTTGAGATCAACCCCACCCATCGATTTGAAGCTACCGGTCAGGCCAGTACTGACCACCAGCGTGCGTACCGTCATGAAACCGAGCATCAACACCGCATCGTCAACCGTGCCGACGCTGCGCGAGACGTGATAGTACGAAGAATTGGCCAGACGCAGAATCTTGGCGCTCAAGACCTGATCGGCACTGAGCTTTTTGGAGATCTCTTCGATTGACACATTTTCGTTGTTGAAGCTTTCGATCACTTCTTGCACGACTTTGGGAATACTGGGCAGTGCCGCTTGTTGTTGGAACAGTGCTTCGAAATTCATGAGACCTCTCCCTATGAGTCCACCGCAATTGAATAATAAAACGATGGTTCGAGTATCTTCAAGATTTGACAAG
>Ga0066798_10001260_pt1 | contig 11209 bp, 13 predicted proteins | sample PersoiDNA2013203_FD_70961 | JGI IMG/M metagenome (GOLD analysis project Ga0066798, IMG submission 70961) | Permafrost soil microbial communities from the Arctic, to analyse light accelerated degradation of dissolved organic matter (DOM) -... | ecosystem: Environmental > Terrestrial > Soil >...
ATCAGCAACGCTCAAGGCATTCCGGTCTTCACCGCCGCCGGTTTCTCCTTCCATAGCTGTCTGACCGATCAGCTGACCCTAGTGCGCCGCCCATTCGAGCAGGCATTCGTCCCATTCATACCCACCCATACCGTAGGGGCGGGCGCCATCGTCATTAACGACGCTGGTGAACTCCTCGTCATAAGGGAGCGAGGTACCACAGGGTTCAAGCTACCGGGGGGCCATGTAGACGCCGCCGAGCGAATTCAGGATTCGATCGAGCGCGAGGTGCTGGAGGAGACTGGGATCGAATCGAAGTGCGAATCCATCGTGGCGTTTACCACCAAACACCCCTACCAATTTGGCAAATCGAACATTCATTTTATCTGCCGAATGACAGCCTTGACACAGCGTATCAACGTACGGGACACCGCCGAGATCGAAGAAGCTAAATGGGTAGCGCTACAAGCCTACCTGGCAGACTCCTGCAACAGCCTGTCCAACCGGCAGCTGGTCAGCGATGTAGCGTTCAGCCAAGGGCTCGTCTGCACCGAGTATTCCGCCAACATCGGGCTCCACAAAAAACAAGAGATTTTCACGGCGGCTTGCTGATCAATCGAAAAAGCCGCCTCTAGGCATGCGTCCAAGCTAGTCGGGGGGTGAGCATGTCCGTGCTTTTCTGGGGGACTGGAAAGGTCAACTGGTCTGCGACGACTTCAGCGCCTACAAGGCCAGTTTTGTGCAGGGCGTGATCGAAATCGGCTGCATGGCCCATGCCCGCCGCAAGTTTTTCGATCTGTTCTCGACAGACAAAAGCCCGCTGTCTGAACAGGCCCTGCATTACATCCAGTTGCTGTACGAGGTGGAGCGTGAAGCCCGAGAGCTGACACCCGATCAGCGTCGGCAACTCCGTCAGGAAAAGACGGCTCCGATCATGGAGGCCTTACACGCCTGGATGATGGCTCAGCGTCAGTTGGTCACGCCGGGCACGGCCATCGCCAAAGCCTTTGACTACAGCCTCAAGCGTTGGACGGCGCTGTCGCGCTACCTCGATGACGGGGCCTTGCCCATTGACAACAACCAAGTGGAAAACCGGATCCGTCCGTGGGCTATCGGACGCTCCAACTGGCTCTTTGCGGGTTCCCAGCGCAGTGGTGAGCGTGCGGCGGCGCTGATGAGCCTGATCCAGTCAGCCAAGGTCAACGGGCATGATCCGTATGCCTATCTCAAGGACGTACTGGAACGGCTGCCGACGCAGAAGATGAGTCAGATCGGGGAGTTGTTGCCACATAACTGGGTGCCGTTGCGCAACCTGTGATCACCGGCGGCTTACGTCTCAAATACGGAGTTGCTACCGCACAAGTGGGCGTCCGTTTAATTACGCAAGGCGTGTTCGACCGACGCTTACTCTTTAACGCGTCGACATCACTGAAGACGTTACCGGAAGTTTGGAATATTGAGGGTGCTGCTTTACGAAGGTTCGCACCGACTGTTCCTGCCTGTCCGCCACACACACGGCTATGCTGGGGTAGTCGACCGAGCACGTTGCCAACGCAAGAATGCCGCAGTTCTTGACGCCATAGATGGCGGCAGGGTGCACCGCGAGTGGGCAATCATAGGTCATCTCGCCTAGATAATTGATCTGGCCATTCGTAACGGTAAAGCGCAAGGGTTTCGAGTAAGCGCCCATGAGGCCCCGGGGAGAGCCAAGATCGCTCACTTCATAGGTGCCTGCGGGCATCCATGCCGAGTAATAATCCTTGGGACCCCAGCCGTAGGTTTTGCCTGTGTTCACTTCGCGAAAGCTGATCCAGGTGCCGTAGGGACCTCCCTCGATCAGGGAGCCCAGGACGAGGCCGGCGTTTTCTGCGGAATAGACCTTTGAGTCCAGGGCCATTTCAGGCGGCAATGCCGAACAGGCACTCATCAAGGCTGTGACGCCAATCGCACACAGCTGACTTACTTTATTCATTCAATCCTCGGTCCTTCGAAACAAAATGTGACTCGTCCATTATAATGCGGCATTTCTCACCTTCAGCGTTAAGGATGACACCCCATCATGAGTAGTTTTTTTGCGGGCCGTGCACTGGGCACCGTGGCTTTTGTATTGATTCTGGGAGGCTGCAGCGTATCGGGCAGTTACCCGGACGCGACCGAACCAGACGCCGCAAAATTGCGTTTTATCAGCGAGATGAGCAGTGCCACTTTGGACGTGCTTGATGAGCATCACTGCAACGGCCAAACCACGGGCATTCTCAATAATCTGTTCCTCGCCAACACCCGCAGGCGGGCGGACATGTCGATGCCGCCGGCTTCTGAGAAAGCGCCTTACCTGGAGATCCGGCTGCCCCCTAATAAAGCTCTTCTGCTGCACCTCAATTCACAAGGAGCAGGCTCGCTGTGTGGCACGGCCTTCACTTTCACGCCGCAAAGTGGCGCTGAATATGAACTGACATTTAATAGTGCTGGCAGTCAGTGCATGACCATGCTTAAACGCCTGCACCAGGCGCAGGGGCAGGTCGTGCGTTCGCCCGTCCCGCTGGTGAATAAGGGGCTACCAAGCTGCATTGGCACTAATGCCCTGTTTCCCGCCCCCGCCAAAGGCCTGCCTGATACCTCGGAGCGTGATGGATTGGCACAGCAAATCATCTCCCAGAGCATCATCGCGGAGATGAAACCTGACACCTCCTCCCTGGACGCCAGCGCCCAGGCTCAGGCTGTCGACCTGATCATCAACAAGCGAAAAGGACAGATGAACCTCGATCTGCCGGATGCCTATTGGAACCAATATCGACAGAGCGTCGCGACCCTCCTGGCTCAAGTACAAGGGATAAAAGCTGATGCGCTTGATAAATACAAAGTTGAGTATCGCGCTCGTCTCTCCCGGTTGGACATACCCTCCCTCAAAGCGCTGGTGCCTGATACCCAGGAAACCGACGTCACTCGGGCGCTGGCCGTCAACGGCGCAATGCTGCAGTACTACCGCCGCCTCAATGAGCAATTGCAAAAAGAGGCTGTGGCGGATAACTGGGGACGTCTGGCCGAGTTGGACAAGCGTTATGGGGTGTGCGAACGGTACGCGCAGTGCTGGCAGAATTGATGATTGAGGGGGCGCTTCAGAATTCGGAATTTAAAGCACGCTAAACCCTCGGGCATTGCTGCCGCGCTCAAAAATGTAGCTAAGCAAGGCGTGTTCTCCGTACGTTTACGCTATGTCTGGAATGCAAAGGGAGAGGATATATTGAACAAGATACAGCGAGCCCGGGAGGCAATAGAGACCTCTAGGCGCTACTCTAAATCGCGAGCAGCCATGTCCAAGTAACGTTTTACCCAAGCTCTCTCATAGGCCACGCTGTGAATGCCGTCCAAGACCAGCCAGTAGATAAACACCCCAGCAATTCCCAACATCACAAATACCCATCCCTTACCTAGAGTAAAAATAGGGTATCCGTCCGGCCAAGTCATCTACCCAGCCCCGCAAAGCCAAGACATGGTGTGCACTTAAATTTAAGTGGGCACCAGTTCTAGCCTTTAAGCGGGTATTTCATGCAGCCAACACGCCGTTCCTATTCAAAATCCTTCAAAGCCCAGGTCATTCAAGAGTGTGCCCAGCCCGGCGCTTCGATTGCCCGCATCGCGCTCAGCCATAGCCTCAACGCGAACCTCGTCCACAAATGGATTCGGGTACACACGCAGCAAAACACGGAGCTGCAACCTGAATTCATTCGGGTACCCATGCGGCTGGCCGAAGTGAATTCGCAAGCCGGATCGCCGAATATCTGCGTCGAAATCCTGCACCCACACGGCACCGTCAAAGTGAGCTGGCCAACTGAAAGTGCTGCTGCTTGCGCGACCTTTCTTCGAGACTTGCTGCGATGATCCGCATCGACTCCATCTGGCTCGCCACGGAGCCGATGGACATGCGCGCTGGTACCGAGACTGCATTGGCCAGAGTGATTGCGGTGTTCGGTGCGGCGAAGCCGAACTGTGCTTATCTGTTCGCCAACCGCCGCGCTACTCGGATGAAAGTTCTGGTGCATGACGGTTTTGGCATTTGGCTGGCTGCTCGCCGGTTGAACCAAGGCAAGTTTCACTGGCCAGGCATTCGCCAGGGCTCTGAAATAGAGTTGGATACCGAGCAACTTCAGGCTTTGGTATTGGGCTTGCCATGGCAACGCGTGGGTAGCGGCGGCGCGATCACGCTGCTTTAACGGCTGCCATTAGCCTATCGGTCTATGGCCGCGAAAGGCCTGCTCTGGCAAAATTCGCAATATGACTTCTTCGCCCAGTCTCGACCAAATGTCCCCCGACCAACTGCGTGCATTGGCAACGCAGTTGCTGTCGCAAGTCGACACCATGGGCAAGAAGATTCACCGCGACCAGACGGTTATCGAAAAGTTGACCCACGAGATCGCGCAGCTCAAGCGGTTGAAGTTTGCCAAGCGCAGCGAGCAGTTGAATCCGCAGCAGGCCAGCTTGCTTGATGACCAGATTGATACCGATATCGCGGCGATTGAAGCTGAGCTTCAAGCCTTGCAAACAGCGCCAACACCGACCGAAAAAAAGCAAAAGCCTAAGCGCACAGCGTTGCCAGCAGAGTTTCCACGCACGTTGATCCATCACGAACCGGAAAATACTCATTGCCCATGTGGCTGCGCACTCAAGCGCATCGGTGAAGACGTCAGCGAGAAGCTGGATTACACGCCCGGCGTGTTTACCGTCGAGCGCCATGTCCGTGGCAAGTGGGTCTGTGATGACTGCGAAACGCTGATCCAGGCGCCAGTTCCGGCGCAGGCCATCGACAAAGGTATTCCAACCGCTGGGTTGCTGGCCCACGTCATGATTGCCAAGTTTGCCGACCATCTGCCTCTTTACCGTCAGGAATCGATTTTTGGGCGGGCAGGCCTGGCGATCCCTCGTTCCACTTTGGCTCAATGGGTTGGCGTGACTGGCGTGCAGTTGCAGCCTCTGGTAGATGCGCTGCGCGACGTAGTGCTCGGGCAGCAGGTCATCCACGCCGATGAAACACCGGTGCAGATGCTCGCTCCGGACTCAAAGAAAACCCACCGTTCTTATGTTTGGGCCTACGCCACCAGCCAGTTCTCGGACTTGGCAGCGGTGGTTTATGACTTCAGCCCCAGCCGTGCGGGAGAGCATGCTCGCAACTTCCTGCAAGACTGGAAGGGTAAGTTGGTCTGTGATGATTTTGGCGGCTACAAGGCCAGTTTCGAACTCGGAGTGACCGAGATCGGGTGCATGGCCCATGCGCGGCGCAAGTTCTTCGAATTGCATGCCACCAATAAGAGCATGCTCGCCGAGCAGGCCCTGCGCTATATCCAGTTGCTTTACGAAATCGAGAGCGAAGTCCGCGACTTAGAACCTGACTTACGGCGTCGAATACGGCAAGAAAAAGCCGTACCGGTGATGGATATGCTGCATGCCTGGATGATCGTCCAGCGTGATCTCGTGCCCGAAGGTTCGGCTATTAGCAGGGCGCTGGATTACAGCCTGAAACGCTGGGCAGCGCTGTCGCGCTACCTCGATGACGGGGCCGTACCCATAGACAACAACTGGGCAGAGAACCAGATCCGGCCTTGGGCTCTTGGACGCAAGAACTGGCTCTTCGCAGGATCGCTACGCAGTGGAAAACGGGCGGCGGCGATCATGAGTTTGATCCAGTCAGCACGGCTGAATGGACATGATCCGTATGCTTACTTGAAGGACGTTCTCACGCGCCTGCCGACGCAGCGGACGAGTCAAATTACAGAGCTACTGCCGCACAAATGGATGCTAGCTTGAGCCGATATGAGGGCGGCAGACGTTGAACAGTGCACTTGAGTCCTGAAAAACATATCGGATATTCAGCAGCGTTTGCGAGGGACAGTCAGTCGAAAAACTCCATCTCGCTATAAGGGTGACTTCGGCATGTAGCCAATCGTGATTTCAAATCACCAACATGAGCTTCCAGTTGATGGCCATCTGGATCAAGGAAGTAGAGAGAGTCACCTTCACTCTTGTCTTGCCTCCAAAGCGGAACATTCAGTTCACGCAGACGTTGGGAGAATTCGGCGAAGTTTTTCTGATCAATAGAAAAGGCATAGTGCGTGTAATTACGTTGCATGTCTTCTACGCGCACACTATCACTAGAGAGACAGAGCCAGAGATCACCCAGGCTAAGATACGCCCCAGTCTTCCAGCGTGCAGACAATTTGAAGCCCAGCGTTTCCTCATAAAAGGAAATGCTGCGTGGCAAGCTGCATACGGCGAGGGTGAGATGATTGAAGCCAGTCAGCATGAAGATCGCCTGAGACAGATGGACAGCTAGAATGTAGATCAGACAGGATGAAATGTCAGCTTTAGCTGCAATGAAGCTCAGCCCCCAGTGCTACACACCAGAATCATCAACCCAAGAGATCGTAAAGGTGGGATGCCCGGACGGTTACAAAATAGGCGTAGCTTTGATGACCTCAGTGCTGAGTGCGACCATAAAGGCGATGAGCGAAGCGAAGCCCAGATTCTGCGCTAACACTGGTCTCGCGGGCTTGCAGGTCAGATCCGCGTAGGCCGATAGCTCCTGAAGCTTCGCAGCCGTGTAGCCTTCGTCGCGCACAGCATCAAGGAAAAAAGCATAGCAAAGGATGTTTTCCTTTCCCAACGACGACTGACGGTCGATGGCATGTTCAGCAAATTGCCGTGGATAAACCGTACGAAGCGCTTTGATGCGGGTGATGTAAAGGGCAATGGCCCAGGGAAGCAAAGCTATGTAGGCGTAAGGAACAAGTGCCGGATTCTTAATGCCCCAACCTGCGAACACACAGAGCAGTATTGTTGACGCTGCAGCCGTCCACATTGGCCATAACCCTCGAGCATTTTCTCGTTTGAACAGCAGCTTGTTGGGTTGTTTGCGACTCCGCTTGTAGAGATCCTTGAGATCTGCCCAGTCCATGAGTTTCATAACCAATCCTTTTCCTCGATGCTGACATTTAAGTACGGGGTGGCCCGCAATGCTACGTTAATCAACGTCACGGCTACAGCTGCCAACCGCTAGATAACGAAAGCATCAAGCGCTGGTAGGTCGACTGCTCTGCAGCCCTGGGGAGGCCTCAATCGTTTATGAGTGAAGTGGATAGAGGGGTTAGGCGGTTGGATACGGTTCAGCTTCGTGATTTGTGTCTTGCTCTAGGTTCTGACCTCACAATTTTTTAACGGCTTATGAAAAAGCTATCAACCAGGAGGCGTAGATTTATGCTCTGGGCTAAGGTTCCGCACAAGGGTCCTCGACACCCAGCTACCTTGGCCTCGGGTATGGCCTAATGCCAGAAACCATCATGATAACGGCAAGTGTGCTTTCAAAGGCTCAATGGAAACACCAAGCATTTGGGCTCAGGTGCGGAATCAGGTGTGCCTTCCGGCTGCCCCCCCTGCAGAAGTCCGCGGAGCATACGGCAGCGCCGATCAGCTAAAATTTTTCAGCTAAAAGATCAAATGTGTTCTGTAGCTGATCCCGCTGGTAGACTGTGTAGCTAGCGAAAATGTCAAGCTGAGACGGCGGTAGGTATCACGAGCCGTGTCAGGAATTGGCTAAATGTCTGACAGTCTGTAACACTGAGCTTATGAAAACGACACTGAATGAAAAAGATATAAAAGCTGCCGTTATTGAAAAGGTTCGAGCCCGTGTTGCGAAAGAGAATGCAGTCCTAATTAACGAGATGGTGATTGGAGATAGAGATCGTCGTGCTGATCTGGTCGTAGCTAACGGCCACATGAATGCTTTTGAAGTGAAAAGTGATCTAGATAATTTGAGCAGGCTAGCCGGCCAACTAAAAAGCTACCTATCACGATTTGACAAACTAACTTTAGTAGTATCCTCAAAATATGTTGATGATGCCCTAAAGACGGAGACGCGCATAGGCGTTTGGGAAGCTTTTTTAGAAAATGGTGCTGTGACAATTAGGGTCCGTAGACCTGGCCGCATAGAATTGGTTTCAGATAGGAAAAACATTTGCGGCTTTATGCTGAAAAGCGAACTAATCTCTTTCCTTCGTTCGCATCATATAGTTATGAATTTCAGACATGCAACCCGCGAGGAGCTGATTTCTCAGCTCGAGCGTTTCCCCATATATCTTATTCGTAAAGCCACTATAGAATTCGTAAAAGCCAGATATCGTCCGCTAAGCTCTAATTTTTTTGATGGCTGCTCGACCGTAGTTGCGCCTTCGGACTTGACAAACTTGAGTCGCTCCAAAGTAAAAAGACTACGTCTCGAAGATGAACTGGGCTGGAATCAAAGGCGTGCACCCTCAAGTAAGCGCCGAGAAATAAATCTCTCAAAGTTCTTTCCAGAGGGTGATATTCCAGACAGTATGCCTCGTTACATTCTGGTCCCATAAATTTAGAGCACCCAGTCGTCATCCTCAACTATTGATTTATCTTCTTGCAGCAGATTCAGCTGATAATTAATATGAAGATTAACACGCACAGCAATTGCCGTTACGGGGGCATTAATAGTGTTACCCTCGCGACTTACTGTATTTTTAAGCATTTGAGCCCCCCATGAGCCGCTATCCCCCACGTCAGGATGCTCATTCAACAATGTTCTTGCAGCGTCTATGTAACCTTCGCTCTTGGTCTTCGGTCGCCGTTCAAAGAACCAAAATCCGTCGCTGGGGACGTCTAGTCTCGGAAGAAATGTGCCTCCTTCATCGTCGTAAACTACGGAATGGATTGACACATGGTCTCCGTATTTGACAATATCAGAGCCTATCTCATCATAGAGAATATTTTCCAATATCTCTATCTTGCCTGATTTTTCGCTCCCGTCATTTAGTGAAGGTATTACCGAGCGTGGGAAGCTAGTTCCAGCCAAAACCCTTGGCACTTGAGGGACCTCTTCTACAATCGTATTAATTGTTCTAAGAATACTCTCGAGCACTCCTGGCTTTATGTTTTTTGTAGATATATCCCTGATATAGGCGGCATCTATAAATATTAGTGAGCTCTCGGGGTTTTCGAGTGCGTAAAGCGCGTTTAGCGTGTTTTCCAGATCATTTTTGAAGTCCCTAATTCTAAAAACGGGGGGACGTCCTAGTCGCTCTAGAGCTAGAGCCTGCCGGACAACCTCCCGCCCCTTTGCTCCCGGTGTGAACTGAACGGTTGGAATTACTTTATCGTTACTCCGTACAAAGTCTACCCAGTTTTTAAAATCTGACTCTGGGTCAAGCAAACTACGTACTGCCTGGTTTTGGTGTTGTAAGTCCCGAGTGAGATCCAATATGAAATTTCGATCACCTACGCACTCGCTAATTTTGGCGATCGCTTTGTCACAATCTTCGGAATTCCTCCACTTCCCCAGTGTTATTAGCGGGAAAAGGCTATTTTTTGCCTCTGATGATAAATGAGCATAACCGTTCAGCTCTGCCTGCCTAGTACGGATTATCGGGAAATAATTGTAGCCCTTAAAATTTATAGTCATCACTCGTCCTTTTGCTCTTTTGCATTATCCATATAAGATGCAAGCTTGTTGCGTATTGTGTCTTTAATGGGTTCGGGGTTGATCATTGAGGACAGCGCAGCAGAAATATTTCGGTACGACACAAGATCATTCTGCTGAGAAATAAAATCGTTCTGATGTTTAATAGAGTCGTCTTTAGCTCGCACAATCTCATTTTGCAAAGCTTCTATTGCGCTAGATGACTGATTTTGCAGGACCTGTATAGCTTTAAACGCACTAACACTTAATATCACAGTAATGATCGCTGATGCTAACCATCCCGAAAGAGATACGACATTTGCATTACTACTTGGGTTAGCAAGATAAATACTCAATCCTACGCCCGAAAACCCAATGAGCAGACTGATAATTGACACAATTCTATCCAGGTTCATTGCATTCCGAGTCCGATTCGAATGTGGTGTGATGGCTAGATGCTATACGATTTCTGCAATTCTGGCAGCCGAAAATGAGAATTCCAGTTCCTAGGTCAATGAGATGTCTGGCATGAGTGCTGCGATGAGAGGAAATAGCCCAGCTGTGCTTATCCACATGCCACAAATTTGCCACACTCACCCCGCTAACCAGGGCGAAAACTCGCTAATCCCAGCTAACATAACCCATTGATTTCCCGGCTAATCCCCGCTAACGTATTGATTCTAAACGTCGACTTTTAGGACTCCGAAGGCAGGGGTCGTGGGTTCGAATCCCGCCTGGTGCACCATCTGCAAATAAAATGCCCCGAATCGTTGATTCGGGGCATTTTTGTTTTTGGGTCTGGGTCGGCCGGGACAGGCCACTCATTCAGTGGTAACGGCAGGTGCCATTTATAAAAACCCACATTTTTTGCCCAACAAAAAACCGCCCTATAGGCGGTTTGTTGTTTACGTTTTCTTTTGCAGTATATGCCCGTAGGCCGTCGCGAGGTTCCGGTACTGCTCCAGTGATCCCCGCCAGTGGGATTGATGCTCTCGAGAGGGCACTTACGTGTCAAGCCTGGACAAGTGACGTGCGTCAGCGGAGCAGGACGACTGGCCTAACCGCCAGCAGGTTCATCTTCAATCTCGGAGTACAACTCACGCAGCTCATCCACTGCCTCCTGCAAGCGGCCTTCCCCCATCCGCTTATCCCAGTCATTTGCAACCTCATTCACCAAGACAAGCTCAGCCCGCTCAAGCTCCAACTGAGCAATTTTCGCGTTGGCTGCCTCTAGGGCAGCCTGCATCGGCGTGAGTGTGGTTATCTGCTGCAAGGCCGCCGCCAACCTATCCTTGGTCTGCTGGTGGTCAGTCGCACCAATGGTGTGAGTCAGGCACCTCTTCAGTAGTTCCTTTTCATCAGCCGTGAGGCGAAGCGCGTAGTTGAGGTTGCGACCTTTGCGTTTCACTCCTCTCACCTCATAGTCTGTGATGGGAGGCAAAATTCAAGGTATGCAAGCCACCCTGAGCGAAGATCATAACCAGTTGTAACAGCCTGCTGTGATTGGCGGAGGTATGACTGGTAAGCGAAAAAATTCAGACAATAAAAAACCCCTAAGCAGTCTCAGCACCGAAGCACATCAACCGAGAGGGGCCGTGTTAATAACGATTATAAAGACTAAACCCCTCTCGGCAACAGTCATGGCCGCAGCGCTCTGAACCCCTAGACCGCCCGGGTAAAAAACACCGTGACCAGCCCTGTATCCCCCGACCGCTGTAACCCCGCGACAAGCTTTACCAGGCGCCCCTCGTTCATGGCCTC
>Ga0066798_10001264_pt1 | contig 11190 bp, 7 predicted proteins | sample PersoiDNA2013203_FD_70961 | JGI IMG/M metagenome (GOLD analysis project Ga0066798, IMG submission 70961) | Permafrost soil microbial communities from the Arctic, to analyse light accelerated degradation of dissolved organic matter (DOM) -... | ecosystem: Environmental > Terrestrial > Soil >...
TGGTGGGTGCCGGCCGGCACGCTCGCCCTGCTTGTCGTCTTCACCGTGGCACGGAACACCCCGGCCTTCGCGCCGTGGCTGGCCCCCTGAGCGGTCCCGGTGCGACCCCGAGCGCCGATAAGGAGAACATGATGGACGGTCAGCCTTCCGAGGGCGCGGTTCCGCAGCCTCCGGCCCCCGGATACCTCCCACCGCTCGCGGTTCCGCCGGTGCAGCAGCCCGGTTACGCACCGTACGGCGCACCGACGCCCTACGGGACCACGCCGTACGGCACCCAGAACCCCTACGGTCCACCTACGGCCTACGGCTCACCGAGCGGATACGGCTACGCACCACCCGGGTACTACGGACCGTTCGCCGGGACTCAGCGCAACGACCTCGGTGTGTGGTCCCTGATCCTCGGGATCCTGAGCCTGATCTCGTTCGGCATCCTGACCGGCATCCCGGCGATCATCGTCGGCAACAAGAGCAAACAGGCGGTGGCGCGGGGCGAGGCGAACAACCCTGGCATGGGCACGGCCGGCGTCGTCATGGGGTGGATCTCGGTCGCCTTCATCGGCCTGGGTGTGCTCTTCTTCGTCGGCATCATGGTGATCGGGATCGCAGCCTCCACGACCAGCTCCTGAGCCGCGCCGCACGATTAGAGACAGCTGGCGGTCGTCCAGCCCGTGGTTGTGCCGGTCGGGCGAGGGTCGAAACCCAACTAGCATGGTCATCCACAGGCCGCAGGCGACCGGGGGTGGACGGCATGAGCGTCCTCGATGACATCATCGTGGGAGTCCGTGAGGACCTACGGCTGCGCGAGGAGCGCGTCCCGCTGCGCGCGCTCAAGGAGCGTGCCGCCCGGATTCCCGGAGCGAAGGAAACCCGCTGCATCCTCCGCAACATGGATGCCGTCTCGGTGATCGCCGAGGTGAAGCGATCGAGCCCGAGCAAGGGCGAGCTTGCCCCGATCCCCGACCCGGCCGCTCTCGCGGTGGAGTACGAGCTGGGCGGGGCGTGCGCGATCTCGGTGCTGACCGAGGAGCGGAGGTTCGGCGGTTCGCTCGCCGATCTCGACGCGGTTCGCGCGGCCGTCGAGGTGCCGGTGCTGCGCAAGGACTTCATCGTGACCCCGTACCAGGTGTGGGAGGCGCGTGCGCACGGCACCGACATCGTCCTCCTCATCGTGGCGGCGCTCGAGCAGACCGTGCTCACCTCGTTGATCGAGCGCGTCCACTCGCTCGGCATGACAGCCCTGGTCGAGGTGCACGATGCCGAGGAGATCGCTCGCGCCGCCGGCGCCGGTGCGCGCATCATCGGGGTCAATGCCCGCGACCTGCGCACTCTGGAGGTTGACCGCACCTTGTTCGCCCGGCTCGCCCCGAAGATCCCGGGCGGCATCGCCCGGATCGCCGCGTCCGGGGTGCGCGACCCGCACGACGTGCTGGAGTACGCAAGAGCGGGCGCCGACGCGGTGCTCGTCGGCGAGGCGCTCGTCACCGGGCGCAACCCGCGCGGTGCCGTCGCCGATCTGGTCGCGGCGGGTTCCCATCCTGCCCTGCGGGCGGTACGCCAGTGAGCGCTGAGCCCGGCCACCCGCACCGCACGTCGCGCGTGGCTGAGTCGCTGCAGCATGAGGCCGGCCCCTACTTCGGCGATTTCGGCGGGCGGTTCGTCCCCGAGGCGTTGATCGCGGCGCTGGACGAGCTCGAGACGACCTACCGCAAGGCGATCATCGACCCGGAGTTCATCGAGGAGCTCGACCGGCTGCACCGCACCTACACGGGCCGCCCTAGCATCATCACCGAGGTGCCGCGCTTCGCCGCCCACGCGGGCGGCGCCCGGGTGATCCTCAAGCGCGAGGACCTCAACCACACCGGTTCGCACAAGATCAACAACGTGCTCGGACAGGCCCTGCTGACGAAGCGGATGGGCAAGACCAGGCTGATCGCCGAGACCGGCGCCGGCCAGCACGGCGTGGCGACCGCTACCGCCGCAGCCCTGATGGGCATGGAATGCGTCGTCTACATGGGCGAGGAGGACACCCGCCGGCAGTCGCTCAACGTCGCCCGGATGAAGCTCCTCGGTGCCGAGGTCGTTCCGGTGCTGACGGGCTCGCGGACCCTCAAGGACGCGATCAACGAGGCGCTGCGCGACTGGGTGGCGAACGTCGAGAACACCCACTACCTGCTCGGCACGGTGGCGGGTCCGCACCCGTTCCCGGCGATGGTCCGTGACTTCCAGGCGGTGATCGGTCGGGAGGCACGCCAGCAGGTCCTCGACCTGACCGGCCGGTTGCCCGACGTCGTCGCGGCGTGTGTCGGCGGCGGGTCGAACGCGATCGGCATCTTCCACGCCTTCCTGGACGACCCGGGCGTCCGGCTGCTGGGTCTCGAAGCGGGTGGCGACGGAGTCGAGACGGGCCGGCATGCCGCGACCATCACCGGGGGAGCGCCCGGGGTGCTGCACGGCGCGCGCTCCTTCTTGCTGCAGGACGAGGACGGCCAGACGATCGAGAGCCACTCCATCTCGGCCGGCCTGGACTACCCGGGCGTCGGCCCCGAGCACTCCTGGCTCGCGTCGATCGGCCGGGCCCAGTACCGGCCGGTCACCGATGTCGAGGCGATGGATGCCTTCCAGCTGCTGTGCCGCACCGAGGGGATCCTGCCCGCGATCGAGTCCGCCCACGCGCTCGCCGGTGCACTAGTCGTCGGCCGTGAGCTCGGTCCCGACGGACTGATCCTGGTCAACCTCTCCGGCCGTGGCGACAAGGACGTCGAGACTGCCGCGCGCTGGTTCGATCTGATGGAAGGGAAGACGACGTGAGCGTGACGGCCGGGACGAGCCGGGTCGCCGTCCGCCTCGCCGAGATCCGGGCCGAGGGGCGGGCGGCCCTGATCGGCTATCTGCCGATCGGTTTCCCCGACCTCGCCGGTTCGATCGCTGCGGCCCGCGCGATGGTCGCGGCTGGTGTCGACATCGTCGAGCTGGGCGTGCCGTACTCGGACCCGGTGATGGACGGTCCGGTGATCCAGCGGGCGGTGACTGCCGCGCTTGCCGGTGGCACGCGCGTTCGGGACATCTTCACGGCCGTCCGCGAGGTCGCCGCGACGGGCGCACCGGTTCTCGTGATGACCTACATCAACCCCGTGCTGCGCTACGGCGTCGACGCCTTCGCGCGCGATCTCGCGGCGGCTGGCGGTGCCGGGCTCATCACGCCGGACCTCATCCCGGACGAAGCGGCCGAGTGGATCGAAGCTTCGGACCGGTACGGGCTGGACCGGGTCTTCCTGGTCGCGCCGAGCTCGACGCCGGAGCGGCTCGTCAGCACGGTCGCGGCGAGCAGAGGCTTCGTGTACGCCGCTTCGACGATGGGCGTCACGGGAGAGCGCGCGACCGTCGGCTCTCAGGCGGAGCGCCTGGTCAGCGACACCCGTGCCGCCGGTGCCGCGCACGTCTGCGTCGGTCTCGGCGTCTCGACCGGCGCGCAGGCCGCGCAGGTGGCGAAGTACGCCGACGGCGTGATCGTCGGGAGTGCGTTCGTCCGGGCGCTGCTCGACGCCGACTCGGCCGGCGACGCCGAGGCGCGCTTGACCGTGGTTACGAAGGACCTTGCTGCCGGGGTCCGTGGAGGAGTGTCATGAGCGTCGCGACACTGATCGGTCGGGCACTGCCCGCGTCGATCCCGAGCCCGTCGCAGGGCGTCTGGCACCTCGGCCCGATCCCGATCCGGGCCTATGCGCTGGCGATCCTGGCCGGCATCTTCGCCGGGCTCTGGGTCACTCAGAAGCGCTGGGTCGCGCGCGGCGGATCCGCCGAGACGGTCACCGAGGTCGCATTCTGGGCGGTGCCGTTCGGCATCGTCGGAGGGCGGATATACCACGTCATCTCTTCCCCGGACGCCTATTTCGGCCCCGGCGGTCACCCGTGGCGGGCGTTTGCGATCTGGCAGGGCGGCCTCGGGATCTGGGGCGCGATCGCCCTCGGCGCGGTCGGCGCGTGGATCGGAACCCGACGCCTGGGCATCCGGTTCGCGCCCTTCGCGGACACGGTCGCTCCCGGTCTGCTGATCGCCCAGGCGATCGGCCGGCTCGGCAACTGGTTCAACCAGGAGCTGTTCGGCGGCCCGACGACGCTGCCGTGGGGCCTGCACATCGACGCCACCTCGCCGACGTTCCCGCCGCAGTACGCGCCGGGCACCCTGTTCCACCCGACGTTCCTCTACGAGCTGCTGTGGAACCTGGCAGCCGCGGCCTTGCTGATCTACCTGGACCGGCGCTACCGGTTCGGTCACGGTCGGGCGTTCTGGCTGTACGTCGTGTTCTACACGGTCGGTCGGTCGTGGGTCGAGATGCTGCGCATCGACCCGGCGCACACGGTGCTCGGCCTGCGGCTCAACGTGTGGACGTCGGTCCTGGTCGGCCTGGGCGCGCTGGTAGCGTTCCTTCTCGTCGGGCGCCGCCACCAAGGGCGCGAGGACGACCTCCTGCTGAAGCGCACGGCGTCGGAGGACGAGCCCAGCCAATGACCTGGCAGCTCCCGCTGGCGACGCGCTCGCCAATTGCGATGATCCCGCGTGAGTTCGAGGCGGTATCGTCGTCAGACGTCCGGGCCAACGAGGGCTCACAAGTCCACCATGATCGTGTCAACTCCGGCTGCCGCCGGAACAGTGAGGATGGTGCTCATGAGCCGGCCGCTCGACACCGTCGCAGCGCCTGAAGCGCAGGGTCTCTACCACCCTGCCTTCGAACACGACGCGTGCGGGGTCGCGTTCGTCGCGACGCTGCGCGGTACGCCAGGCCGCGACATCGTCGACGCGGGTCTCACCGCGTTGCTCAACCTCGATCACCGCGGTGCGGTGGGCGCCGAGGAGACCACCGGAGACGGCGCCGGCATCCTGACCCAGATCCCGGACGCGTTCCTGCGCGACATCATCGCGGCGGACCTGCCGCCGGTCGGTCACTACGCCATCGGCACCGCTTTCCTGCCGGTCGACGCCGACGCCATGGCTGCCGCGATCGTCGGGATCGAGGGCATCGCGGCGGAGGAGAAGCTCGAGGTCCTCGCGTGGCGCGAGGTCCCGGTGACGGCCGATCTGGTCGGTCCGACGGCCCGCGCCGCGATGCCGGCGTTCCGCCAGCTGGTGCTCGCCGAACCGACGCGCGAGCTGGCCGGGATCGAGCTCGAGCGTCGGGTGTACCGGGTCCGCAAGCGGATCGAGCACGAGGTCGGGGTGTACTTCGCCTCGCTCTCGGCGCGAGTGCTCGCCTACAAGGGCATGCTCACGACGTCCCAGCTCGAGCCGTTCTTCCCCGACCTCTCGGACCCGCGCTACGCGTCGGAGCTGGTGATGGTCCACGCGCGCTTCTCGACGAACACCTTCCCGTCCTGGCCGCTTGCGCAGCCGTTCCGGATGATCGCGCACAACGGCGAGATCAACACGGTCCGCGGCAACCGCAACTGGATGGCCGCCCGGGAAGGCAACCTGGAGAGCGAGCTGCTCGGAGAGCTCGGGCCGCTGATGCCGGTGTGCACCGAGGGCAGCAGCGACTCGGCCACCTTTGACGAGGTCGTCGAGCTGCTCCACCTTGGTGGGCGAACCCTTCCGCATGCCGTGCTGATGATGATCCCGGAGGCGTGGGAGAACAACGTCGAGATGGACGCGGACCGGCGCGCGTTCTACGCGTACCACTCGACCCTGATCGAGCCCTGGGACGGCCCGGCGGCGCTCACCTTCACGGACGGGACGCTGATCGGCGCGGTCCTGGACCGCAACGGCCTGCGCCCGGGTCGGTACTGGGTCACCGACGACGGCTTGGTGGTGCTGGCCAGCGAGGCCGGTGTGCTCGACCTCGACCCGGCAACAGTGGTGCGCAAGGGGCGGCTCGAGCCCGGCCGGATGTTCCTGGTGGACACCGGTGACGGCCGGATCATCGAGGACGACGAGATCAAGCGCGAGCTCGCCTCGCAGCACCCGTACGGGGCGTGGGTCGCGGAGCACACGGTCTCGCTCGACGACCTGCCGGAGCAGGAGCACGTCGCGCACACGACCAAGTCCGTGCGACGCCGGCAGCGCGCCTTCGGGTACACCGAGGAAGAGCTCAAGATCATCCTCACGCCGATGGCGAAGGCCGGGTTGGAGCCGCTCGGCTCGATGGGCTCGGACACCCCTATCGCAGTGCTCTCGGAGCGTCCGCGCCTGCTGTTCGACTACTTCACCCAGATGTTCGCGCAGGTGACGAACCCGCCGCTGGACGCGATCCGCGAAGAGCTCGTCACCTCGATCGGCGCCGCGATCGGGCCGGAGCCGAACCTGCTGCTCGACCTGCCCGAGCACGCCCGCAAGCTGTACATCCCGTTCCCGGTGCTCGACAACGACCAGCTCGCGAAGATCGCCCGAATCGATCGCGACCCGGCGCTCGCGAAGTTCTTCCGGCCGATCCATGTCCGCGGTCTGTACCGGGTCGATGGCGGTCACGAGGCGTTGCGCACCCGGCTCGAGGAGATCTTCGCCGAGGTGGACGCCGCGGTTGCCGACGGCGTGAGCTTCATCCTGCTCTCGGACCGCGACTCGGACGCCGACTTCGCGCCCATCCCGTCGCTGCTGCTCACGAGTGCCGTGCACCACCACCTGACGCACAACCGCACCCGCACCCGGGTCGGCCTGATCGTCGAGGCGGGCGACGTCCGCGAGGTGCACCACATGGCGCTCCTGATCGGCTACGGCGCCGCCGCGGTCAACCCATACCTGGCGATGGAGACCGTCGAGGAGCTCGCGGCGACCGGGTATCTGGGCGACATCAAGCCCGAGAAGGCCGTCGCGAACCTCATCAAGGCGCTCGGCAAGGGCGTGCTCAAGGTGATGAGCAAGATGGGCATCTCCACCATCGCGTCGTACCGCGGTGCGCAGGTGTTCGAGGCCATCGGCCTGTCGCACGAGCTCGTCGACACCTACTTCACCGGGACCACCAGCCGGCTCGGGGGCATCGGCCTCGAGTCGATCGCGGCCGACGTCGCGGCGCGGCATGCGACGGCATATCCCGCGAGCGGCAACCGGGCGCCGCACCAGCGCCTCGATATCGGCGGCGAGTACCAGTGGCGTCGTGACGGCGAGGAGCACCTGTTCGACCCTGAGTCGGTCTTCCGGCTGCAGCATGCGACGAGGACCCGCCAGTTCGACGTCTTCCGGCAGTACACGGCACGGGTCGACGACCAGTCGAAGCGGCTGATGACGCTGCGTGGCCTCTTCGGGTTCGCCGAGGGGGTCCGCCCCCCGGTCCCGATCGAGGAGGTCGAGCCGGTCAGCGAGATCGTCAAGCGGTTCTCGACCGGCGCCATGTCCTACGGCTCGATCTCGGTCGAGGCGCACACGACCCTCGCGATCGCGATGAACCGGATCGGCGCCAAGTCGAACACCGGCGAGGGCGGCGAGGATGTCGACCGCCTGCTGGACCCGGAGCGGCGCAGCTCGATCAAGCAGGTCGCGTCGGGTCGGTTCGGTGTCACGAGCATGTACCTCACGCACAGCGATGACATCCAGATCAAGATGGCGCAGGGCGCGAAGCCGGGTGAGGGCGGTCAGCTGCCCGGTCCGAAGGTGTACCCGTGGGTGGCCCGCACGCGGCACTCGACGCCGGGCGTCGGCCTGATCTCGCCGCCGCCGCACCACGACATCTACTCGATCGAGGACCTGGCTCAGCTGATCCACGACCTCAAGAACAGCAACCCCTCGGCTCGCATCCAGGTCAAGCTCGTTGCCGAGGTCGGCGTCGGGACCGTGGCCGCCGGCGTGAGCAAGGCGCACGCCGACGTCGTCCTCATCTGCGGGCACGACGGCGGCACGGGTGCGAGCCCGCTCACCTCGCTCAAGCACGCGGGGGCACCCTGGGAGCTCGGTCTGGCGGAGACCCAGCAGACGCTCGTCCTGAACGGGCTGCGCGACCGCATCGTCGTGCAGACGGACGGCCAGCTCAAGACCGGTCGCGACGTCATCGTGGCGGCGCTGCTCGGTGCGGAGGAGTTCGGCTTCGCCTCGGCTCCGCTCGTGGTGAGCGGCTGCATCATGATGCGGGTCTGCCACCTGGACACCTGCCCGGTGGGCGTCGCGACCCAGAACCCCGAGCTTCGCGCGCGCTTCAACGGCAAGCCGGAGTTCGTCGAGACCTTCTTCGAGTACATCGCGGAGGAGGTCCGGGAGTATCTGGCCCAGCTCGGGTTCCGCACCATGGCGGAGGCGATCGGGCAGGTCGAGTCGCTCGACCCGAAGGCCGCGGTGGACCACTGGAAGGCAGCGGGTCTCGACCTCGCTCCGATCCTGAGCCGTCCGGACGTGCCGGCGGGGACGATCCTGCACCAGGCGACGCTTCAGGACCACGGGCTGGCCAAGGCGCTCGACCACACCCTCATCGCGATGGCCGCGGACGCCTTGACGAAGCGCGAGCCGGTCCGAATCTCGCTACCGATCCGCAACGTCAACCGGACCGTCGGGACGATGCTCGGTCACGAGGTCACCAAGCGCTGGGGCGTCGAGGCGCTGGCGCCGAACACGATCGACATCACCCTGACGGGTTCCGCCGGGCAGTCCTTCGGGGCGTTCGTGCCGCAGGGCATCACCCTCCGGCTGTTCGGCGACTCGAACGACTACCTCGGCAAGGGTCTGTCCGGCGGGCGACTGATCGTCCGTCCGGCACGGACCGCAACGTTCGTCGCGGAACAGAACATCATCGCGGGCAACGTGATCGGCTACGGCGCGACGTCGGGCGAGATCTTCCTGCGGGGCAAGGTCGGTGAGCGCTTCTGCGTCCGCAACTCCGGCGTGACCGCCGTTGTCGAGGGCGTGGGTGACCATGGCTGCGAGTACATGACGGGCGGCACGGTGGTCATCCTCGGCCAGACCGGGCGGAACTTCGCGGCCGGCATGTCGGGCGGGACGGCGTACGTCCTCGACCTCAGAGAGGAACGGGTGAACACCGGGCTCGTCGACCTGCGCCCGCTGAGCCCGGCCGATGCCGAGCTGCTGCGCGCCTTGGTGGAGCGGCACCACGAGGAGACCGACTCCGCGGTGGCCGCGGGACTGCTGGCGGACTGGGGGAGAGCCGCCGCGCGCTTCACGACGGTCATGCCGCGCGACTACGCGCGGGTCGTGGCCATTCGCGCGCAGGCGCTTCTGGAGGGACTGGACCCTGACGGGGACACGGTCTGGTCGAGGATCATGGAGGCTTCTCATGGCTGACCCGAAGGGCTTCCTGACCGATCGTCAGCGGGAGCTGCCGCCGCGCCGTCCCGTCCAGGTGCGGATCATGGACTGGAAAGAGGTCTACGAGGCGACCGACCCGGCGATGATCCACCGCCAGGCCGGCCGCTGCATGGACTGCGGCGTTCCGTTCTGCCACAGCGGGTGCCCGCTCGGGAACCTCATCCCCGACTGGAACGATCTGGTCTGGCGCGGTGACTGGCGCGAGGCGATCGAACGGCTGCACGCCACGAACAACTTCCCGGAGTTCACCGGTCGGCTCTGCCCGGCGCCGTGCGAGGCGGCGTGCGTGCTGGCGATCAACCAGCCGGCCGTCACGATCAAGCAGATCGAGGTCACCACGATCGACACCGCGTTTGAGAACGGCTGGGTCGACCCCAAGGTCCCCGACCGGCTCAGCGGCAGGACCGTCGCGGTGATCGGTTCCGGACCGGCCGGTCTGGCGGCGGCGCAGCAGCTGACGCGGGCCGGGCACACGGTCGCGGTCTACGAGCGGGCCGACCGGATCGGCGGCTTGCTGCGGTACGGGATCCCCGAGTTCAAGATGGAGAAGTACCACTTGGATCGGCGGCTCGCGCAGATGGAGGTCGAGGGCACCCGGTTCCGTCCGGGGGTGGACGTCGGTGTGGACATCACCGGACGGCAGCTGCGGGACCGGTATGACGCGATCGTGCTCGCCGTCGGTGCGACCGCGGCGCGCGACCTGCCCGTTCCGGGCCGGGAGCTCGACGGGATCATGCAGGCGATGGAGTACCTGCCGCAGGCGAACCGGGTGGCGGCCGGCGACGTGGTCGAGGACCAGGTGGTCGCGAACGGCAAGGACGTCGTCGTCATCGGCGGCGGCGACACGGGCGCGGACTGCCTCGGCACGGCGCTGCGCCAGGGCGCCCGGTCGGTCACCCAGCTGGAGATCCTGCCGCACCCGCCGGAGAACCGGCCGAGCGGTCAGCCGTGGCCCACGTACCCGATGACCTACCGCGTATCGGCCGCCCACGAGGAGGGTGGCGAGCGGGTGTACTCCGTCAGCACGCAGGAGTTCCTCGGCGACGAGTCCGGGAGTGTCCGCGCGCTGAGCCTGGTCGAGGTCGAGATGATCGGCGGGCGGTTTGAGCCGGTTCCCGGCACGGAGCACGAGATCCCGGCGCAGCTGGTGCTCTTCGCGATGGGCTTCACCGGCCCGGAGCGCGGGCCGCTGCTCGAGCAGCTCGGCGTCTCGATCACCGCACGCGGTGTCATCGGGCGGACGGACGACTTCGCGTCTGACGTGCCCGGGGTGTTTGTCGCCGGCGACGCTGGTCGCGGGCAGTCGCTCATCGTATGGGCGATCGCAGAGGGGCGCGCCGCCGCCGCCGCCGTCGATTCGTACCTCAGCGGAACCACCGAGCTGCCCGCGCCGATCGCGGCGAGCACGGTCGCCCTGCGGGCGTGATGGCGGCGTTGTTCATCCCACCTGTTGCGCAGGACCTTCGGGTCCGTGTCCTCTCCTCGGAAGGGCCTAGGCTTGAACTATGCGTAGAGCGAAGATTGTCTGCACCATCGGCCCGGTGACGGAGTCCCGGGAACAGATTCAGGCCCTCGTCGACGCCGGAATGGACGTGGCGCGGATCAACCGCAGCCACGGCGACCAGGAAGCGCACGAGCTCGTGTACCGGAACGTCCGCGCAGCCGCGCAGGCGTCCGGGCGCGCTGTCGCGGTGTTGGTCGACCTGCAGGGTCCCAAGATCCGCCTCGGCACCTTCGTCGAGGGAACGGTCGAGCTCACCGAGGGCGACACCTTCACCATCACGACCGACGACGTCCCAGGAACCAAGGAGCGCGCGTCGACCACCTACCAGGGTCTGCCGGGCGACGCGAAGGTCGGTGACCAGATTCTCATCGACGACGGCCGGGTCGGCGTCCGCATCGTCGCGGTCGAGGGCAACGACGTCGTGACCAAGGTCGAGCTCGCCGGCCCG